>Ga0209611_10014261_pt1 | contig 10672 bp, 3 predicted proteins | sample S1TSphgellanicum_3_FD_187693 | JGI IMG/M metagenome (GOLD analysis project Ga0209611, IMG submission 187693) | Host-associated microbial communities from peat moss isolated from Minnesota, USA - S1T2_Fc - Sphagnum magellanicum MG (SPAdes) (version 2) | ecosystem: Host-associated > Plants > Peat... | reverse complement strand
GGGGGGGGGGGGGGGGGGGGGAGGAATAAAGATGTGATAAAGTGAGTTAGGAGCGTTGGATCGGGAATCGGACGGGTGGAATGATGTTTTACAGGGTCAGTATCGTGTTGGGGTAAAAGTGGTGAGCTGGGAAGTTACACATGGGGTGGGATGGACCGTTGGGGGGGGGAACTGGTGGGTGAGGAGGCGAGAGACCATTGGACAGAGAATAAACAATACTGCCGTGTGCTCGGTGCCGACCCCGTCCGACTCGAAAGGACGTTGCTTTGGGGGGGGCGGACGGGGAGGGGTCCGTTGGTGGAGACATATTTTTTCACACTGAGAAATGGGGCCCTCCGGCTGCTCTAAGCGCCCTTCTTTTTCTTTTGGGGGTTTTCTTTCTCCAGCAAATATTTGTTTCAAGGAGTGATGAAAAAATTGGAGATAAGGCACACTAGCAAGGGAGGGTTTGGGTTTGTAAGGTCTCTTATAAGCTTTATAGGGTCTCTCAACCTTGGGATGAATGGATGAATGAGTGGATGGATGGATGGATGCCTCCTTCCTCCATATTTTAGCTGAGCTTTTATTTTAGCTCCGACTTAGTGGGTGTTCCAAGTTTGAAGTAATCTTACGACCACTTGAAATGTGCCACACTTGAAAACCGTCTGTGCCTTGCAAGCAAGGGTTACCACTAGTAATGAATTAAGTGCAGTCAAATAACCCCTCTAAAATTGGGCCTTGGAAATGAGAAATTTTTGTGATTGGTAAAGGCAAAAGTTATAAATCTAATAACATAAGGAATTTGATAATTTGTCTATGACCCATCATGCAACAAACACATGGATGAATGCCTTGATATGGATGGGAAAGGCCTCCACTTTGACAAATGACAAACCCTATTTATACCTTTTGGAAAGGGTATTTGGAGACCTGCTTATACCTGACTAGTACAGACTCCAAAACAATTTCATGGGTACAGGGACCAGGCTTCTATATTAAAGCCTCTAAACATTAGTTTCAATTACATTTAATAACCTGTAAATAACCAATATACTTGTGTAGATCTTATGTGTTCCAAGGCAGCCATGAGCTTGTTTGTGAAACAAGCAATATTTTGCCAGCACAATTTACATTGAAAAACAAGGTCTTTCCAAGTTTTGCTCCCAAAAATTCACGAAATAGTGAAAATTCACCCCTCAAAAAAAATCAGCAATTACCATTTTCCATCAAATATTGTATAGGCATGGTTACAACACAAGTGGACCATTGGAAAGTGATAAACACTTCATTGATGCTTTGATTATTCCCCTCATATTCACATTTCCCATGAGTGGTTTCATATTTTTGACTAGCTAAAAAAAATGTTTCAAAATTTTGAAACAATTGAATAACATATTGCCTATTCTTGCACAAATTTTAATTTTTTGATATTATTTTGGATGTAATTCTTAGATGCTCAATATTATACAGGATATTTTAACAAATATACTAACATTGGATAATTTGAATCCAACCATTCAAATTTCTACTAAAGTTGTTGAATTTTTTCTTTCAATTTTTTTGTTTAAGTTTATACTAAAAACATAAAAAGAAAATCCTTGTGAAGGATTTGAATTTTTTAAGGTGTACCAAGAATGTGTCGCAACATCATGTTTTTATTATTCCTTTCCTAGTCTTGTTTCACTATATATCTGAACACAAAATGGATGATATTGATGGCTTTAGATATGTGGTGGTTTAAAATATTTGACATATTAGACTCTTTGATAATGAATGGGGATCAAAATTTAAGACTCCAATAAAAATTCTCTCTTTTTTGTATTGAATACACCTTTAAAAAAAAAATCATCTTGAAATATTATTACAAATTGTAAGATGCCAAAGTATCAAATTCTTTACCAATAATATTTTCAAAAGTTCGAGCAATATTTCTCAACATTTCATTTACTACTAGTGTGGATGTGACATCAAAAACATATTGTAATCTTGATGGATTTTGAAAGGGAAAATGGTACACTTCTTTAGCTTAAGTCTAAAATTAATTTTAACTAGAATTTTAACATTTGATTTTATTGAATTTTAATGATAAAAAAAAAATCAAATTTCAATATCTCCTGCACCTGAGGTTTAAGAATATGAGATCATCTCCCTGAAACCCTAAGTCATGGAAGGTTTCAACTTCAATCTCTCTTAAGGGAATATTAAAAAATGTTTGATGATAGGTATGTGCTTGGTGATGGGTGGTTTTACCCTAAGGCACTCTTGGTACACTAGGAAAAAAAGTGTATTTTACAAGTAATTGAGCCATTAACGAGTCCACCCATGACATGGATACACATCCCTTTCTCTTACATTGAATGCCAATGGATGACAACTGTAATTTTGTTGTTATTTCTTTAGATTTTCACAATGAAGAATTCATATGGATGACAAGAGATGATTACATCCAATAGTCATCTAATTTTGGTAAGAATATGAAATGAGTGAGGGGGTCAATCAACAAGAGAAGAAATAACAAGCAAAGTGTTCCCAGATATTTGACTTTTGACCCGGTTATCAACCAGGGTCTGGGACAGGATATGAAACCCCCGGCCTATTATTGGGTCCAAAATTAACTAAGATCCAGCTAAGACCCTGCCAAACCTACAAGGTATAAGTTTCTAGAGACTTGACAAGACCTTATTTCTTTGAACAAAAAAACACCTCACGTATATCCTTTTGTGTACACGTAGGATTCATCCAAGTAGGTTATTCATTATTTTCTCTTACTCAATTTTTTTCATCCAAATAAGTTAAGTCTTTAGTTTGGAATAATGTAGATGAATCACTTATCACATATGATGTTTGGCTTGATAATTGTGAAAGCAAAGCACACAGAATGAAGAGAATAAAAATTATGGTGCAAGTTTTATGCACAAAAAGCTTACCTTGAAAGTGTTTAGGGTGGTTTTCCAAATAGGGTACAGCAAAAGCTAATCCTTATGGGTAAAAAGTGGGTATTATTTTTTTTAAACGATAAATTTTGGTAAACAAGGCAGTGTTTCTTTTCTTTCAATTTTGTGATGTTGCTCAAGCGGTGGTCATCCATAAGAATATTTAGCCAAATATGGCAACTTCAAAATATGAAAGTAGAAAAGTTGTAAGCAATTGTACCAAAATTTGGCTAGGTTTTTCCAAAAAAATCAGGGAATTTTTTTATCATTTGGCAATTTTTTTTTTCAAAAGCAATCGCCAGGTCAAGCAAGTAGCCTGGATATAAAAGGATTTTAAAATATTTTACTTTTATAGTTGGTCTATGGCCAAATGTGGCTAAATCTCCTTGTGGATGATCACCAATGTGGCAACATCACAAAATTGAAAAAACAAGAAACACTGGTGACTGTACTAGCCTCCAGGACAACACCGATTTGAGATAAGAGGACACTCCTTCCATTGCTTATCTTCTTATCTGCATTTCCATTCTAATTTCTGACTTGATTTGCTTCACATGCCTGACAAGAACAGCTTATTCTTCCATTCAAGAGACCTTGGGTTGAGCAGATTCAAACACAGGCATAGGTTTTCATCATGACTTTGGACGTGTAGCCATGTGGTGGGTGTATAGAGTCATAAAGCAATTGGAGAAATTTCTTAGTTTATTATTTGGAGACTGGGTTTAGAATTCACCCTAAACCACCCATTTTTAGCTGAGTTAGTCTAGGTATTTAAAGCTCCTAATTAAATTATTTTATTATCAAAACAAACTGGTAGTTTTTCTCCCTTCTTTCATATTAACCTACCTGATTGCTTACCTACTATTAACTATCTATTAACTATCAACCTACAACTTATTGATTACCAACTAACTACCAACCAATTATCAATCTACCTATCTATTGACTGCCTACTAACCACCAACCTACTACCCCTATTAGTTATCTACCTACTTACAAGAACCTACTTTGACCTTTTTACTCATTGACGTGGTCCCATTTATATGGGTCTACCAAAGTCCCAACCTATTAACCCCCTAAATTAAACCTATCATTGCCACATGTGGGTATTGCAAAAACCTTGGCATCCTTCACTTAAATAATCTTTTAATGTTTGGATGACAATATAAGTTGACCTGGAATGTAATTATTGCACAAAAATATATTGTAATACCTACATTTGAGGTATATTACAAAACTATCAACCACCATTTAAGCAAGAGCTCAAATGAAAGATGAATAATAAAATGCAATAGCTTTATGTTGTTGGAAACTATAATTGTAAATAACAAAATGTTTTAAATGATTGTAATGCTTTCATGTAATACTAAAAACTTAAATCAACAATGGGAAAATGGCTAAGTAAGATAAATATTCTCATTGTTAAGTCATTTTCTTAAGATTTTAAAATTATTTTAAAAGGGTTCTTTTTAAAGTTATTTATTTATTTAAATTTTTTTCTTAAAAAAAACTTCTCCATTTTTAATTCTTCTTATTTCATTAGATTCGATATATGTCATCTAAATGCAAAAATGAAAGTGCATGTTGTAGTACTCATCAATGACACAAATTCTCCCTGAATCTTAATGCAATTTATAACATTTGAAAGTTTGTGGAGATAAATTGAAACCTAACAAAGGAATGATAAAAAGAAGTAACACATGGATGCTATGTATCAAAATTATTGAAAAATTATTGGCCTCATTGATGTTGAAAATATTAAATATCTTAAAATGCAAGCCAAAATTAATTAAAATATTAAATGTCAATATTTATTTCAATGAATTAATAAATTAAAGTATTATTCAATCCCATTGCCAAATTGGTTAAGGTATTACAGTATTTACCTTTTCTCAAGTTTAACACCTATTTAGGTTGAACCTCCCTCAAGGTCTAAAAAGAGTCTCAACTAGTAGAATTTGTTTCAAGCTTCAAATTCTCTCCTAAACTATCATTTTAGGGTACTTGACCTTAGGATCTTGTAGCACATTATTATACAAATCTCATGCAACCATTGCACACAATTATATGGTTCTCTATAACTATTTGTGAATTGATTGCAACTTTTCACAAATTTGAGCAAAGTCATTCATAGGCATTCACAAATTTTCATCACACAAGGGTCCATACTTTTCAAGTTGTTGAAAATGGTAGAATCAATCACCACTTCGAATTCAGATATTGCTACCTACCTATGCCAGATAACAACCATTCACATGCTAGTTTATGACTTATGGACCTTAATGATAGGGAATGTGGTTAAGGGAATGTATTTTAGCTCAAGCTCTTAAGGATGAGTTAAAGCTGCAGAGGGTGCATTTTTAAGAATAAGGCAGGGGCAATAGATTCAGCGACTCCTACAGTGTGATTTGGATGTTGAATCCACCCTTGTTTCCACTAATGCTTCAAAATGGTTGTACAACATCCCCATGGGTTCTCCTAGCAGTTTCCTTGCCTTCAACATTAGATAACAACCTGATTATGAAATAATGAAAAGGCTATGGTTGTGCCAAGCCATGGCTTATTGGTGTTTGTCCAATAAGAATCAGCATCCCAAGAAAATGACCTTTGGACCAAGGAAAATGCTAGTGAGTTCAAATTTTCTTCAAATTTTTTTGTGGCTTGAAATTGGGTGTGAAACCACTTGAATACTCTTATAATTTAAATTATAAATGACATGAGTGTCACATGTGTAAGCTCATTATCCAACTAATTTCTCGTTCCAAAACCAGTTTTTGTAATTTAGTTTTTTTTTATGAGAAAAAAAACTCAAAATTCAAAAATTTAGAAAGTGAGCAAAGTTGAACTTAACAATAGCTCCTATACATTAGGTCCAAAAACTTTGAAATCAACAACATTAACTCTGACTCATTGTGCGGTTTCCAACAATACCTAGGACACACCCCAATTTCCATTAAAAAAATAGTTTTGATTTTATTGAATTTTCAATTAAATAATTAGTCAATATGCAATAATTGAACCTCCATTGTAGGTCTAAGTTTTTTGAAACCACCTAGATGCACCCTACTCTTCAAGGGCAATCTGATGGTACCAAGAGTGTGGTAGAAGGCAACATGGTTTTGGAGATATCAAAGTGACAAACAAACAAAGAACCTTCCTTAATAGCCCAGGGTCCATTGAGGAAATTGATAAAACCATATGTGTGAACAATCACATGTAAATACAAGTAAATTTAAGCTCTCCTAGCATTTTCCTTCATCTAGAGATCGTTTTCTTTGGATACTAGATTATTATTGGATGAACATGTGTGGGTCATGGGTTAGCACAAGCATGGCCTTTTTGCTATTCCATACTGGGCTAGGACTGATTCTAAGAGCAAAGGTGGTCATGGTGAATCAACACCCACCAGTGCACCATGAGAGATGAGTGGCAAATGGTCAGGAAATAGTTTTCTGTTCAGTTTCAGTTCACTAGTTAACCATAACTGCAAGTTGGTAGTAAAAGCTACCATTACTTATGTATAAACCATCCAATTATGTAATAGTCACCTATTTTCCTTACATACCTACCTATGTACAGGACCTACTTCTTACCACAACTGAGTTGTAAGGGGCATCCATTGGATCATGTGCTGATGGGTGCTGGTCCACCCTCACCACTTATCAAACCCAATGAGACCAAGCTCGCCTCATGGCTTTCTTGGTCTGAATCAGCACTACCCATCGTGTGGCCCCTTTTTTGTGAATGTTATTGTTCGAATAAGCATCCCCTGGGAGAGATTTCTCAATAGTGATGGGGATTTAACTTAGTCTAGAATCGCTCATTTCATACAGCCTCTTGGAACATTGCCTTTTAATACCTCACTATTTGCAGAGGATTGAACCCCAAAGAAAATTCCTTCATCATGTGATTGGTAAGTACCTGATGTGGGGTCGGGAGGAGATGGGATGGGAGTGGGGGTCTGCTATGCATGGGGGTTACAGGAGCCTGACCACACTGCATTTATACTTGAATATATGTGACTTTGCTGTAAATAACAACTTTATTTTACATGTTTGATTTTGCTCTAGAAACCGAGATAAGCTTCCTACTTTTTAGTCTCTTCCCGCATAGCTTAGTGGCAGTTTGTCTCTGGACTAAATTATAGTAATAAGTCTGTGTGTTCTGTTTGATCAAACTTGCAGTGCATATCCAGAATTAGAAAGTGCTTGAACAATGGGTTGTTGAACAAGGCACGAATGAACAAGGGAATGGACTGTGGGCAGGCTTTTTTGGTTCTCAAGAGTGGGCAGGGTTTGGCCAATTCAGAGTTCTAACTGGCTTGTTGTTGCCAAGTCGAGCGGGGGGGATGCCACTGGCAAGCTAGGAGCTGAAATTTGGCCTGTGGCCTCTTCTTGGCTTCCGAAGATTTGGCAAGACCTGCTGATTAGGTCTACAGAATCGACACCTGTGATGAACGACCAATTCAGCATGAGAATTAGCTGATTAAAAGGGAGAATAAGACTCATGAGCTGTTAGTGTGTGTCAATTCTACCCTTAGAATGACAGGTTTGATCTCACAGTATGTGGAGGTTGGAAATTTAGACACGTCTCTTTTGTGAAGCAGTCATAAATATGGAGAAGACTTGTGACTGGACATTTGTGTTGGGATCAGTTGGAGTTTCTTTTGAAGGGTTTGAATGGTTTTTGCCTTGCACTGTGGAGAATTTCAAAATGATGAGTTAGAAGCATATTAAAGATACTTTGCACCCAAAAAAGCATTTTTCACTATTGAAATATTCATTGCACACTTTTCTTATGCAAATGTTTTGAGAAACATGTGTGTTTTTTTTGCAAGCCACATGTGGAACAAAATGCTTGGTCATCATTTTAACATATGAATCAAGAACAATGATTACCACCATTGATGGAAGAATGTCTCCAAACCTAGAAACTCCAAAACAAAAAAATTATGAACAAAGACAAATCAAATATAAAATTTGATCTATAAATTTGAAGAAATGAACTAAATGTGAGACAAATCGAAGGAAAGACAGATGCTGCTATCTACATGTAGAATGATGTTGCTGGTTGATATTTCCGTAGATGTTAAATATAATCTGCATTTCATGACAACCATTACTCAATAAAAATGCATTGCAATACGCATAGAAATTGATTTAAAAAAAGAAAAAACAATGAAAAAGGACAATAATTTTTAAGTAGAGATTTCTATATAGGAAGAAAAGTGTTTTTGAACCTAACATTAAGATCCATCAGTTTTGCATTCTTCTCCATCTTCCCCTGCTAAGGACATAGTCCATGTCATCAAAATCAATTCGACACTATGATGCTTGCAACAATGTACCCATCAAAGTCTGCAACTTAAAGTGAGAGAGTAAATTGTTTTTATTGCATTTTGCAATGGAAATTGTTTCTCAAATACATGTGCTTACCAATGTTGGGCAGGTATAAAAATCTCCATGATAACCACCCAAGTTTTCAAGCCAGGTCTCAGTTTGAAAACTGGAGGTTATCACATCATGTGATAGCCACCAAGCTGAAAAACAGAGGGATCTTTCGCAATAGAGAATAGACACCTTGAGAATTGGCTAGCATCATACCAGCCTTGACTTTTAAGCCCACCCACAGGGTAAAAACTTAAACACCGAGTCTAGTCCTTAGGGTTAGGGGTATAGGGTCTAGGCCTAATAGGGTTAAGTTTTGATTTAGGGTTAGGATTTTTGGTGGTTGCTAATAAGTGAATTGCACTGTTTGTTCTAGGAAATTCTTTGATGTACTTTAAGTGGCAATCATCCATAGGAAGATGTAGCCAAATCTGGCTCTAAACTAATTATGAAGTACAAATTCTTTAAACAACCTTCTATACTCATGTTTACACACTGGAAACCCTATATAGAAATTTAGACGGTTTTCAATTAATTTTTCTCACTTATGAGGATTGGAACCTTCCAAATTCACTTCATTTTCAATTTTTCAATTTTCTATTTCACTTTTTGTTGAAATTTCACCAGTAAAATACTATGGTGCCTCTCTGCTCTTTGCATCCTTCTCTTGATGTTAACGAGAGTGCCAGCTATAAGCAGAAGATTTTGGCCAACCTAAAATTGTGATGAAAATGAGGTGGTCCAGTGTGTGTGCAGGATTCCACAGTATGACTTGTTACCAATTTGTTGTTATCTTGCTCTAAGTGTCTAACTTGGATTCTATTCATGTCAACCAGGGTTATGGACTAAATGTTGACCTAGGCATTAAATAGAGGCGAGTCCAATTAGCTTGCTTTGGTCAATACACTACAAGAGAATGTGGTTTTTCTTACACAAAAATCTGTGGTTCATGACTCATGTGTGAGATACACTTTATAGTTTTATCCATTACAATGTACAAGGCAAATGGGCCATGGCCTTAGCGCTCAAGTGTAAACAGCCCCATAGTTGTCTTATTAGGCGTGTTGGCTTATAGTTCCTCACAAGGGTCAGAAAGTACATATGTTCATATTACTTTTTGAGTCCGCACACACTTTCCAATGGAGAGTGCAAGACACTGCATCAGGTAGTGACTACTTAAATAAGCTATTGGCCTGCTGAATGTGATCATAGCTTGTGTGTCCCAGATCATTACTTGTGTGCCCTGCACTAACAATTTCTGCCCATTATACAGCTATAATAAGCTGTATTATGAATGGTACATATAATAGAGTTATCTGTAAAGTCATGCCCTGTTGGCCCTGAGTTGCACCCCTCATTTGATGCTTCATCCCCCCTGGCTGTTGTCTGCAAAGTCATCAAATTTTATTAAATAAGGGTATGAAATATTAAGACTCAGGATTAAATGCACCAGGCTCGAGAACATTTATAACTACAGTACACATAGCAGCAGCAGTGATTGGTTGAAGGCGTTCAGGAAAAGAAAGGACAGCGCAAACTCATTTTAGCACCGAATTTGCTGCTAAACTGAGTTTCATACCCTGTTGAAGCCCATTGTACCTTTTTTCTCTGTGTTCTGAAATCTCATCCCCTCTTTCAATTTTGATGTAGCCACAGTCCACACCGGTGATCCTTCACAAGAGGAATTAGACAAAATTGGTTACATGTCAGAGGGAAAAGTAGAAAAATTTAAGAATCCTTAATTTGATGAAAAAAAATTATTATTATTATTAATTTTTTTCAAATTTGTATTGTAGGTGAACTAGCCATCCTCCAGAAGAGGACTTAGCCAAGTTTTTCTTTAGGACAGAGAGTAAAGTGGAATTTTTTGGGAACCTCCTTATATTCTGGTGATATTCTAGACGCTATTGTTTAAAACTGGCAAATTCAGCTTTTGTCACCTCAAAATATGGCGACTTTGTGTGCCATTTTTTCCCCAAAAGTCCTCTGTAGGATTCGCTGCCCCTCCTTTTTTGGTCACCAAGTGGTGTGAAAGTTTTGCCCTCAATAAAAAGACTGGCTGGAACCTATTGACTAAATGCGATAATTTCAGAATTTTTTTCCTCGAAATCTGGCGACTTTGGCACAGTTTTTCACAAGAGTGCATTGTATGATAAGGTGCACTGGATTTATTTTTGTTGCCAATTGCTGATAATTTGCCAAAAATATTTGCTGGGTTATAGAGTAGCTAGACTTCCGCCGGAGTGTGTCTTTAATGGACTGCTCTCTTCACATGACCTATCTGCATTTGCACAAACACAAAAAGAGAAAAAAGTATTTGTTTACCTTACTCATGTGTAGCTTGATTCCTAGGAATTTTAACTGTTCAGTCCC
>Ga0209611_10014260_pt1 | contig 10673 bp, 4 predicted proteins | sample S1TSphgellanicum_3_FD_187693 | JGI IMG/M metagenome (GOLD analysis project Ga0209611, IMG submission 187693) | Host-associated microbial communities from peat moss isolated from Minnesota, USA - S1T2_Fc - Sphagnum magellanicum MG (SPAdes) (version 2) | ecosystem: Host-associated > Plants > Peat... | reverse complement strand
CCCCCCCCACCTCCCACCCCTCTAAATTATTTAGTTTGCCAACTAGGGATGAATGAATGAATGGCTGAGTCCTTCTTTTCATCCATAAGGCTTCTTCCCCTCTTTCGGAGCTGCCCACTTTATTTTAACTTTTTTTCTAAAGTGCCCATGTCCAACATAGTTGCCCAACCCTAGAAATTTTGGCAAATATTTCCAATAAAATAAGCAAAATTATTCAATTTTTATACTCAAAATTTGAAAACTTCCAAAATTTTCCCCAAATATTTTGATAAAGGAAAAGACAAAAAAATTTGGGAATTATTTATGTATTTATTTATTTATTTATTTATTTAAATTAGTGCACCCTACACCACTCTAGATTTGAGTTTGTAGTTTACCTATTGGTAATAATTGTTCAAAGGCCCAACTAAAAACAAGGTACATGCAAAAATCATCTTTTATATGCATTTATATCCCACATTTAGCAATGCACTTCTTCTCATGAATTTTATTGCCTAATTATGTGATTCACCCATATTTATATTTTCAATTCTATATTTTATTTTCCTTCTTTGTATTGATTACAATAGGTATATAGCACCGTAACCTAGTTAGATTATGGTTTGCATTTGCATTACCAAAAAATAGCTTGAAATGCATTACTAAAGGTGCTAAAGTGTTTTTCTTAACTTGCTAATTTCTTGTTTAAGATGTATTATTATATGACAAGTGCTTGTGTTTGCAATACCAATTGCACAATTTAAATGTATTTTTCCTATTTTCCGTAATTTTGCCTTACTACTTGTACACAAATAATACACACACGTATACATTTGTTTTAATCTATCCATTTTTCTTTACCCGGCTTTTACTTAATCCTACCCATAGGGTAAATGTCAAGTAAAGGGTAAATATTCACTTGATCTTCACCTTTAGCTAGATTAATAATATTATTGCAAAGCCTATTAGTGTTTTTTTTTCAAAAAACAATTGTATCAAAATGTTGGCAAAATTTTAATAAGAAAAATTAGTAAAATTTATGCTAGAAAAAAAAAATCAAAATTATCACAATTTATTCGTTGAAAAATAGGAAAAGAAAACATTGAAGCCCATATACCATATCCATAACTCTAGATGGTCTCTTAATTTGCTTAAAATCACCAACCCCATCAATAAACGAAAGCTAGTGAGCAAATTGGTCAATGGTGCAAAGACAAGTTGTTAAACAAATAAACATGATTCGCCGCAATGGCATGTTTGATTAGTTGATACTCGTGTTTGGCTTTTTTTTTCATATGTAAACACTATATTTTGATTTGGGAAAAAAACAAGTATAAAAAATTAAAATTAATTCAAGTTTCACAAATACTTTAATTGTGGCTTTTTAGTAAATGAAAATCAAAAATTTCAGTTTGACCTTCAAATTTTTTTCATGTCATTTTATTATATTTCAAATATAATAAAACTAATAGTATGAGGTAGTTTTTCATGTTCAACAATTGGACTAATGTTTGATTTCACATTATTAATCATAACCAAAATGGGTTATTATATGTTAATGTTTTGCTAGAAATGTTTATTGATTATGATGTAACTCAACTAACTTTCATCCTTGATAAACTCAAAGACATTTGATAAAAGAAATTTTTAATTTTTCATTCACACATGTTTGACCAAGAATGAAAAATGTTAAATTTTAGGTTGCACTAAATGCCATAGAATGAAATCAAACATTTTGAAAGTGGAAAAAAAATGTAGACTAAATAATAAGTTTGTGAATGCAATTTTTTTCCAAATTACACAAAGCTTCAAATTTCACACCATAATTGGGATTTCATGTTCAGTAACAAATTAAATTTGAATTGCATATATTGCTTCCAATCTTCTCCTTTATGCAAAACATGTAGACATGATTTTTTTTGTTGTGTTTAATGGTTTACCAATTTTTGCAAACACACTTTAAGAATGAATTGTGCAACAATTTCCAAAACCAAACATACATTTGTGAAGTGAATGAATGCATTGAAATGACACATTACAAATTTTCAATATGAGACTTGGGGTTATTGGGATCAAATCCAACTACATTAATTAATTACACATCCTTATACATTCCCAAATCATATTTACATTTACTCCTATACTTGTGTATGTGAAAATGATTTACTAATCCATTTAAATGTAGAAAAAATTATATATGCAAGTACATGAATTTAGTTGTATAAATTTTAAAAATTTACATTTGCACAATTATACACCCTTTTAACATATTATTTGCACTTACATTTAGAGAAATGAACCAAAGATGAAATGTATTTGGGGTAGTATCATCAATTATCACATTCAAATTTAGTGTTAATTCTTTGCCCTTCCCTCACCAATAAATAGTAAATATGAAATAATATATTTTTAGGGAACAGATAAATGTCACACCTAGCCAACACATTATGGCTAGCAAATCAACAACTATGAATTATTAATGAATCATTGTGGCCAATCAACTAAACACAATAATTTTATGTTCTAGAGTCTTATGGTACCCATGATATCTTGCACAAAATCTACAAGAGCTGAGTCCAAATTTTAACACCTCTAACTAGTGCATTAACTTCATCCAAAATTTGTAATACAAACATTTAACTACAACCATTGGAATTGTTCTTAGAACATTTTTCATTATTCCTATATCGAATTAAGATTTTTGGCCTTATTCAAACTTTAGACTTGGAGTCATGAATTTTTTTACTTTGCCAAAAGGAGGTGAACTTTGCTCCAAGTTGTTTGGTAAAACTAATGTCGCTTAAATATGAAGTTTTGAAACTCACCCCATGATACTAATATGGCATTTTTTTTAAAAATTATAATAAAAGGATGTGCATAAAAAAAATTAACAATGTATTTATCGAGACATATATAAATTGATGTTCATTTTTTTCCTTTAATAGATGTGGATGTGCTAGTTTTCAAAATCAAAATAATGATAAGATATGTACAAAAGTTAGGGATAAAATTTTAATGTTTGGAATTAATTTTTGAAATCACACATTAGTTTACAAGAACTTACAAATTTTGCAAAATTAATAATTTATGGGGGAGTTGGACTTCAATTTTTTCAAAAACACTACCCAATGCAAGACAAGCTTTCTATCCCAACCAGACCCCATAGAAAACACATAAGGACCCCATCCCCACACAACACAACCAAAACCCATCATCCATGTCATTGGCGAATTGCATAAATAAACCATGCATTCATAATGTGACAATTTAATTTTTTCCAATGCAAATTGTCATTTAGATTTGAGATTCCAAAGTTTGCATTACAAGTTGTATTATATAAATTTGAAATTCTAACAACCTTAAAGGAGAATAGAAAAACAACAAAAATATTTGTGATCTCACCTTGCTAAACCTAATCACTACTACAATTGTTCAAAATAACTTTGTTCAAAATAACTTATTTCCTCAAGCAAGCCATACTTTTCTTTAGCCAATGGATTTTCAACTTTCAAAAAGTCCACCAAATTTGTATGTAATTTACAATTCAAATGTCGATCATTAGGTTAGTTTTTCACCACAACAATGATGTGATTTATGTTCTCCACTATAACTTGTAACATCTTAAAATTATTAACACATCAGCAAGACTAAACACACATTTAGTTTCAATTTGTGGTATTGGAATTCCTAAAATGTATTTGGCAAAGAAAACCAATGTTTGGGAATTGATTTTCATGATTTCGCCACAAAACAAGGGGATTGACACATGCAACTATAGTTAGAAATAAACTCTTAAACAAATATAATTCCCCAACAAGTGCACATGAAGACTATTCAATAAAGGTGGCGACATCATTTATGTTATTTTCTTCTTCAATAAAATCACTAGATCTAACAATTAATCCACCAATTGGTGTTGCACATGCTTGAATAATAGTGTAATATTTCAAAGACCATCATTAGGAAAAGGATTACTACATTTGCATTGTATTCAAAAGAAAAACATATACAATCCCCACATCACACATAATTTTCCATAGCCCGCAAAGACTTGAAACAAGGATCTAGTTGGACATGTTTTTATGAAAGACAAAGACCTTGAAATCAAAGGCATCAAAAACATTAGTCCCATTTGTAATTCATCCCATCTTAGCTTTCAAAGTTAGTGTTAAATTAATAGACATAATGAAAGCATCACATAATAGCCAATGGTTTCATGATTGGTTCATCATGTACATAGTGATGACATGATTCAAAGCATTTGTGACCACTTATGTAATTATCCATATTTCAACCTTAGGGATTTTTTTCAAATGCAAAGCCAATGTCCTTTGCACCTATAACACAAGATAATGACATATTTGAATTCCAATGCCTCAAACATAATTACTTTATTACCAAATTTGGTCTTCATCGAATCAATCTTGAATTTTTGTGGTTGCAACGGTTTTTAACACATAGCTTCTCACATTTTTGTCTCCTCTTTCTTGATTAAAAAAATGCATGTGATTATCTTCTATAGAGCACCTTAAGTAGCCTTCACATTAACATATTTCAAACCCACAATCACCTTTTCGTCATTTGTAACGTATTAATAGGCCTTAAACATAATGTGACCAAAATAAATACTTTCATACACCCATAATGATGAAAACCAATAATGGAATGTAATGCTATCACCATAGGCATTATATTTCACAAAAATAATCACATGATGCATCAAACCATACATTTGAAATAAAGATTACAACTAACTAGTCATGAAAAGCCTCGTGGTCTCATGCATTTCAAATAAACCTACAATAACATGCATAGGGGTTCAAAAATTATTCAAATAATTAATTATAAAGGAAAATGTGTCCACACCACCCCTAATCATCCAAAGACAAAACTAGTAAACATGGTTACTACAAATGTGAGATTCAACAACACCTAAGTTTTGTCATAATCACTATAAGAAATATTTTTCCTCCAAAATAAAATGAGAAGCAAAAATAACATGTGGGCATTAACCTAACATTAACATCCATAGCCAAATATTTTCACAAATGGAAAGGGCTATGTAACCTTTACAAATATACAACATTGGATCTTCAAAAATTTGTTGTTGTGCTTTATAATTTTTTTTTGTAAAGATTTGTGACAAAAAAAAAATGTCATGATTACATACCCATTTTGCCTATATCTCTTTTTCCTTGGTTGTCAACTATGATTTGCCTCAACAACTTTCTTAACACTCATCAACTTCTTCTAAACAACCAACCTTGAATATGCAAATTCAAATATGGGTCTTCATAGGAATGTTAATTTTAGCCTTGTATTTCATGAAACCACCTTTAAAGTAAATCCTTGGCACATAGTATTAGCATTTGTTTGCTTTGTTTTGCAAATAACAACATTTGCGAGTTTTTAAAATCCACAAGTAAGTTGTCATTGATAACAAAAAACCCCTAGCAAATAGAGTTTTTCGTATGTGGCTTCCATGCTGCAACTTGAACTTGTATAACCATAAGTTGCATAAACTTAATATCAACATATTAAATCATACTAGCTTGCATATGCATGCTTTCAACATCTGACAAGTTGTAATTCACATTAAAAGTTGTTATTCCAATATTTTCTTTGACCATGTTGACAAATTCAAGCAAACATACATTTTTTCCAATCATCAAATGTGGATTGAACACTTAATCACAATAACACAAAGACAAAACACAAAATTACAACCTAATTTATTTATTTAAAATGCAAAGGTAATTGAAATTGCTTAACGCTTGCGAGTGAAAGACCATAAGTGCATGGAACATTGCAAACTACAAAATGAAGACAAAACACAAAACAAACAACAAAAATCACAATAAAATACAACAAAGTAAAAGCTTTCAAGTTCAAGTGCAAAAATTCAGCTTGCAAAGTGTGAAGACCTTGAATTTCACAGTGCAAGAAATGCAAAGTGAAAAGTGTGTGAAATGCACAAAGGCAGAAAATTGAAAGTTGTGATTCTCAAGTTGGAAGAGCAAAATTTACAATGCTCAAGTCCAAAATGCAAAGACTGAAGTTCAAAACTTAAGACCACCTTTCCCCAAAAACACAAAAACCACAAATTGACAAGCTTAAGACTCAAGACTCAAATATTGCCTCTCCCAAAAACACATAAACCATAACCTTGAAATCGACAAACTCAAGACTCAAGATAGCTAAAAGTTGCAGGGGCACTACCACTCCACGAATGAAAAAAACATTATGTTGGTGTGCGTGCTTGTGACTACAACCCAAAAAAATAAAATGCAAGCTTTGCTATTGCTCAAAAAAAACACACACAAACAAAAACCTCAAAACCCTAACAAGAAGCTACATATCCAACCCCCCTTAAACCCTAATTATTGGATAAATGCATGTGTATGTATATATGTGTATTCAAGTATTGTATATCTTTCTCTAGTGGATATGAATAACCCTACCTATCCCCATATCTGGTCCCATAGTAACACTAGCATGCAGATATATGAACATTTGCCAAACCTAACCTCTGGAAGAAGATGTGTGTGTGCTCCAGACTTTAAAGAGCAAATTGTTCATTGACAGATTTGATTTTGCAAGAGTTTCCTGCAAGCACAATCATTCTCAAACACACAGTTGCTCTCCATTGATCTCTCCAGGTTAGTACATTGACTGAATCCAGGTTATTTGTTCTTCCTGTCAGGGACAATACAATACCATACCATACCATAGTAGGCCTACCATGGCAACTTTGACAATAATTATGTATTAGAGTTGTCTGTAAAGTCAGGCGATTAGGGGGCGAGAACGGCCATTTTCGGCATACCAGGGCATCAAACGCGTAACTGGGAATGAAAATTTTACAAAAGGAAATAACTGGGACCCAAACTAGTTTTTTTTTCCACCAATTTTGGTGGTAAACTGAGTTCCATCCTGTGTTTCCTTTTCCCTGAGCGCCTCCACTGCTGCTACATTATATTCTCACTGGTCCTACCTGTACAAGTACTATAATCACTCTCGAACCTTGTGCACTAAATGCTGAGTTTAAGCATTTCATACCCAGATTTAATAAAATTTCATTACTTTGCAGATACAACTGAAAGAGGGGATAGGGGGCGAAAGCAGAAGAGAGAGGGGGTGAAACAGAGCGTGACTTTATGGATAACTCTATTATTTTGCAGAAATGTTTGAAAAATATATATATATTTTTTCAAAGGACACAATCTGGCAAAGAAAAAGTAAAGAACCTTTAGAATATTCTAATTCCAATATGAAATCTTTAAAATTAAAAAAAAATTATTCGACCACACTGAAATGTTGGACCTGCCATGGTACACTACAATAGTCATTCTCCATTTGGAGATGGGGATTATGTGACCCAGGCAAGGGCCGGCACCCACGAGTGCACCACCCATTGGAAACCCCCTTATAGTTGTGAATGAACCAGAACTTTTGTATAAGGTACAGTATTTCCTTTATGAATTTTGTAATGTAGTGAAAGTGGCAATCATCCATAGGAAGATTTAGCCAAATTTGGCTATAAAAAGTCGTTAAATGTTTTTGGCTAGCCCTTTATTTGAGTGCTGCAATCTATAAATGTTGCTAGTATTGGATGAATAGGGGGATGAAAGTACCTTTGTCCAATGATGTACAGGGAACAAAGATTGGTCATGAGTAAGGTATTCAAGGCCCAACTTACTCCTCCCTCCTACCTTTTTGTTATCCTAGTACAACTTTGATGGATGGAAAACAAAGCTAGCAAGTAAACTTTCTTGGGTATTGGAAGGCCCTTCATATATGTGGATGTCACTCCTAGAAAGGATACCAAATAGGAGGAGGGATGATCTTACATGGAGTCCTCAATGAGGAGGGGATCATATGCTTACTCATATTAAGGAGAGATCTTTCACCTACCAAGGGCATAGGTAGGTGAAAGAGAATGCCAGAATTCTCTTCTCCAAAAGGCAGCCTGCCCAACTTGTTGGCCTTGCCTACCAAGGTAAGGATATTGTGTTTGGAGTCATTATAGAGTATAGTAGCTTAAGGGATTTTGGCCCCTAGGTAGTAGGTCTATTTTTATATGAGGATTTTTTAAACATAATATTTTGGCTTGTGTTGAAATTTGAGATCAGTACAAGTGCATTGAAGATATTTATTTACACATCATGTAAGTGTATAATTTATATTCAAATCAATGTAACATCGGATATGTATGTGTGAATGCATAACCGTGTAAGGCCATTTCATGTCATGTAAAATAATGGAAGTATAACCATTTTTAAAAATACATGTAAATTTGTGTAAATAAACAAAAGAAGGGAAAAAAAGAGTGCAAAACAAGGCCTTGTGACCCAACCCCCTTTCCTATTTTTCCCCCCTTCTTCTCCCTTCCTTGAACCACCTCCCTAAACCCACTAAAATTGAACATTATGATTTGAAAAGGAGAGAAAAAAAAACGTTATAGCACTTCCCATTTGTCATTATGATTTATGAGTGCATAAAAATGAATGGTATTTCATTTTCATCATCATTGTCAATTATGGATTTCAATTTAACAACAATTGGAACTTTTGTCATGCAATAGGGTAAATAAAATGCACAGCAAAGCCTAACACATGCTGATGATTGGTTAGATAGTTTGATTGATCCAGGTGGGCTGCTGTCAGTAGTCTCTCACCTGTTTGCAATCCCAATTTTAGTTTTATGGGTGGGGTTGGAAGAGGAAGTAAATATCTTCTCTTGGATGCGAGAAATTTTTTTGCGAGGTCACATACTGAGCATCACTCTCACCTCTTTGCAGTCCCAATTTTAGTTTTATGGGTGGGGTTGGAAGAGAAAGGAAATATCTTCTCTTGGATACGAGAAATATTTTTTGCGAGGTCACATACCGAGCATCACTGGATGTGCTCCAAGAGGCTTGGAGAGTTAGTAATTCAATAGAATATTCTTGAAAATTCGATAACTCTAAGCTAAATTTAGAGTACTTAAAAAACCAGATAGATTTTAATACCCATCCCTAAAACCCAACCCAATAGGATATGTATATTGTAATACATTGACAACTTCCACACATGTTTTATCAATTAATTAATTAATTAATTATGAAATTTTCATTTCAACAAAAAATCTTCAAATTTTCAATAATCCCTTTCACGAAAATTTGTTATTTGAAAAATAATAATTTTGAAAATTTTCAACATTTCAATTTAGTGTCAAATGTGTGTGCATGGTTGCGCACTCACAATGAATATCATCTAATCAAAGTCTTGGAGGGTTGTTGATTTTAGGTGGCTGATATGGAATTTCAATTGCTATGAAAAATTGGAGGATGGACTTCTTCACTCTCCAAAACCTCTCATGATTCCTAGAGAGCCCAACACTGTTCAAAACCTGGACTCTCTTCTTTGGTAGGTGGTAGACACTAAAAAAATGAACACTACAGCAGGTGAGAGTGCTCATTGTTTTGGTGTGCATTCAAATTGGACATGATTAAACTAGACATTCATTATAGGTCATGCTTTTTGTTGTAATGAGTTGAAGGTTTGGAACCCAAATGGCAAGCAATAACCTATCTTGAGCAATGATGGTGGAATTTTAAAACACGGCCATGTGGGTGTTAAGTTCATTGTCCCAAATACCCAGCCATTTTTATTTTTGCATTATGAGTAAAAGATTTTGGAGGATTTGGTCTTTAATGGTAAAGGGCGGGTTTGCAAGAATTGCATCATGAGCAACAATTTTGAGCTTTTGGGTTCTTTGTTCACAATGGGATATTTGATGATACCATCCAACTCATGCTTGGTTGGTGAAACCCTAAACGGAGTTTGAGTAGCCCAAAAAAACATAAGTCCCCACAAGGTCATTAAAAACAAATTATTATTAATTTTAATTTATTCATTTATTTTATTTTATTTTTAAAATTGATATTAAAATTTTGGCCAAAAAAAAGAGAAAATTTAGTGAATTTTACACTAGAAAAAATAATCCTCAATTTTACACAATTTTTTTCAAAAAAAGGAAAAACATTTCAGAAATTAAATTTCTAGTCCTCATAGTTAGAGTCAATTTTTTTTTCTCCGACTGGATATTTGTTAAAACTTTCTCTTTGATATCATAATAGTCGAATAATAAATCGGCTCTTTGATTCAGTTTACACCTTTTTAATTCGTATATATATATATATATATATATAGCTTGAGAAACCTTACCTTAACCTAATGCTCTAACCCTAACCTAACCCAAGATTGAGAACCCATTCTCATCTGGTGGTTGAATACATGAGGGTGCCGGTTCTTTCCATGGTGTGCTTCAGGGGTTTTTCTAGCCAACGGATATCTGCATGAGTCACCTCCGGCATATACCCGAGGATATTTTATAAAATGAGTGTCTAATGCAGAAAGTGATATCCGTCCAACAATGGTTTCTGTTTGTCAAATTTACTTCCAATTTTCAAAAGGTCACACAAATCACAACCCAGTGTTGCACGGGTACCCGCTTTTGGCTGATAAGAACCGCCGGTTCTAGTTCCGGTACCTAGAAAGAACTGGATCCAAACCAAAAACCCAGGAATTTGTTTTTTGAAAAATACAAATTACTAGAACTAAGGGTTAACACTTAACACAAGGTTAATTAACCGGCATCTTTTTAACCCCACCATTCATTGTTGGATGGGCTTGTGAGGCCACTAAATAGGT
>Ga0209611_10014258_pt1 | contig 10673 bp, 8 predicted proteins | sample S1TSphgellanicum_3_FD_187693 | JGI IMG/M metagenome (GOLD analysis project Ga0209611, IMG submission 187693) | Host-associated microbial communities from peat moss isolated from Minnesota, USA - S1T2_Fc - Sphagnum magellanicum MG (SPAdes) (version 2) | ecosystem: Host-associated > Plants > Peat... | reverse complement strand
TTGCTATAGTTGAGGTTCTCTCAATGTTGGAAGAGACTCGGCTACAACAAAAATGGTCGAGATTTAACTTGGCTCCAAAAGTGGAGTGAGCTAAAATTCAGTCCCCCTTTTGAAAGAAAAAGAGTTGAGTTGTAGTTTGGCTCCAAAATTGGAACTGAATAAAAGCTTGACTTTTCATTTTTTGATGGAGTTAAACTTCTTTTAGCACCAAAAGAAGCTTGGCCAAAATAATAATAATAAAGGTGAGTTTTAGCTCAGTTCTTTTCTTGTTACAATTGAGCTTTACTTGGTGTTGAGAAAAGTTCAATATTTGCAACAAAATATGAGGAGTTGAGCTCTAGTTCAATTCCTTCTTTTTAAAGCCGAACTTCTCCTATTCGATTTAATTATTTTTTTTCTACAGAGAAAGTCCTAACCTAATGTTTACTTTTGCAAGACATATCCTATAGAGATATCTCCATCACAAGGATTATGGAGACGCTTGAGGTATTGGGAACATTGGGATCAACTTTTGTTTTCAAAATTTTGGATTGCTTTCAGAGTTTTTTTTGTGCATTTGTAACATTTTGAATTTATTTATAGAATTTTCAAGTGGTGGCTATTAAGGGGGTAAGCTAAGTATGTGATTGAAGATGAACAAGGTACTTCAAATAGGGATTAATCAAGGAATTTTGTTAGTTTGAATTTTGAATTCTTGTTTTCTTTGGATCATAATGATGTGACTTGGGATGGTTCAAAAGGGGGAGAGTTTTGGATAATAGGGGGGAAGAAAAGAAGATGAGATAAGGAATTTTTAGAAAGGAATAAGGGCGTTGGAGATACTTGCGGTAGAACACCATTGACTTTGTTTTGATATAACACAAATTTTAAATGTTGTTTTGGGATTTTTTTTCAGCAAAACCTAAGTTCATGCTATAATTTGGATTGATGTTTTCAATAGTAGAAAAAAACATAGACTTCTACAATGAATTTTATGTTCAGCTTTTGTGTGAATTTTCTATAATGCTAAATTATGATGAAATGAATTATACTATTGTTTTTAGAGTTATTTACAATGTATTCTGAAGTGCGGATTCTGGCTATATGAAATAACTATGAATATGATGTGGGAATGAATTGTAGTGTTAAGTTTGTTGAGACTTAAGATAGAAATAGTGAGCATATGCCTGTGAAATGCAAATAGGTTGTTACAGTAGTGTGAAATATTTTGTAAGAATTTAAATTTCACTTCTACCAATGGCATGTGTATATTTTTTTTCTTTCAATCAAACTATACAAGTTGTTAAGAACTAAATAAAATTTAATAGCTTTGAAGGCTTTGATAAGCACAAGATGGTGTCGAGGAAGGAAGCCCGGATGGCTATTCTTCTATGTCAGATGATATCAATGCCAGTTGTTTGTCTTGCTCTCAAAACTGACATCTTCAAGATGGAAAAGGCATTCCAAACTAACTATTGAGAGGAGGAAAAAGTTTTTTGCATTTCACCTTTCAATTGGAAGGGGTAGGAGGAATTCCAAGATTAACACATGTCTTTTTGGAAATCAACATTGGACGTATGAGAATGAGAGATTTGAAACTAGCTTGCTTGCTAATTTTGACTTCAAGACTCTCTCTAGGCACATCTTTTTGTCTAGGATGGTAATCATAGGTTGCAGGCTTGGTTACGTAATACTAACTATTTGCACAATGATGAGCCTTCTTGGCAAATTTCTATTGATTCCATTATCTTTGATACCTCTCGTGGGCTTGTTGAGCTCTTCATTACCATGACAAAACTCAACAAGTACATTCTTGACCCTTTTCTTGTTTCCTACATCAAGTTAGATTCAGAGGATTTTTTTCTCATTGTTTTCAGATCTATAGGTCGATGGAGCTAGACCATGTGAAACCTAACCTTGTCCATGAATTTTTCAGAATCCAATCAATTATGATTATCCCCCTAGAGTAATTCAAGGAGGTGTTGCCAATAGAGGTTTACAAGAAATGTTAATCCAAATCCTGTAAGACATGGCATTCCCTGACCTTAGAAGTTTTTTTAAATACATGTATAAGGTATGAAATATTTCAGATTCCCTTGAAGATTTTTTCTTGACCTTTGTATTCAACTTGTTCATGTTTGGTTTTCTTTGTTTTTGCAGTGAAAGATTTTTGTAGTTGGGGACATCGCAATTAAGTTGTATTATGAAGAATTCCCCAACATTTGAAACTACTCACCACTAAAGCTCTAGGAGCAAATGGAGAGAGCCATGGAGCAGGTTAGGAAGGATCACTATTTGGCCTTTTGCAAGCACTTACCAATATGTGATCCTTCTCTGGGTCCATATTTCTTGAAGGGAATACATGTTCATTATGACATGAACTTGGCGTTGAAGATGTTGATAGAAAAACTTTAGATGTTCACCTACTCTTGCATCTCAGTTGAGTAAAAGTTTTTTTGATTTAGGATCTGGAATGAATTCATTATTTTGAAGGAGGTTAATAAATTCCCCAAGTTCGATTTTTCTAACTCCCAATTTGGCAAGTGGTTGCACAATGCAACCTTCTACATCATGTATTTTTTTAAAAAATGTTTATTCTTTATTTTTCATTCATTCTCCAAAAATTTATTTTTTATTGCACTTTTGTTCTTGTAACTTGAAATTGAAGTGCTCAAGTTGTTGATGCAATGATCTCCAATTTTTCTTTGGTTGTGAAAAAGGTCCTGGATATGATCTCTTTCTCCTCATATATATAATAGTGGAGGTTGGTGATATGGGAAACTTGCCTCTTCCAAGAGTTCAAGCCTAAGGATGGGATTCGAAAAAACAAATCTTGGGAGTAATAATCGAAAAACAAAGAGGTGTCAAACAAGTGTTGTACATGTATTCCAACCTATCTGGTTTTCCATTCAATCATAAAACTTCATTCCGTCCTCAATTTGTGACAAACTTTTTTTTGAATGTGTGTTGTTTCACATGCGTTTTTCAAGATCACAATAAAATTTACTATCAATGCTGAGGGTAGGAGAGTTGGCAGCCATGCTTGTAGATTTCATTGTGAAGGCGATGTTCATTCCCCTACAAGAATTTTTATCATGTTTTATTATTCCATGGTGCCTTTGATTAGCTCCCCATTCTCTTAAAGATCTAGTGTGACCCCAAGGTTGATAGCATTATGTTCAAGAAGGACCTATTCAAGGATTGGCCTACTTCCCATCTTCTCCAATGTGGTTGGTACTTTAATTGTTTGAAAGACAACACCCCCACCCTAGATATTCCGTTGAGGGAGAACATTGAGTTGTTTTTCATGGAGACTCTTGCAAGCTTTGTAAGAACACATGTTGAAGGTGGGAGGTAGAAAAGCACTTCCAAGGGAAAGGGAAAGTTGAAGGAGAAAATGACCGAAACTCCTTTCTCCAATGTAAATTAAAATGCCTTTGTTGAAGTTCCTTCGAATTATAATGTAGGTCTTCCAAGACAACAAAGGATATGAAAAGAGACAGAAGGGCTACTACTCCACCAGCTTTTGCCACCCCTCTTCCTAATGGAGATCGAAACATTCAACAAGGATCATTCCAATTTTTTCCATCTTGCCTAGGTTTGATTATTCTTACTTCCAATAGGCCTCTTGGCTCTCACCACATGGTCTTCTTGTTCTCATGGCCATCCATTATGGCAACCAATATTTCAATCCAGATTTGGCCCCCAGAGTATGAAATAATTTCCAAGTTTATTCACAAGGTAGGCTTGCATTACATTCTCTTTCACTTTACAACATAGTTCAAGCAACTTGTCCTAGATGCACTATGTTTTTCTTCTTTCTATGCAGATGAATCTTGGTGGCAAGGTTCAAACTAGTCATTGCTAATGTTCTTGGAAACCTTCCTATTCTTTTTATATGAAGGAACCCTTTTAATATTCCTGCTTAGAATCAGAAGGTTGGCATGAGTACATTACTATAGTCTTTGATTTTGCCAAGAAGTTCTTGACTTCTGATAGGGCTATCTTATTATTTCATTGGGACGACCTCAAAGTTCTAAAGGAGGTCAAGTCTCATCTAGAAAGCTATGGCTTCCAAATTTAAATGAAGTGGGTTGTGGTGAATTCATTACCACTCACAAGCAACAAGGACCCATATTTCAAAGTTCCATCACAATCCCTTAAGCGTTCATTTTATTTTTCTTTTCCTCAGTTGAAATTTGTCTTCTAATTTTGTAGATTCTCTTCAACCATACAACTATTTTTGTGAGGGTACCTAATGGGAACTCTTCGAATAATGGGAGATTTGTCTTTTCTTCACCATCTAATGAATTTGTGAACAATTTTATTAATGTTTCTAATGAGGATGTGTTGTATAATTGGACGGATAAGGCCTCTATTTCTATATCCAAGGTTGGCATTCCCTTCAATGATGTAAAGGAAATGCATCTTGCCACTATTTAGGTTTTGATCGATGTTTATTCCAAGATTGGATCTTCTATTATGGATTTATTTGCACCCACAAGTATGTGCCCTTCCTTAAGAAATTCATTTTCAATTTATGCATCAAATATTGTGTCGAGATAACCATCTTTCACCTTGCAGACAACATAGTCATGGCTTGCCAAAGCCTTGGGTGCCACATCTTGGCTTTGGAATCAAATATGGAGGTTTTCACGAAGGTGTTGGAGCCCTTCATTGAAGTAGCCACGCTGATGCTTGACGCCAAACATGTGAACATGTTTGATATTGGTTTTCTTGTCAAGAAACATTTGAGGAGGTTGCTTGAATGTGAGTAAATTGTCCACTTGCATCAATATTATGCATTCCTTTGATTCTTTATTTGTATGTTTCACATTGTCCTCTTTTTTTATTTGCAAAGTGTTGTCTCCATCAAAAAACTTCTTCTTATTTGGGGAGGATGAGATGCTCCAAGATCCTTCCATTATTTTTCTACTACCATCATATGCCAAGGCTCAAGCTTGGACTTTAAAATCCTTACCTTCACCTTCTTCACAATAGTTTCCTGAAGTTATGATCCAAGAGTTAAAAGTCACATCAATGATGAAACATTAGAAGATGTTTAGGATTGGTTTTTGAGCTCAGAGGTGGATCACTAGGTTTATGAACCCCTTAAATGGTCCTAGGTTGGGTGGAAAGCTCTATTGATGTTTTCATGTGTTGCACCAAACTTTTCTTTTATTTTAGTTTTCACATAGAGCTCCTCTTAATTCAACTTCCTGGAATTCCTATAGTATATGTATCAAAGTTTATAGATACCATAATGTTGGAGTAACCATTATCAAATAAGAATGACAATATTATTTGTTGGAATGTTTACTGTAATTTTAAACCTAATTTTGGGATGAGTTGTATATTCTACACATGCAATTCCATGTTCTCTAGGTGTTATTTGTTTCTGCATAGGTTTTCACATTAAATAATTTGGGTTGTAAAAATGACATTTACTTTGTAATGATTGAAGCACACATCAAGGAAAATCAAATGTTTCATGAGTTGTCCCCACAAAAAACAATCATTTTTATGAAAGATAATTAAAGAACTATTACTTCTCTGAAAGATAATTTAATATATGAATGATTTCAAAATGATCTCAAATTTTAAATGATTCTTGTAAAAGTTCAAGCAAACCAAGTTTTACATCTGTAAAATTCTACAAGAAAATTGGGTTTTTTAGAGTTGGAAGACCATATTGGCTTGTACACATTATATGGATGTCAAATAGAGATTATTTGTTTCCTTGTTTTTTTAACATTGCATTTATTTTTGAGAATATGTTTGTTTAGAGTTCCAATGTACATGTTTTTTGGAAACATATTTCAAATTAAAAAATTGGAAATTTGCAGAAATAACTTATGTTGATGTTGATATCAAAATGGTTATGTTGGTATCAAATCAAACCTCTCAATTTTATTAGTTTAATAACATGACACACAAATGTATATAATTATTTATATTGCCAATATTTCTAACAAATGTTGTGCCTTGTAGTGGGGAATTATACCTAACAATACTTAAATAATACATAACAATTTCCAATTAAGTTTGCGGTTACTTGATAACAAATTTCAAATTTTAATATTCAATAACCACATTAGGAAATGAAATTTCATTTTATATATTTATTGCAGGTGAAATCAATCTTGTGTGGAGTGTGTTTTCCAATTATGAATATAATTTTCAGTATATTTGAAGCCAATTCCCAATTGTCTTGTTTTTAAATGGCCATAAATATTTCATCTGTCTTTCTATATTTTACATTACATACGTGTTCAACATATCTTTGTGGAATCAAGTGTTAACTATTATATTTAAAATATTTTGTATATTGTGGATAAAATTTCCATCCTAGCTCAATCCATATACAAATTTCAAAGATTGTAATGAACAAAAAAAATTCAACTTCTGGTTGGATTTGTTAATTCATTTGATGGTTGTGCAAATGACATTCTTATGGTTCTCATTTAGATGTAATTACTCCAACAATTCAAAACTTTTATTTGTCTATTATTGAAAAAAACTTTAATGATATGGCTAATCACAAATCTTAGTATGCATTCATTGCACCAAAATGTATTTTAGTTCACTTTAGGTTTCACTAAATTTTGAATGAATTTTGACATTTTTATCATGTTAAATTTGGTCAACCCCCTAATGAATAGGGACTAGTTGTTACAAATAATGGATTGGTCCACTAATACTTAGTGAAATACAAATTTATCAAGCCATTTCATTTGTTAATTAATTAATTAGGTAACATGAAAATCAATTAAATTTAGATTATTTATTATTTAATGTAATATTTAATGTTTTTGATAATTTCATGTTTTTCAACCTATGAATTATTGACATGTGTCACTACTTATGTTAAGTTAAAAACCTAACCTATGTACATAAGCCATGTAATCAACCTAAGTAGGCACCTATTCTAGGGAATTACATAAAAGAATATTTGGTCAACTTTCCACTGTTGATCACAAAGACATTATTTGTGAAGTTTGATCTTTGACCTCTGGGATGGGGGCAAACACCCCTACCATCAAGTCACCACACTTGTTATGATAATATATTACATTGCATTCTATTTATCAAACATTTCATTTTAAACATTACAAAAACACAAATTTTGAAAATTCATAATGTTATTGAGATTTTGTCCAAATGAAATGATCAAAGTTTAATTTAATTTTTTTTCAATAATGTACATAATTACATTTATTTCCTTTTGAAAGTGTAAAATCGTTTGAACAATTTTTTTTGTGAATATCACTATTCAATAACATTTCAATGACCATTATTTTAAAAATAAAAATGTTTAATCTAAAATGGATAATTTTTTTGCTAATATAATAATACTACTTATGTTAAACTATTTTCAACTATTATAGGGCTACTTTTCATTATTTTAAGTTATTTCACCCTACATTATTTACGGCTATTTATGATTTTTTTTGTTATTTTTTTGTTATTTTTAATTATTTCACCTTAGGTTACTTTCGATTATTCTAAGTTACTTTTGGTTATTTTATGTTATTTTTGGCTATTAAAAGTTATTTCACCTTATGCCATTATTGAATATTCTAAATTATATTAACATGGGTTATTTATGGCTATTATATTAGTGGCTATTAGTGCATATATATTATATTAATGGCTATTATTGGTTATTCTATTGGTGGTTATTGATGTCTATTCTATTAGTGGCTATTAATGGTTATTTTATTGGTGGCTATTGGTTGTTCTTCTATTGGTGGCTATTATGATTATTCTATTAATGGTTATTAGTGGCTATTTTATTAATGGTTATTTTAGGTTAAATTACCATAAGCTATTAATGGCTATTGGTGGATATTAATGGTTATTTTAAGTTAAATTATTATAAAGTATTGGTGGTTATTAATGGCCATTATATTAATGATTATTGGTGGTTATTAGTGGCCATTATATTAGTTACTATTAGTGGTTATTGGTGGCTAAATTACCATAGGCTATAGGTGGTTATTCCATTAGTGGCAATTAGTGACTATTTTATTAATGACTATTGGTGGCTATTGTATTAATGATTATTGGTGGTTATTCCGTTGGTGGTTATTTTATTAATGACTATTGCTAGCTAAATTATCATAAATTATTGGTGGTTATTTTATCAGTGGCTATTGTTGGTTATTTTATTGTATGCCATTGGTGAATATTTTATTGGTGGCTATTGATGGTTGTTCTATTGGTGGCTACCAATGATTATTAATGACTATTTTATTAATGGCTATTGGTGGCTATTCTATTGGTGATTATTGGTGGTTATTATATTATAAATTATTATTGGATTTTTTTGTTATGTTATCATAGGTTATTGGTAGTTATTTTATTATATGTTATTTTACCTTAGGTCATTATATTTTATTTTAGATTATTTAAAATTATTATACATAGGATAAAATAATTATAATAACATAAAATAGAATGACCTTGAATAATTTAAAGTATAATTTGAAATAATATATATTAATTTAATTAAAAATAACTTAAAATAAAAACCATGTAATAAATTAATTATGATACCTTAAGGTAGAATAACATATATTAGTTTAGGGTATAATAATTTATAATAACCTATAATAACTTATAATAACATAGATTATAAGTTCGAATAACTAATGTAACTTAAAATAATATAGGGTATATCATGAAATAACATAGGTTATTTAAAATAACAACATAAAAATAAACTTATTTACCATAGTAATTATAATAGTGGATTATGTCAACTAGTAATGAAACACGACATTTACATAGTGATATTATAATGAAATAACTTTAACCAGGGTGAAACCATTAAAGTGTAATGAATTTATTTCAATTTTAAAGTCCCATAGTGATTTAAGTTAATGAGTTACACTTCACTTTTGTACTAATGATTACTCTTTAAACGACCATGATCAAATAACTAAACACACAAAAACAAATACACAAATTACACCAACTCAATTCCTCCATTTCAGTAATGTTGGTTCATTTCATGGTCTTACAAATGACACTCTTATAGTTCTCTGCTACTTTCCCATGGTTTTGAGATGTCACTAATGTCAATGGCCTTGTCTATGGTAATATTGTGTGGAGCCTTCAACGAATAGACCTTGATCACCATCCATTCCCTTGGATGATTATATTCACAGTTTTTTATGTTCTAGTGTTGTTGTCGCTCCAAGATCCTTACATTCTAGGTGGAATCTAAAGGGGCCCGCTTTCACCAATGGCGACATTACATTTGTTTCCTTGTAATAAACAAGTTTTGGTGATTTGTATTTGTTTTCCTCTAAATCGTTTTGGTTTTCTAGCCACTTTTTGTTGATTATGGTATTGATGGAATACTTATTTGGAGACACAAATCCTAATAGATAATCAAATTACTTCAAGAGTCAAGTTTTGTAATTCTGATTTGTTAGGTGTGCTTGCCACAAATTATTCCCCACAAGTTGTAGTAAATTGTTGAGAAAGTCCTTGTCAAACATACAAATCACCATCAATAGATTTTGTAGTCCTGCAAATGGTTCCTTGTTGCCTAATATCCAACTTGTACTTGGTATTTTACATTGATGGGCTTCATTTCTATTTTTTCGACAACAAGGTACAAGTCTAAAACTTGAGAAGTTTGATAAGCCACATTTGTTGTCTTTTTCAAAATGGAACAAAATAATTGAAAGCGGAAAACTTGTACAAATAATTCATAGCACAATTTTTTAAAAAAGGTTGTTATTGATAATGTGTGCACAAAAACTTACATATTAAATACCCATTTTTCGAATAATTAGAACATGCACTACAACAAAAGATGGTTTTTGTACGCCAAGTGATTTCACTAAATTTTGAATGAATTCACTAGTCTTAATAAATGGGGACTAGTTGGAAAGTAGTGAATTCATTAGTCTAGCGAACATGGACTAGTGAATTACACCCACATTTTGTAATTGTGATGGTTTACATTGGATTATAATAATTTCTTAATTTGTGTAACAACAGCCACAAACCTATTGGATTTTATGACAATGGTAATTAAATTTTATATGGAGAGTACCATTGTTAAGTTCTAGATAGATTCATAACAATGTACTTGTCAAATTTTCGCATATTCTTCTTACATTCATACAATGATGCCTTTTGCTACCTAACCCTTTGTAGGATACATCTACAAATTATGCATCAATTTTTTAGTGTGTTATTAGAATAATTGTCTCACAATAATGTTGTTAGAATGGTTGAAATATCTTTTGTCAAAAGATTTTTGTATTGTATAAATAATTATTGACCACCTATGTTTTGATGACAAGTTCATGTTACAACTATGTTTAACTTTTCTCCCATTACCATGACTAGGATGATAATGGACACAAATGACATGGTAATACAAAATATGCTCCTACTAATAGATAATGTTATGCAACATATGACATGTATGAAACCAAAGGGCAAGATTTTTAATAAATGTGCCAAATGTTTTTTCGCTTCAACACATGGGGCACCAACTTTGGTAGATTTTTGTACTAAGGTTTGATTGAACAAAGACATTGTCGTTGGGTGTCCATGTGGCAAATCCACATGGTAACGATGATGTGTGAATTATTACTAACATGACATAATATACTTTTGTCAAATTATATTTTGACATGTCATCAAAATCTATCAAGGAATATGCCAAC
>Ga0209611_10014257_pt1 | contig 10675 bp, 7 predicted proteins | sample S1TSphgellanicum_3_FD_187693 | JGI IMG/M metagenome (GOLD analysis project Ga0209611, IMG submission 187693) | Host-associated microbial communities from peat moss isolated from Minnesota, USA - S1T2_Fc - Sphagnum magellanicum MG (SPAdes) (version 2) | ecosystem: Host-associated > Plants > Peat... | reverse complement strand
ACAGTCGAGAATCTGGATCACGGCCGGCTACTTCATCCCGACTCCCGCCCAATTGTCCGCCCTGGGCGAGGCCAGCCGTCGCGGCGTCGACGTGCGGCTGATCCTCCCCGCCAACAACGATTCGGTGGCGGCACTGGCGGTGCAGCGCCATGCGTATCAAGTCCTGCTCACGGCCGGCGCACGGATCTACGAACTGCAGGGAATGATCTTGCATTCCAAGAGCGCGATCGTCGATGACGATTGGTGCGCCGTGGGTTCATCGAACTTTGATCCGCGCAGCGCGCGCTTTAACGACGAAATCGACTCGATCGTCAGGGGCGAGCGCACGGTGCGCGAACTTGCACGGCTGTTCCGCCAAGATCTGCGGCAGTCGAGACGCATCGAACTTCGCCGCTGGCGCCGGCGCCCCTGGACACGGAAGTGCTCAGAATTATTCTGGAAATTATGGGCACCATTGCTCTGAAGGCCCAGGGTAGCGGCTCATGATTTGCTCTGCACGTTCGGATCCGCGCGGGTCAACTGGATGATGCGCTGAATCAAGCAGTGTGGATCGACGGGCTTGGTCAGATGCTCGTCGAATCCCGATTGGAAGCTGCGCTTCTTGTCGTCCTCCTGGCCCCATCCGGTCAGCGCGATCATGCGCGCAGTGCGACCCCAGGGCATCAACCGCAGGCGCGCCGCGACTTCATGCCCGCTGAGATACGGCAGCCCGAGATCGAGGAGGATCAAGTGAGGTTCGAGGATTTCCGCCATTTCGACGGCCGTCCGCCCGTCATAGGCGACCCGCGTCTGGTATCCCGCAAGAGTCAGGAATTCGGAGAGCGCGTCGGCGGCATCGACGTTATCGTCGACGATCAGCACGCGAATGTGCCCGGCACCGAGCGCGGTCACATTGAAATTGTCGGAGGGCTGCATCATGGGCATCTCATCGGCACGCGGCAACCTCACCAGAAACTCGCTGCCGCGATGGAGCCCATCGCTCTTGGCCTCGATTCGTCCTTCATGGAGTTCTGTGATTTGCCGGGCCAATGCCAGTCCGACACCCAAGCCGGATTGGGGGCGGGAATTCGGCTCCGCCTGAGCGAACATGTCGAATACCCGCGGCAGAAACTCGGGGGCGATTCCGCGGCCGGTATCCCGGATCCGAGCGAGGATTCCCCCTTCGTCGAGCGAGGCGCTGATCGAGACCGTCCCGCCCGGATTCGTGAACTTGATGGCATTGTTGATCAGATTGCCGAACACTTGGATCATCCGTGTCTCGTCTCCGTTGACGGGCAGCGCATGGTCCGGTAACTCGAGATCGAGATGCTGCTCGACTGCCTCGGCCAGCGGACGCGCGGCATCGACCGCATGTTGCAGGGCGACGCGCAGATCCATGAGGTCACGTTGAATGACCAGGGTGCCGCGGGTGATTCGTGACACATCGAGAAGGTCATCGAGCAATCGCGCCATGTGCGCGAGCTGCCGATCGATGATCCGACGCGCGTCGCTCGCCACCTCGACGGGATTACCGGGTTTCATGAGATGCATCGCATAGCGGATGGGCGCGAGCGGATTGCGCAGCTCGTGCGCCAAGGTCGCCAGGAAATCATCCTTGCGCCGATTCGATTCCCGCAACTGCTCCTCGAGCGCGCGCCGCTGGCTCAAATCGCTGATCACGGTGACCCAGCCGGTCGGCATCGCGTTCCCGTTCCACACCGGGATGAGCGAGGTATGAATCCATCGTCGTGGCTCCACCCCGGTACCGAGCTCGCCCTCGAACTCGACCGTGTCCCCGCGCAGCACCGCGTCGAAGGCCGGCTCCAGACGCGAGTAGGCGGCCGGCCCCAACAGGGCGTCGACCCGTTGACCGCACGCGCGTTCGATGTCCTGCGGGCTGACGCCGATTCCCTTTGCATAGGCGGGGTTCATCCAGACGAATTCTCTCTGTGCGTTGCATTGAGCCACCCCGACCGACATGACCTTGGTGACGAGGTCCAGGCGCTGCCATGCCTCATCGCGCGCCCGCGCGGCATCATAGCGGTCGGTCACGTTCAAATTCAGCCCCGCCCACGACGTCACGATCCCCTCCACGCTGCGCAGCGCGATGGCTTGCGTCCATATCCGTCGCACCGTGCCGTCCTTGCCGCGCAAGGAATATTCCCAATCCCACCGCTCTCCCGTGAATTGACAGCGCTTCCACCTTGCCTGCGCGCGCTCGAGTTCGTCCGGCGATGCCGCGATGGCGGACCACCACTGGCGGCTTGCTGCATCGGGTGTGGTGCCCAGGAACTCCAAGAATTGCGGGCTCACGAACGTGAGGCGGCCGGCCGCATCCGCGCTCCACATGCCGAACTCGAATGCCTCGCTGACCGATCGGTAGCGCCGCTCGCTGAGCGCAAGATCGACATCGCTGCTGGCAAGTGCCGCGCGCGTCGAGGCATGGGCCGCCAGCGCAGCGTCGAGGCGTTGCTGGCGTTCATACACGCGATACACCAAGGCGATGAGCGTGCCACAGATGGTGATGTAGGCGATCAGTTCGATCGGATCGACCGCGAACGACGAGTGGGGATCGCGAGGCACGAGATAGAGCGAGGCGCCGAGCAGATAGCCCACGACCGCTGACAGGGCGGCCGGCTTCACACCCCAAAACCAACCGATCAGAGCGACCGCCGCATAAAAGGTGCCGAACGGATAGCGAGCACCGAGCAGCGGGTTCAAGGCCGAACGACCGATGACCGCGAGGCCGGTGATCGCGATCGCCCATATGAACGCCACTCTGTCGGGGGCTGCCCGGTCGTTCGACAAATGCATCCCCCTCCTCGCCGCGCACGAAACGCCGGGCGCATGGGTACCGGCGCCCGACGATCATGGGCACTCGTCTCCACGGTGACAAGCGGGCGCAGTGTAATCCCGCGCCGACCGGAAGCATCGGATCAGCCGCCATGCATTCGTCAGAATTCGACTACGCGATCGCGAGGGCACGCAGCCGCATGACGGGGTGCCGCGGGGGGTCGTCGGGGTGCCGCGGGGTCGTCGTGGTGCCGCGGGGTTCGGTCGTGGCCGCATCCTTAAGCCGCATCTTTGAAGCCGCATCTTGTAGCCGCATGCTCCAGCTCGAAACTGCCCCAACATATCGGCGCTATTGTTTCAATCCGCTCAAAGTCGGATTAAATATCTTTTTTTATTTCGATTGAATGCGCGTGAATAGGCGTGTAGGTTCGTGGACCCAAACTCCAATAAGAATTGCCGTTGGGTGAGTCAGCCAGAGGGATGTCTATGTCAGAGGGATGCGTATGAAGATGAGTCGCGTGAGAATCGCAGGGACCGCGGTGGCCATCGCTTTGGCCGGTTCATCCGGCGCCGCGTTGTCGGCAACCCTACCCGGATCGGCCTCGAGCGCACCGCGTATCGTGCAACCCATCGATGAAGCGCAGCTGGTCACGGTCGGCGGAACGCTCCGGGTCGCCGTGGCGAAAAACGATCAAGGGGCGGTCGAGGACAGCTTTCGCCTCGATCACATGTACTTGCAGCTCCGCCGCAGCGCCGCGCAGGAGCAGGCGCTCGCGCTCGAGATAAGAGACATCGAAGATCCGCATTCCGCCCACTACCACCAGTGGCTGACCGCCGAGCAATTGGGCGCAAAATACGGCCCATCGAGCCAGGACATCGAGCGCGTGGTCGACTGGCTCGGCTCGCACGGACTTCAAGTGAATACCGTACACAAGACCGGAGTGACGATCGACGTCTCGGGCACCGCGGCGCAGCTGCGCGAGGCGTTCCACACCGAGATCCATCGTTACCTCGTGAACGGCACGTCGCACATCGCGAATGCGGCGCCGCCGAAGGTTCCCGCGGCACTCTCGCCTGTCGTCGCGGGCTTTGCGTCCTTGAGCGATTTCAGGCCGAAGCCCCTCCTCGCGAAGCCGAAGTCGGCTTTCTCGTTCCCGTGCACGGGCTGTCCCGACGGCTTCGACGGCACCGAGCAATACGACGTCGCGCCGCCGGATTTTGCGACCATCTATAACATTACGCCGCTGTATAAAGAGGAAAAGCCGATCACCGGCAAGGGCGTCACGGTCGTGGTTCTCGAAGATACCGACGTCAACGCTGCGGACGTGGCGAGTTTTCGCAAGGCATTTGGCCTCGCGTCATACGCCGGGACGTACACGGAGATTCATCCGGGCCCGGATTGCGCGGATCCTGGTAAGAACGGAGCAGAAGGGGAAGCGGCGCTCGATTCGGAATGGGCAGGCGCCGCGGCGCCCGATGCCCACGTGGAACTCGCCTCTTGTGCCGATACCGCGACGAGCTTCGGCGCATTTCAGGCGGCGCAGAACCTGCTGGATACCGCCTCGCCACCGCACATCATGAGTTTGAGCTACCTGGAATGTGAGGCCGCTAACGGGCCTGGCACTGCCTATGAAGGCAATGCGTTCGTCAATGCATTGTGGCAGCAAGCCGCGGCCGAAGGCGTTTCCGTGTTCGTTGCTGCCGGAGACAATGCTGCGGCCGGTTGCGATGATTTCGACACTGCATTTTTCGCCGTGGCGGGCATTGCGGCAAACGCGCTTGCGTCGACTCCCTATGACACGGCCACCGGGGGTACGGACTTTTACGACACCGCCGAAAACGCCAATGGCACGTATTGGAGCAACAACAACAGCGCGACCCGTAAGTCCGCCAAGTCGTATATCCCGGAAATACCGTGGAACGATTCTTGCGCGAGCAGCGTGTTGTTCAAATATCTTGGTTACACGAGCGGCGTGTCGTTCTGTAACAGCGCCCTGGGATCGGGCTTGCTCGATATCGTCGGCGGCAGCGGCGCACCGAGCTTCGTCTATTCCAAGCCTTACTGGCAGGAGCACACCTACGGCATGCCGAACGATGGCTGGCGCGATCTCCCGGACGTCTCCTTATTCGCGTCCAACGGCTTTTGGAGCCACGCCATCGTGTTTTGCATGTCGGATGCCGCACAGGGCGGCGCGCCGTGCGACTACAGCGTTCCCGTCGATGTTTTTTACAATAGCGCGGGCGGCACGTCCTTCACGGCGCCCATGTTTGCCGGGATCCAGGCCTTGATCGATCAAAAAGCGGGCGGCCCGCAGGGCAATCCTGCCCCCACCCTCTATGACCTGGCCAAGTCCGAGTACGGCACGTCCAGCAGTCCCAACTTCGCCGAGATCGCCGCGTGCAATTCCAGCAACGGCACCGACTCGGCCAGTACGTGTATTTTTCATGACGTCACGCGAGGCGACAACGATGTCCCGTGCTACGGCAGCGTCGACTGCTACGGAGCGAATCTGGAATCCTATGGCGTCCTGTCGACCTCCGATCACACCTTGACAGTCGCCTATGGCACCCATAGCGCCTGGGATTTCGCGACGGGCTTGGGCAGCGTGAATGTCACGAATCTGGTGAACCGCTGGCCCTGAGGGGCCCTCTCTCGACTATTTTTTAAGGCGCAAAGCGGGCGCTTTCGATGGACAATACCGTCAAGAAAGCCCATGAACCTGCCGACGCCCACGAATTCCAGGGAAATGGATCGCGGTCCCACTCGCATCGTGGGACTCGGTGCCTCTGCGGGCGGACTCGAGGCACTCGAACAGTTCTTGGCTCATGTGCCGACGGCGAGCGGGCTCGCATTTATCGTCGTGCAACATCTGGACCCGACGCACAAGGCCATGTTGACCGAACTGCTGCAACGGACGACGCCCATGCCCGTTCGCGAAGTGACGGCGTCCATGCGGGTGGAACCGAATGCGGTCTATGTGATTCCTCCCAACAGCGAACTCACGGTGAAGAGCGGAATTCTGCTGCTTGCTGAACCGAGCGAGCCGCGTGGGATGCGGCTGCCCATCGATGTGCTGTTCTGCTCGCTCGCCGGGGATCAGGGAGCCCGCGCCATCGGGGTGGTCCTATCCGGCATGGGGTCGGACGGGACACTCGGTCTGCAATCGATCAAGGCACAAGGCGGCTTGACCCTGGCACAGGAGCCACGATCGGCACAGTTTGATTCGATGCCGAAGAGCGCCATTGCGGCAGGGGCGGCGGATATCGTTGGGCTCGCCTCTGATCTGCCGGCGCGCATCTTGCTCGTCATCGGCGCGCAATCTCACGCAAACGTCACTGTGCATGGCACCGAGGAAGCGGCCGGAGCGCTGGATTCCATCCTCGAGTTGCTGCGTGCGCGCAGCAAGCACGATCTGTCACTCTATAAGCCGAGCACCCTGCGGCGTCGCATCGAGCGGCGCATGGCCATACACGGCGTCACGGCGATGGCAGCCTATGCAGCCCTGTTGCGCGACAACCCCTTGGAACTCGATCTGCTCTTCAAGGAAATGCTGATCGGCGTGACGAATTTCTTCCGGGATCCGGACGCCTGGGAGGAACTCATTGCCATCGTGCTGCCGGAGTTGTTCGCTCGCACCGACCCCGACAGGCGCTTTCGTGCCTGGGTTGCCGGGTGCTCGACCGGCGAGGAGGCCTTCTCGCTCGCGATGGCTTTCGCGGAGGCCGGGGCGCGACTCCCGAGTCCTGCCGCACCGAGTTTGCAGATCTTTGCCACCGATCTCAATGCCGATGCGATTGCATTTGCGCGGCGAGGACGCTACTCCGCCTCGATTGCCGCGGATGTCTCGGCGGAGCGTCTGGGCCGGTTTTTCCGCAGGCTGGGTGACGGCTACCTCGTTGACACACGCATCCGCGACATGGTGCTGTTTGCCCAGCACGATATGATCATGGACCCGCCGTTTACACGGCTCGATTTGATCCTCTGCCGCAATGTCTTGATCTACTTCAACGCCCGGCTCCAAAAACGCCTCCTGCCGCTGTTCCACTACAGCCTTCTTCCGGCGGGCATTCTGATGCTCGGCGGATCGGAAACCGTCGGACCGGCGCATACTCTGTTCCCGCCGCTGTCATCGAGGTCGAGACTCTACCGGCGCAGCCCCGTTGCGCCGACGTTGGGTGGCGTGGATTTCCCTGTCCATCGACGAATTTCAGCGCGCGCGTCTGCGCCGGAGTTGCTCATGTCACTGCAGTCACCCCCCAGCGCGAACATGGAGGCCCTCGCGGACCAACTGCTGCTGAAGAGATTCTCCCCTGCGGCCGTCCTCGTGAACGAACTCGGGGATATCCTCTACATCAGCGGGCACACCGGACAGTATCTCGAACCGGCGGCCGGCAAGGCGAACTGGAACATCCATGTCATGGCCCGGCCCGCCCTTCGAACACAGCTCGCGGTCGCGCTGCGGCGGGCCGTCAAAGAGCGCACGGCGGTCGAGGTGCAGGGAATCCGCATGGATGATAATGCGACACGGCATCTCGAGATCACGGTCGAGTCCATCGAAGACCCGAAGGCGCTCGAGGGTCTCGTGATCGTCGTGTTTCGCGAGGTGGCGACCCCGCCCGCCGGCAGGTCGCGGCGCAAAAAGCAGGCCGGCGAAACCGATCCTGCCATCGCCGCCGAGCTCATGCGGTCCCAGGAGGAACTCAAGGCGCTGCGCGAGGCGATGCGCGCCTCGGAGGAGGAACGGCAGGCAGCCATCGAGGAGCTGCAATCGACGAACGAGGAGTTGCAGTCGGCGAACGAGGAACTCACGACATCGAAGGAAGAGGCACAGTCGATGAACGAGGAATTGCAGACGATCAACGTCGAACTGCAATCCAAGCTCGACGATCTTGCGCTCGCCCAGAGCGACATGCAAAACCTGCTCAACAGCACCGACATCGCCACGCTGTTCCTGGACAAGGATCTCAACGTACGCCGCTTCACCGAGCAGATCAAAAGGATCATCAGCCTGCGGGACGCCGATATCGGACGCCCGCTCAGCGATCTCACCACGACGTTGATCTATCCCGAACTCGATGCAGATGCGAAGGAAACCTTGCGCACGCTGGCATTCAGCGAAAAGGAGATCTCAACGAGCGATGCGCATTGGTTCAAGGTGCGCATCATGCCGTACCGCACGGTAGCCAACGTGATCCAGGGCGCGGTCATCACGTTCGTCGACATCACCGCAGCGAAGCAACTGGAGTCCCGGCTCCGCAATTCATGAGAGTGTAGATCGGATACCAACAAAGAGCCCGCAACACACGATCGAAGAGGTGGCCAATGACGAAATTCTTCCACAACCCGACCCGCGGCGATACTCTGCGTTCCCGTGCGGTCGCGCATCTGAAGGGCCGCAATGCAGAGGGGCAGGCGCGGTTGGACGCATCGGCCGCCCTCGCCGTGCTCTACGATCTCGCCGCCTCGCCGTCGACCGCTCCAGACGCGCTCGTCCTGCTCCATGAGCTGCAGGTCCACCAAGTCGAGCTCGACCTCCAGGACGAGGAGCTGCGGCGCTCGTGCGCTGAGCTCGAGAGCTCGCTGCATCGACAGGTTCAGCTCTACGAGCACGCACCGGTAGGCTATTTCATCGTCGATTTCGACGCGGTGTTGCGCGAACTCAATCAGACCGGGGCGGCCCTGCTCGGATTCGAACGCGATTTCCTGCGCGGCCGTTCGCTGGAAAGCTTTCTGACTGCCGAAGGTGCGTCGATCCTGCGCGCGATGCTCGCGAGGCTGGCCAAGGGCACCCCCGCTGAATTCGCCGACGTGACCCTGAAATCGCCGCGCGACGGCGGGACTGCTTGCATGCACGCCTCAGCCTGCCTGGATCCGGCAGGAGGAGGATACCTGATCGGGTTGATCGGGTTCACCGGGAAGAAGGCGACGCCGGGCTTCCCCTGACCATGCGGCACCCCCCGCAGGTGCCCCGCGCTCATCAGGAAGGGCGGGCCTGCGCTTTCATCGGGAACCGCTGCGCCTCATCGGGAACCGCTGCGCCTCATCGGGAACCGCTGCCCGCACATCGGTTCCGCCGGTCAGGCCGATGGCGCTTTACCGGTCGGGGATGCGAGAAGAATCTCCGGCAGGGCACGGTCGGTCAGGGAACTCAGTTCTTCGAGGGCATGGGAGAGCAACGTCCCGGTTGCTCCGCTGATTCCGACGTTGCCGGTCTTGATCGCGGCAAGTGACTGCATGGCGATGTCCATCAGCCGGCGGTGCTCTGCGGAAAAAATCAACAGACGCTGTTGCAAGGTCTCCGTTTGGCGATCAATCGAGGTCTGGCTGGCAGAGCCAAACGACGCAACCGCGTCCGCAATCGCATTGTCGAGGCAACGGTTCAGGGTCCGGAACTCATCTGTCGATATCGATACGTCCTGCTCGACCGCCAATGCGGTCACGCATTGGCATACGTCTCCATAATCGTGCACGACCTGATCGACGCTGAAACCGCGACGCAGCAGTTCAGCGCCATGCAAAGCCGCCGCGCGCCCGATGTCCGTGGGTGCGGGCGTCGGTTTCGAATCGTCATTCCGAACTGGCGTGGTTTGCTCGGTTCGAAGGGTTTCGACGAGCTGTTGCAAGAACAGCGGCACGCCGTGATCGATCGTTGACTGGGCTTCGGCGGCCTCGAACCGTTTGGCGACCTTGTCCCGGCAACGGCTGATCAACAGCTGTCGATTTGTCGTCACGAACTCGTGGAGCATCATGATTTTCTCGCCTCCTCGCGACCCACCCTCGATAATCTACGGCGCATCGAAATACTCCTATGCAAATGCGAACCCAGATTTGCTCTCTTTGGCCGCGTACATGGCTTCGTCCGCACGCGTGATCAACGCCGCCGCGCTGGCGCCGTCTTTGGGAAACACCGAAATTCCGATGCTGACCTCGAGGCATCGGCTGAGGTCGACGTCACGGATCCGCAGCTCCAAAGGCGCCTGAATCGCCTCGCGGATCTTTGCGGCAATCATCGCGATGTCCCTGTCCTCATGCAATCGCGTCACCAGGTACAGGAACTCGTCCCCGCCATGGCGGCTGACCGTGTCCGTGATGCGCGTGCTGTTCTGGAGCCGCAATGCAACCGCCTGCAGTACGGCGTCGCCTGCCTGATGTCCATACGCATCGTTGATGCTCTTGAATTTGTCGAGATCCACGAACATGACCGCCAGAATCCACCGATGTCGTGTCGCCTGCGCGATTCCCTGTTCCAGCCGATCCAGAAACAGCACGCGGTTGGGCAAACCGGTCAAATTGTCGTGCAAAGCGGCATTGCGAGAACCCTGAGTCTGCTCCATTGCCGCGGCCAGCTGATGATCGATCATGATTCGATCTCTGACCTGACCTTGCAGCGCCTCATTGACGGCCGCGAGTCTTTCCGAAGCATCCTGCAATTTCCTCGTGGCGGCCTGATTGAGCTCGATGGCAATGTTCACTCCCGGCGTCGGGTCACGGTCTGCGAGCTCGTGAATGAGGGCGCTATTCGCGCGGATCAACTCCTCGGCAGATTCCCTGATCAGGGCACCGATGTGCTCACTCTGCCCGAGCACCTGGGCGAGGTTATTCGACACGGTGTGGGCCTCCGCGATCCGCCGCTTCGATGTTCAAGTCAAGGCCTTCCAACCGGCCTCGATGCGCTCGGTCGTCGCATGCACGAGCGCGGCAGGTATGGGTCGACTGAACAGATACCCTTGCCCCACGCTGCAGGTATGATCGCGCAGCCACCGCAGCTGGCCGCGCGTTTCCACACCCTCGGCGATCGTGGTCATCTTGAGCGCCTCGGCCATCCGGATGATCGCCTGGGTGAGGCTGCGGGAATGGGCGTCCACGGTCAGGTCCGCGGTGAACGATCGGTCCACTTTGAGG
>Ga0209611_10014256_pt1 | contig 10675 bp, 16 predicted proteins | sample S1TSphgellanicum_3_FD_187693 | JGI IMG/M metagenome (GOLD analysis project Ga0209611, IMG submission 187693) | Host-associated microbial communities from peat moss isolated from Minnesota, USA - S1T2_Fc - Sphagnum magellanicum MG (SPAdes) (version 2) | ecosystem: Host-associated > Plants > Peat... | reverse complement strand
AAAAAAACATAACATTCATATAATACCAAAAATTAAAACTAATTTTTGGCGTAAATAACGAATTGAATTAATTAATTTAAATCCAAAAATTAATAAAGCTTTAATTTCCGAATGTTTTCATCAAATTATTAATCACTTAATCATAATTTTATTTTACTCTACTTTGTCGATTTATTCTAAAACGTATAAAAAACAAACGAGATTTTCGATAAAAATGATGTTTTTTTTTGTAAAATTCAATATATAATTTAAATAAACGATTTACAAAATAACTAAATATCATTTCAATTCCTACACCAATTATAATATTACGTAATATAAAGGACATATTAGGATTTTTAAATTTACCACGAACACCCATACAAACTCCATTAAATGTATATGCGTTATTTTTTGCAATATAAACAACTTTTAAAATATCTCCACCTTTAAATTTATAAGATTTTTTCAAACCATCAATAGTAATTAAAGGAGATTTTTTAAATTTTTTATAAGTTCGATTTGATTTTAATTTTCAATCAAAACACAATTTTTTTTCCATTAATTCCATAATATATTAATAATTAATTATCGTATTTATTTTCTAATGCTAATTTACTTAAATAATATTTAACAGATTTATGCAAAATAACACCTTTATTTAATAAAATACCTAACCGCTCACAATTAATAACTATAATTCGATTAGAATTAGTAAAATTAATATAACCTAATTTTTCTTCTAAACCACTTCCATTAGAACGCCTATCTTTAAATGTAACTATAATTTCAAAAAAAGGTGCACGTATAGCACCACGTCTTCTTAAACGAATTATTTTAGTTCTCATAATTTATTTTATTTATTTAATCCATCTATTGCAGCTTGCATTTCTTGAAAACTTAATATTTGCGCATTTCAATGATTAACCTTATCATTTCATTTATTCATTTTACTATTTCATAATATCAATTCATTGGCCAATTCATTACTTTCATATAATAATTTATTATGAGTTTTTAAATTTTTCAATTTAGCACTCTCAGTTTTTAATTGAGCACTCTCAGTTTTTAATTTTGACTTCAATAAATTATTTTCATATTTTAAATACTCATTTTGACTCATTAACGATTCTATTTCCTTCATTAATGTATCACTTTCATTCATTAATTGTTTATTTTCTTTTTTTAATTGAACATTTTTTTTATTTAAATCACTTTTTTTTAATTTATCCTTCATCTTTTATTTACTTAATAAAAATTAATTAATATCAAATTAGTTAAAAACAATAATAAAGGTGCTTGAAAAAAAAACAATAAAAAATTGAAAAAAAATATCAAACTTAAACAGAAACTTGTAACTATTGAAATAGGTAAATTTTTAAAATTTACATTTTGTTTTTGACTTGTAAAATATATAAAACGAATTGTACGTGAATAATAAATAGCTGTTATAACATTGGAAATAAAAAGTATAATAGCATATAAATATTCACCTTGTTTTAAAAGTGCTGTAAAAAATAAAAATTTACCACAAAATCCTGCTAATGGTGGTATCCCTGCTAATGATAACATTAGTAAAGCAAAAGTTAAAGCCATTAACTTATTACTGCTAATCATTTCAACTAAATTAGTTATAAATTTTAATTCCCAACCTTCATATGAACGATAAGACATCAAAATTATGAATATCCCTAAAATTAAAACACTATAAATTAACATCATATAACAACCTGCAACGATACCTTCAATATTATATAAACTGATTGATATTAAAATATGTCCTATATTTACCATCGAACTAAATGCTATTAAACGTAATATTTTGGATTCATATAATCCAATTAAAGTACCTATTAAAATTGAAATAATACCTAAAACATTTAATAAAATTGTCAATTCAAATTTGAGAAAAGAAATTAAAAAAACCAATTTTATAAGTACAACTATAAAAACTATTTTAGGCACAATTGCAATAAAAGTAATACTTACTAAATTTGCTCCTAAATATATATCCGCAATTCAACCATGAAATGGAAAAATTGCTAATTTTAATAATAAACCAAATAGAATAAAAAAAATACCAATTTTGGTAATAAAAGAATATTCAAAAGTATTAACAAAAATTAAATTTAATTCTATAAAATCTAATGTTCCTAATTCACTATAAATTAAACCTATACCAAGTAAAAGTATAAGAGTTAATGAAATAGAAAATATAAAATATTTCAAACTAGCTTCCATTGTATAAAGTGAAAATTTTTTTGAAGCAATTAAAATATATAAAGCTATACTTTGTATTTCAATACTAAAATATAATACAATTAAATTATTTGATTTCAATACCAAAAAAAGACCAAAAAGACCAATTAATATTAATGGCAAAATATCTAATATAGGTAATTTATTATTCGAGAAATAATCATACGAACCTAATAAAATACCTAAAACTATAATTAAGATAAATAATTGAACATTTCAAATAAAACTATTGACAAAAAAAGCATCATTACTTATATATAAAGTTACCAAATATAATGGATATATACGTAAAAATGTACATGTTAGTAGAAAAATAGTAAACGAAAGACTCTCCTTTACTGTATCTAAATATTGAAATTTATCATAAATAAATATTTTATAGAAATATAAATAAATAATCCCAAAAAGGAAAAACATTTCACAAAAAAAAAATATATGTAGAGTATGGAAATCCATAGCTATTTTTACTTTTTTCATTTTATTAAATCAAAGTTTTTTTTTTATTACTTCAACGTAATAATTTAGGCGCCGTAATATATTTTAAATCAATATCTCTCTCAACTACTGGAGCAATTGCATAAAACATATTTTCACTAATTTCATTAAATAAATCATATAAAATTTGTTCTTTATTATTCTCATTAAAAAAATCATTATGTATATTTAGAAAAAATAATAATAATAATATAAAGAAATTTTTTTCCAAATTATTATAAAATAAATCTCTAATTATTAAATAAATACAAAAAATATCTAAACGAAAATATTTTGGTGGTTTACTAACAAATAATTGTTGAAATAAAGTTACCATTCCTAAATAACGACTTAATAAAAGTTTATCATAACATGATGTCCCTAAATAAGATTCAATTGTTTGATTATTTTGCGCATATCATAAACGCCATAAAAAATAATCAAGTCCAAATAAAAATTCAGCAGTAACAGTAAAAAGTGGAAATTGATAAAATAAACGCTTGAAAAAAAATTCTGATTTATATCTTAAATAAAATACATGTGTATCATATAAAATATTGGAATATGCAAAATCTAATTGCCCAATAACTCGAATAAAAAAATCAGAAAAAATATTAGTTATTGTAAAACGTAAGACTCTTAAATAAAAAAAAAATTCACGTCAATAATACTCTTCTCAAATATTTTGAACTTTTGTACTAAATATTTGTAAATCTAAAATAAAAAATTCTTTTAAAATAGAGCTTTGAAGAATTTTCCAATTAAATAATTTTTTTTCACAAGATTGAATTAATAATGTAAAGACAGGTTTCGAATAAATTCGTTTAAACGCCATAAATGTAAAATCAAGTAAAGTTTCAAAACTAAGAGAATGAAATCATCTTCATTTAGCATCTTTACGCATAATTAACGAAAAAATAAAAAAGCGTAAATTATTTCTAATACCCCGTCTATTTAACTGAAATATATAATTTTTAAAATTATTTAATTTATATAATAAATATAGTAATCAAAAACTTTGACCTAAAATTGCTAAAATTTCTATTTCCGTAATAAAATATGCAATTTTAATTTCCCTAAATTGATCACCAGAATATAATACATATAATCTTTTCAATAAAGCTTTTCTAAAACCTTTAATATAACTTGAATCTAAAACATCCCCAAAAGATGGTCATCTGTAATATAATGAAATATATTTTTTTCTCAATATATAATTCTCACCAGTTAAATAAGAATGACTCATAATATATTCATTATATTTCATTAAACGAAAATGTTCTATATATAAAAAAAAGTACATGAATAATTTATATGGAATTCTAATATAAAAATCTTTTATATACATAATAGATAAATTATTATTGTTTTTACTTATGTAAAAACAATAATTAAAAAATGTTTTTGAAAAAAGTATACATTTAAGTTTTCGAAGAAAAAATTCATAAATTATAAACAAAAAATAATTTATAGTAGTTAATCTAAATTTTAAAAAATTTGCATTTAGACAATATAAAATATAAACTTTGTATGAAAATTTAATTTGATTACCAAATATTAAATACCTTAAAGGTTCAATATATTTATGTATATATTCCTTGAAATACATATTAAACCCAACAAAAACATGTGTTGAAAATAAAAGCTTCAAAAAAATAATACGTAGTTTTTGTAAAAAAGATAGTGATTCTTTACTTTTAATCAAGCATCATTTAACTCACCATGGATATTTAAAGCTAAATAAAAGTAAAGAATGATATTTTCTACAAAATTTTGTATCATTTGCCTTTTGTCAACGAATTCAAAATTTTAATTGATATTTAAATGCACGTAAATGAAAAAAAATATATTCAGATAAATTGAAAGTTTTTGTAAAAGGAATAATAATACCCATAATTTATTTTATTTACGTCTTAAATTTCGAGGTCGAATTCCATTATGTGGTACATGAATTTGTTCATGGATTCTAAAAACACGAATTTTCCTTATAAGTAATTGTTGCATTAATAAAAAAAAAGCTCCTACAGGCCTTGTATGAAGATATATATTCAAAGCTCGTATTCTATATAATTTTAAAAATTGATATAAATTTAAACATATCTTCTCCATAGCGTAAGGTGAACATTTTTGACGTATTGAATCGCCTACTTTACTATTTCCAGAAGTTATACATGTTATTACCCTAAATTTTTTATCTACTAAAGTTATAAAAAAATTACTATGCACTTGTTTAAATATCAAAAATGCTAAATAATTTCGTTTTTTTTCCAATCATATAAATCTAAAACGAGATTTTTTATATAATTTCATATTATTATCAATTTATTTTATAAAAACAATCTTTTATTTCTCTTTTGTGTACTCGCATTAGTACGAGTACGTTGTCCTCTTACAGGTAAACCACTTTTATGACGAAATCCTCTATAACAATTAATTGCTATTAATTCTTTAATATGAGTATTGACATTTCGTTTTAAACGTATTTCTAATCAAGTACAGGTATTTAATACTTCTTCTATCAAATTATAAAAAAATTTATTTAATTTATTTATAAGAAACGGAAAACCAAATCCTATTTTTATAGCAATAAGATTTGATTTATATAAACCAACACCTTTTATCTTTCTAAGTGAACATCTTAATTCTTTATTTATAGGTAAATAAACTTTTTTATATATATACATAAATTTTTTTAATAACCAAATTTTTTATTTATAGGCGCTATCAAACCAAAATTGTTTAAAATTTTAGTAACATATAAAAATGTATATAATTTTTTTGAAATATATATTGAAGTTGAAGGTAATAAAAATTGACATATAAATATTTTTTTTATTAAATATACTATAATTTGTTTTTTAAATATTTTAATATGAAAATTTTTATTCATATATAGAAATTTAAAATCGTTTTTTACCTGGCTTTAAAATTCTTATTTGACGAGGATAAATTAAACCTCGAGTTCTATAAATAGTTAATTTTTTTAATAATAATACATGTATTATTACAATTTTTAATATATCTCAATTTAAACCTACAAATAATAAATTTCTTTTTTTATATAACATTATAATATTTTTAGGTATATAAAAATAAAAATAATTAGTTTGATTAAAAAAAAATCTATAAAAATTTAATGCAATTTTTACGATTCGAAAACCTAATCCTTTCATTTTTAATCTATAAAAATATAATGAATAAAATAGATTATAAAAATATAAAAGATTTTTTATAAAAATTTTAAACGGTTTTTTATCAATAAATAAAAATGATACTTTATTTTCATTTTGTTTTACTCAATATCTAGAATATAATTTCACCATTTTATTTCCAATAATAAAATATGGTGGTGAAATTATAAATTGTTTTTTCACAAAAGATATTTTATTATTATTTAATTTTATTTTCATATTTATTTTATTATAATTCAACTTTTAATAAAACTTCACCACCTATATGACTATTAAATAAACAATCTGTACTTGTTTTTAATCCATATTTTGTTGAAATTATATAAAAACCACTAAAACTATTTTGATTATAATGTAAACTTAATTGACTTAAAGATCATCTAATCCTATGTCCTGGTGTTGAAATAATTTTAATATTATAATAACAAATATTATTTTGATAATATTTAAAATAAATAATAATTTTATTATTATCACTTATTTTAAATCCTCTAATTATACCATTATCATATAAAATTTTAATTACAGGTAATATCATAGTACTATCATAACGTAATATTGCAAATTTTACAAAACTTAATTTCGAAACTCTTCATTGTGAAACAAAATCACCTAAAATAAAATTTACACTCATATTTTATTTATTTTATTTAATTAATAATATTAAAATTCTTTAAAAATTATATTAAAATGAAGCTTTACGGAGTCCAATTAAAAATCCATAATTTGCCCATTTTTTAGCAACTAAACGATGAATTTTAAATTGTCTTAATACAGCTCTACCATTAAAATTAATAATACAATATTTACGGTAATATGAAATAGAATGCTTTTTTTCATATTTTAAAAATTGTTCATAGGCAAAAAGTTTTTGTTTTTCATTTAAATGTTCATTAATTAAAATTGATTTAAAAAAAAATTTTTGTAATTCTGTATTTCGAAATTCTTTTTTTCTCAATTTATCTCTGATATATCAATGTACAGCCATATTATATTAATTTTTCGCTCCCCCCCCACTTCTTTTCGCTATAACTTTAATTTTCTTTAAGTATTTTGCATACTATGAATTTTATATAGTAAATTTTGTTTATTAAAATTTATTATATAAAATTCTTTAATAAAATATAACAAAAAATTTACAATATCGATTTTTCGTAAATTTTTTGTTATATTTTATTAAATTTAAAAATTGATAATAATTGTAAACCATTATAAAAATTTCCCCCATTAAATATAAAATTAAAATCTAAATTATGTTCTAAATTAAATAATCCTACAGAAGAATTTCAATCTACAAACATATTTAAATCATACATAGTAAATGATAATTGATTTTTATTATATGAAATATAATAATCTTTACCTATTTGCGGGCAAATATCATTTATTAAAAAATATAATATAAAATAACGATTATTTTTTTTTAAAGTTGCCTTTATTTGAAATGAATAATACCATAAACCTAAATGAAATTGTGTTTGATAATGATAAACAGAACCATTACATCCAAAAAAATAATTTATTAAATAAAAATAATTTGATGTACATAAAGCTTCAAAATTTGTAATATTTTGAATAAAAAATATTAAATTTAAACAATTAAAACTTGGAATACAATAATTTTTTTTATCAAAATTTAATTTATCAAATTTTAATAAATATAAATTACGTGCTAAATATTTATCATAGAAAGCTAAATCAACAATTCGCATAATTTTTTTAAAACATATAATTAGAAACACACCCTAAAGATGGTCATTTTTTGCATAACTCTAATAATACGGGCCATATACTTTATTAGAAACAGGAACACCTTGACTTGTAACAAGAACAACCGTATTTTCTGTAAACTTTAAAAAGATACCAGGAGTTCGACAAAAATTAACTTTAGTACGAATTAAAAGACCTCTATGGATAGTACCACGTAAAAATCTTTGTTTTCAACGATCTTTAGCATTTACAAATTTTCGTGGATTAATTCGAATAATTGTTACTATAACCATATCCCCTAAATAAGCAATACGACTCTTTGAAGATCCTAAAACTTTAATACATTGGGCAAACATAACACCCGTTTTATCAGTAACTTTTAAAATCGACCCTACTTGTATCATATTTTTTTTAATAACATAATTTAATTACTTGTGTTTTAAATGGTAATTTAGTTGAAGCATGTGCCAATGCTTTATGACTTAAATTACTAGAAACGCCTGATAACTCACAAATAACATGTCCTGCTTTAATAGGACATATTCATTTTGAATGAGAACCTTTACCTTTACCCATACGAACACCTAAACCTTTAGCAGTTTTAGAAAAATAAGTAAAAACGTTTATTTTTATGCGTCCAATTCTTCTAACACTACGTTTAATACTTTTACGACAAGCTTCAATTTGATTAAAAAGTAATTTACCTGAACAATTACTTTTTATTGCAAATAAACCATCTTTTGGAAAAAAAACCTTATTTTCATTTAATAGTAAATATGATTTTCTTTTAAATTTTAATCTACTAGGATTTTGTTTCATTTTTATTTTATATTAATTTATATTTATTTGAACTAAATTGTATTGAATAAGGATTATAATTATAATTAGTATAATAAAATCACACTTTAACAGTTATTGAACTATTTTTAACTGGAATTGTATATGCACTATAATCAATATTAGCAGTAATATTATTTAAAGGTAAACATCCATGTTGAATATATACCGACGAAGCACGTTGTTTTCTTGAAAATCGACCAACGAAATGAAATTTGAATCCACTTAACCCAAATAAAAATTTACGATTTATTTGTTTTTCTCGTAATTTCAATTTATTTAGTTGTAACATATTAAAAATTTGAAAAAAACTTTCAACAAATTGAACATTTAAAAATTTATTTAATCGTCAACTTGAAAGGCCTATATATATATATTTCATATCAATAGGTAAATTTTTAAAATTAAAAATATCTATATGAAAATATATTATAGCGTAAGATATAAAAATATATGGACAATTTAAACTATATTCAAATTTATTAAATTTAAAATAATTACTATTTTTTAAAAAATATAAATGTAATCAAGCTTTTGCTCTTATTAAACGTAAAATTAATTTACATTTTTTATTATTATTACAAAATTTTCATTTAAAATTTATTTGTAATAATAATAAAAAATGTTCATAACTAATTCAAGTTTTTATAATATTATAAAATTCTTTTCAAAATTTAAAAAAAAATTTATGATATAAATAAAATTCTTTTTTTAAATTTTGTTTATAAATAAAATTTAAATGTGAACCAAATTTAAATGGTAAATTACAATGAGTTTCATTTAAATTAAATGAAACTCTTTGTAATTCATACCTAATAGGATTAATTAATGATTTTATAGTAAAATGTTGTTTAATTTTATATGCAAAAAATCATGATAAAAATTTAGGAGTTATTTCATTATTTGATATTCTATATCAAATAATAATAATATTTAAATCAAAACAGTATTTAGCAATATGTTCAAAATAAATAGATTGATTCTTGAAAAATACATTTAATCCAGATATACTAAAATACCAATAAGAAAACTCTAATAATCCCTTTCACCAATCAAATTTATTTATTTGTAAAAACTTTCTAAATAACATAAATCATACTAAAAATCTTGATTTATGCTGTATAGGTATTTCTTTTAAAGATATAAAATAATTAATTATAGAATAAAAATTTTCTAATGAAAATGAATTAATTAAATAAGACATTATTTTTTTCGGTCAAATTTCAATTAAAGGTTTTCTAAAATTTTCATATTTAAATGTTAAGCAATATATTAAAAAAAATAATACAGCGTTTTGCGAAAAATTAATATCATAATACAATTGTTTATTAGAAATTAAATTTCTAATAAATCAAAAATTTTGTATAACAAATTCTTGAATTAAACCTTCTAAACTAGATTGGTATGTATATACATAAATATAAAAAAAACGACCATTTTGAATAAAATCAAAATGGCTACATAAAATACCCATTTTTGTAACATAAAAATGAGAACGTAAAATTTTAATTAAATATAATCGGTATTTAAAAATTAAATGTAACATATGTGCATAATAATAACTTTTAAAAAAATACAAATTTTCCCAAGAACGTGTTCATCCTAAACGCATTGCAATCGGATTTATTAAATGACCCATAAATTTTTATTTTTTTTTTTTCTTCTTATTCATAACCAAAGGCCCTAAAACTTTTGTTACCGCAAATTCACCAAATTTTTTACCTGACATAGCTTTTTTTACAGAAAAAAAAATAATTTTTTTTCCATTATAAACACCTACACGTTGTTTATAAAAAAAATCAGATATTGTAATAGAACGTGAAATTTGATTTACTAAAAAATTTTTATTTCAAGAATTTAATACAATGAAAGGAAATTTTCAACTCGAACGATGCATATTTTTTTTTTTTTATTAAGGATAACCTTCATCTTTTCATAAATATCATCATACTATTCAACATACAATTCAAGTTCAAAGAAGTGTTTGACGTCATGCTTGCCCTATTATAAAATGATCATGTTTAAATTTTTCTTTATTTTGCTGTTCTTCCAATTTCATATCTTCTTTTCATTTATTAAAACGTGCTTCCATCTCAGCTTCAGTTTTCAATTGCCATTCATTTTTAAGACCATTACCTATTTGTTTAATAACAGATAAATGAAAAATGGGTAATAAAGAATAAAAAATATATATTAATTTTATTACAATGAAAATTAATAATAAA
>Ga0209611_10014255_pt1 | contig 10676 bp, 9 predicted proteins | sample S1TSphgellanicum_3_FD_187693 | JGI IMG/M metagenome (GOLD analysis project Ga0209611, IMG submission 187693) | Host-associated microbial communities from peat moss isolated from Minnesota, USA - S1T2_Fc - Sphagnum magellanicum MG (SPAdes) (version 2) | ecosystem: Host-associated > Plants > Peat... | reverse complement strand
TTATGAAGGGATGTCCTAAACCGGAATTTCTCCTCACCTAAGGGAGGGGGTTATTTAATTCTCGAAAGTGAGTTCTTCCATTCCATTGGGGGCCCAGGAGATCTCTTCTTTGAGCTCATGCTTGCCTCACATGGCCCCCTCATTCCGCTAATTCCCCTTGTCTTCAGGGGCTACCCCAACACAAAAGTAGATGAATAAGACACCAGAATAGGCCACCAAAACTGGTTCCGGAAGCTGTGTAGTACTAGCAAAAAACAAACCAGTGTTGGGCGGTTATCAACTTTTAAAAATAATTGCCTATTCCAATTCTAGGATTTTTTTAAACTAAGAACCAAGCCAGTTCTTTTTTTTTACCCCCCAATTCTCATACTCAACTTGGTTATTTATTTTCTCTTTTTTCCCTATTATTCATCCGGTTCTCACAAACGGTTATCTCTCCAGGTATATTAATAGTTTTGAAGTTTTTCAAAAAAATTAATGATCAAAGGAATAACTGACAAAGCTCATTACAAGGGGAAAAACTTGAAATTAATCTTTGATTAGTTTTCCTCACTCAAATGAGTCTTCAAATTCATCTAACTTCTTTACATCTATTTTTAAATCTATCAATTCTACCAAACTACAAGGGGCTTTGCAACCAACCTTTACATCATTTGGTCGATTTTATTTACAAAGATAAGTTTTTCAAGGTTTTCTAATTGTAAATGACATTTTCTCGAATTTGTACACCAACAAAAAAGAAAAAATATTCTTTCAATTTCAATTTGAAAACTTACAATTCCTAATATTTGTTTAACTAAAAAGTCAATAATTGGGAACATAGATTTATGTTATTTCTACCATTCCAAAAGGCATTTGATGTCTTTTGCATCCACTTGAAATTTGTGAAATATCATCAATTCTCAATTGACAAGCTCTTTTGCAGGCTCATTGGTGCCTACCACCATCTCAAAGATATTATACAAACTATTGTCTTCATCAAATTTGTTAACAAAGTAACTTTCAATTTTAAACAATGGATGCATATGGTGATAAGATTTTAGGAACATAGGAAATAGAGATTTTCTATCATACTCTACAATTATGGCCACCTCAAGCTCACAACCAGTAAAAAAAAAATTAATCTTAAACTTTTTGACGTGCCCCCAAATTTTTCAAAAGACCCAAAGGTGGGTCCCAAAGCGAAAACAACAAAAGATGAAAAGAGTTGAGGCACACTCCCTAACTTGCAACACTTCAGGGTAGGAGGGCGTGCTGGAACTCTAGGATGGAACTCGAACGAACTCATAAGCGAAAGTTCAAGATGATATCAACCTACACAACCAAAAAAAAATAACGGTTAATGCAAGTCGAATGGAAGTGGTGTGACGAACTTAATAGGGACAACCTCAAACACAAGCTTCACATGGCTCGCAACCTTTAGGAACAGGCACCACTCTCTTCCCTATAATATACTATGTGCCTCTCCACATGGACTTTTCCGTAGGACTCCCAAATGGGAGTCCCAAAACTAGGACTCTTATTGTTCGAAAACTTTGGACGCTTATATCTTTCTCAAATCAAGTTTTTTTCAAGAGTACGAAGGCAATATGTTATAGCCCTTAAAAATATCTTTCCAATTGTTTAAAGCACTCTCCAATCGGACCTCATTTGACCCCTACTTTCAAGCGATTTGTGGTTGGGAGTCAAATTCCCAATTTGACTCTTGCCCTTTCTTTTGATCATAACTCATGCATATTAAGTCTAAATGAACAATGTGAGGAAACTTTAAGCATCTACACTTCAGGAGCTTTCTAATGGTGTCATGGGGGCCCAATTTGGTGGTTTTTTTCCTTTCCAACCAAGGCTCTGAACATTTGCAACTCCTGCATAAATGCAATTCCCAAAGTGGGAGTGCACTTTAGAGTCATTGGGCTTCAACCCTTTCACTCTCCCCCATTTATGAGAATGTGTTTCACACTTAAACACACTCTCAACTTCATGGGCCTTTGGATTTCACACTTAGTCATGAACCCAATGTTAGAATTGTGACACTTTCAAATCTAGAATCTAACATTACGGCTAACATATTGTGAGTTTTTTTTTTTCATCATTGATTTTTTCCTCTCCTCTTTTGTCAAGAAAGAGAAGAAATAATCAATGACCCCAATAACCTCATTTTCCATGTTTTTTGCCAAAACTCCCAACTCAATATCTAAACCAAAATCATCACCAACAAAAACATCCCACATAAAAAGATTTTTCATTTTCTCCTTTAACTTACGGCTCATAGACATGGTTGTTTGTAAAACATCATTTAACAACTAGTGACCTCCAGAATAATTTAAAATGCAAGCAATTACAATTGATGACAAAATGTCTACAATGATTGATCATATATGCCATGTAAGGGGAGGAGGTATACGGCTTGTGATTCGAAGACCAATCTACATGCTAAACACAAAACAATAGTCTTATGAAACAAAAGTGCTTCTTGAAACATGATAACCTTGATCGCAAACTTGCACCACAAAAATGTAAAGTTAAATGACCAAAACTAAAATTCAAAAGGGAGCAAAATTAAGATTCAAAACAGACAAAATAACACTTGCATTTTGTACCTTGGTTTCATTGGTGTATTCAATTTTTTGGATATAAAGCTTGTAATAATGCAAGTTTTCATCCATTCATGTCTACATTTCCATGATTTTTTAGGTCATGTAATACATTTTTACAAATCTACTTAAGTAGATTTTATGGAAACATATATGAAGCCCTTGCACACTCTTTCATCAAAAGTTGATGCCTTAGAAAAGGGATGTCCAAAATGTGTGTTTTGAAAACTTTCATTCACACCCAACACTTCATAATCAACAACTCACTTCAAAGCAATTATCATGGCATCCATATTAGTTCTTTCATATTTAACATAAGCATTTTTCTTTTGTCCAATCATATTGTTATAAAATCCTTCTAGTTTTTTTGCCAATGCATGTTCTAAAGTTTCAGATGCCTCAAATAATCCAATTGTTACATGTTTAGGCACCAATCTTGTTCTAATTTTTTTTTAATAATTGCTAATGCAAAAAGTCATGTGCCTCTTTGGACATCCATAAATTAAAACTTGTTGCAAACATGCATTTTATTAAAATTGATAAAACATATGTTTGTTTAGTTTTTTTCACTAAGTCCTCTGACACATCTTGGCTAAAAGCTTTTGTAAAACGGAAGACCACACAAGGGGATAACTACAATATTAAATGTTTCAACCACATGCTTTCAACAAACTGAATGGGTAAATTTTTTTTCACAATAAGAAGACCTAGATCTTCCAAAAAAAATTTTATGGTGTACATTATTTCTTTTATAAGAATTGATGGCCCCAAAAAAATTTTAAATTTTTCTCCCATCAACTATAGACCTCTTCTTTGCAAATTGTTTTTCCATAGTTTTTTACATTCTATTCATTTCCTCTTCAAATTTCTTGCAATTAGAAAATGGTTTCCATCTACATGTTATTTTAATACAATTATCCCATTACTTTTGAAGTAACAAACTAACCCTTTTTTAACCTAGTTCTTTGCCCTAATATTGTAAAATTTACTAGTTTTTCATAACACAACATACAACACAGAACTTATGGGACATACACATCAACTCTTAACTAATCATTAATACAAAAAAAACCCAAGTTGGAAATTTTCTTCCATAGGGCCTTCATTTAAGTCTTCGTTCACGTAATTTTTAAAGGATTATTCCCATATTATCTTCATTTTTTGAATGAGAACTTGGGATTGTTACTGACACTTAAATTTTTTCTTCACTTTTCTTTTCAATAAAAATATCACTTCCATTTACAAGCATATCAACATCAACAATAATATTTGGCCCCATTTCACTTTAATTCAAGTTGTGTTAAAAGACCCAAGCAAAGGAAACCGAACAAATATTTATTTATTTATTTATTTAAATTTCAACTTAATTTTTTTTTTTGCAATTAATTGGTAAAAAATGATCATGCCAAAACACAACCACAAAAAACAACATCAAAACAAAAACACAACACACACATAGAAAGCAAAAAAGAAAAGGAAAAAAATGTTAATTAAATTGGAAAAGAAAATTGACTTACTTTGAAAGGTCAACTAGTAGCTCCACCTTGCACCAACGATAGTTCCACCTTGTGCCAACAACAACTCCACCTCATGCAAACAACAACTATAACATGACAAATAGTGCCCAAAAACAACAACATGATGAAGAGGCCCACAAACAATAGCACAACAAGGAAGCCCAAAAGCAACATTGACATGGTGAGGAATGCTTAAAAGCAACAAAAGTAATGGCACAACAAAAAGCACCCGAAAGCAACATGGCAAGGAACTTCCCTTTTCCCTCCTTGTAACAACAACAAAAAAAAAACACAAACACACAAAGCAAAAAAATGTACCTAGTCATGGCCAAACAAGTTGTGTCTTTATATGAATGATAAACCCTAAACCTAAACAATTAACCTAAACTTTAATCCAATGTTTAATCCTCAATGGCACTACCCTAAACTCATTTAGCTTCTTAAGCTTTACTCTAAACAACTACCCTAAACTTAATTAAGAACCATACCCAAGGTTATGTACACCAAAATTGGTAACTTCCAAGATATTGATATAAATTATTTTTTAATATTTGAATTCTAAAGGAACCAATTCCCAGCAAATTGATACCCCGGCAGGGATGGGGGTATCATCTTGAACATGTTTCCTGATGGTACATGTCCAATTTTGAATGAAAGAATCAATTAATATCCAACCTAATTTTGGATTGAAATTACATACCTACCCAAGATTGGAAAGACTTGTTAAAAATACATGGATAAAACGCCAAAATATGGCCCCAAAAACAATTCCATGTAGGAATAGGGTTTATTTTGAAACTTTTCCAAAAAAAACATTTCTTGGTTTAGAGTTGGTAACCCTAAACCATTTTTTTTTGGTACCAAAAAATGTTTCAATGGTTGAAAACTTAAACATCTTATTTAACTTATATGACCTTTGTTTCATACCACAAAGGTCATGGGTTCAAACCCATTGGTGAATGGGCGAAAGTCTCATTGTGTCTTATCTCATTGGGTTTCATTTGAGTCACTTGTCTTTGATGTTGTGTTCCCCAAAAAGAAAATTATAATTTTTTTCATAAAAAAATCAAAACATCTAAACACCAAGAAATTTAGTGTAGTGTAAAGCCCCAATTTGCATTCTCAAAACAAGGGATGTAAGATGAAGTAATAGCCAAATTTGGCCCCACATTTTTTGGTAATGTCCAACACTTGTGAATTTTCCCATCATAAAACATAATTCAAACTTGGTTATCATGAATTTAAACATATGGATATCATAATATGTAGGAGGTGTTTTTATGCCTACTCCTTAAGCACGGGCATGATCTTACACCTACCTTATTCTAGGTGTAAAATCCATCCCACTCTTATGGAATAGGGGTTTATATCCCTCTTCTTTTCTAGGAAGATATTCATGGATTTAGGGTACCTTCCAAATATAATAAGAATTTCTCTAGGCACACAAAAATATTGAAAGTTTACAAATGAAAATGACAAAGTTAAAGGTGAGCCTTGTAAAAATCATCCTAGATTATACACCTCTTCAACCGAACAAAAAGATTATGCATAGGGGTTGTAGGTCCAAATGAATCCCCTTTTGGCCTCCTCCAATGTAACAACACACTAGCCTAATCTTCCCTCAAATATTTTGAGCTAATTTGTTAGTTCTAGTCTTGGACTGGTATGTCCATTTTTCAATATAATACAAGTATTAGTATTAGGGACCCCACTAGTTTTTCATATCAGGCTAGTATAAATATGTGTACATGTATCAACTAGTAGGTTATGAATTTGGTATGTATATTTGGAACTTGGGTTGTATATAGATATAGGTATTGATTTTGATTCTTCATTGATATTAGGTTACATGGACATTGCTATGATTTTTGAATGGACCTTCAATTCACAACACTTATGTTAAACAATCACAAATTGAGACAAAACTTATGAAGCAAATTGTTGTTTTAGCAAGCTTTGATTATCAACACTAATGTTGAATAATTCCAAAGTGAAACATGATAGCCTAAATAAAACTTAAACTAAATTCGAATGCGATTCTTACACAAGCTCCATTCCAAAACATTAATGTTAAACATGCCCAAATTGAACATACTAGCTTCAAAAGAGTTTATGTTCAATCCAAATGCAACAACATTCACAACCCCAATATTAAAAGTCATAAATTAAAAGATTATAACTTACATTAGAGCTTATGGAATCCAAATGCAAATGTTATTTTAGTTCCATTTCATAGCAACAAATGCAGAACATTCATAATTCAACCATGACAACTCAAGAGGAGTTTATGAAGTCTAAAAGATAACTAATATCCAAAGATAATTATGACAAACTCTTGTTCATAACTTTGAAATGATGAAATTCCCCAAATTCCCCAAGCTGAAACATGGTAGCTTGAAAAGTGTGTAAGAAATCCAAATGCAATTTCTATTATTTCCAAATCTCAACATTGATGTTGAACATTTTCAAATTGATCAAGTATGAAAAGTTGAAAAGATTTAAGGAAATTTAAATCTAGTTGTTGCAAACTCTATTTCACCTTTAGAGTTAAAATTTCCAATTCATATTATGATAATATGCAACAACAACAAATCAAATTATCAGTGCAACCTTGAATTGAACATTGGCATGGAATATGAAAATATGTTGGGAAAAAATTAAATTTAATTGTAATTATTATTTTTCTTATTTCAATTCCCTAAATGAACAATCCCAACAATCAAAATTAATAACTTTTTTTCAAAATATTAAAATTGATTAATAGTTGTAAGTCACAAATTCACAAAGTTGTTGAACTTATTCAAGCAAGTATCGCTACCAACTTGCTAAATTTGCAATGTTAATCCTTTTGCCAAAAACTAGTTGACACACCTTTAGGTTTATCAAATGGGTAAAGAACCTTATTGATTCTCAATTTTGAAATGAAATATAAACCTAGGCATGAACCCTAATTCTCACCCAAGAAAAACATGTTGAAACTTTAAAATATAACTAGGATAAGTTCTTAAGTAGGACTAATGGTCATATCAAACTACATAAACCAAAAAGTGAAAAGTAGTTAGCCTAGTTTGAAACCAAATGGTGCATGGACGAACCATGGGTAATTCACATTCACAAAATTCACCACTGCCTAGACGTGGTGAGGATTCATCATTTTTCCTCTTTATATTATACTTTGTAAATGATGGCAAGGATTGCATCGAAAATGGCACAAAAATTTGAAACCCCCACTTTAAAATTGTCAAGGTTTGAATCTTAATATTTTTGTAGGTTCATAATTCCTTGATATGGATTTTGATTCAAAAGCTTTCAAGGGGAAAATTGTAACTCTTGAAAAGATCTTTTCATGAATGAATCAATTTCCCAAATTGAAAATGGTTTGACCCTTTTATTGGACATTCTAATGATTACAAGTCAAATTGTTAAATTGATTGCCAACCATTCAATTGGCCATTTAACTTGTGTTTCAAATATTCAAATAGAGAATATATGACCCCACTTTAAATGTATAATTTTCAAAACCTTTCCAACAATGTAGAGAAGGCTTGATTAGGAAAATGTTTGATTTGATCAACCTTGTTCTAAAATTGTGAAACAACTAAGAACTTTTAACTCCCAAATGGGAATCAACTTGGTGGTGTTGGGATTCACTTCTTTACATTTTGTCACACGTATGGGAATGTGCATAAGTCTTGAAACAATTTCTAAACCCTTCCCTTGTCATGCCCCAACCTTCATAATGAACCCAACATTAGGATTGTATCACCAACTTCTTTTAACGCATCATTGTGTCTTTCTAACAATTCAGCTTTTGCTTTTTAAAAATCTTCATTTGTAATAAATCATTATTAAATCATCTAGGTTGGTAATTCCAAGACAACAACGCCATGAAGTTGTGAACAATCCTGGAACAAAAAAATGATCTGCTTTTTAATATCCATTGTGAGTATGCCAAAAATATTTTGTTAAACTAGAAAGGCAATGTTTGGGACTTTCAACACATGGTCCTTCCATAAACTCAATAATCCGGCAACCACTTCCTCCAACACAACAATCTTGGCTACTTCCTTGCCCATGTAAACTCCATGGTGTGTTGTAGATTCCATGGTACTATCATGCTTTGTTATGCACAATGCATGCTAAATACTAAGAACTATGGACAATGATACAACAAAAATGATCAGGACTTGGGTCCTTCCATCTTGTACCTTTTTCTCCCCCTTTGTTGGGTGCTTTGTTTTATTGACGATAGGCAAGTTTTCATTTCAAAATGACTTAGAAAGACACAAGAACTTCATAAATATGATCAAAGAATGTTTGACATGTGCACTGGTGGATGATTAAAGAAAACCCAACCTTGCCTCCAATAGCCAAAGTTAACCAGCATCTGTAAAGAGGGGGAGAGAGGGGTCTCCGCCATCCCTGAGGCATGATTTTCCCAGCTGATTTTCAGGCTTCAGAGGGAACCCTGCTGTACAGGGAGTTCCCGTCACTGTTGACACAGGAACTTGTTCTTTGCACCAGGGAACACGACCTTTGTGGCTGATTTTTCCGGGTCCATGGCCACTAGGATTGCAAAACTTGCAAGATTGGGGTCATGTTCTCTAGTACATAGGGGTACATTGTGTACTTGGATGGATGGTGTGTGGATAAGAATTTTTTTCGTTGTAAGGTGGTTAGCTATGTCCTCACCATCCACAAGCATCTACCTACCTAGTAGTCACCAAGTGCCTTACATACTTATCTACCTACATAGTAACCACTTACCTTCCCTACCTACTTATCTATGATACTTACCCACCACTTACATAGGTAACCTAGGTAGCTAGGTAGAGGCAGGGTGAAGAAGGAGAGCTTACACTATAGGTTGCAAAGGGTTTTACACCTTGGAAACTCGATTGTGGTTCATCAAAGTCTGATTGTAAAGATTGTCCAGTGTGTGAATCTGCATGAAGAAGTGATGTGCTTGTGTTGTTGTTTTACTTGTAGGAATGACAAACTTTGCCATTTGACTGTAGCTTCAACAGAAGTACATCTGAGTGAGGAGTCCCTTGCTAAGGAACAATACTCTTCCCACCTGCCTAATGTTGATGTTGGTTAGGGGGGCCTCTTACAGATCGTAGGGGTACCGGTGATGGGTGGTTCTTTGATTTTTAAAAAAATAACCGTCAGTTTCAGGTGTTTGGAACAAATCAGAATCAAAGAACCGGCTGGTTCCAGGTGTTTGAAACCCCTTAAAGAACCACCAGATTTCATGAAAGAACCAACAGTTCTTTGCTGGTTCTTTGGCATAAAAAAATTTTCCAGGTTGGAGCCGGAGTTGGGTACCATGAAAATTCTATATTATGTCAGGGCAGAGCAGGGGGTGGGTCTTTAAATGTTTGACCTCCACCAGTTTATATATCTATATATACTGTCTAACCCCTGGCAGGTATTTGGTCCTAAATCCGAGAACCACCCACCATTGGTACATAGAGTCTTGTGTGTGTGTGTATGTGTGAATGAGATTCCAAAGTATGAGTGTGAAATTGATGGTTTAGCTTGAATAAACATCCAATGGCTTAAGAATTGTGAAGATCAGGGCCAGATTGACTATATTCAAGGGGAGAATCTTGGTGAGCAACTGGCTTCTGTGTGGCAATTCTTTTTGGTCAGAGGATCAAGAATGACATGCAACCCATAGCATGCTAGCTTCTACAGACAGGATGAAGGGCAAAAGGTGGTGGGTGTTCACAAGATTTTCTAATGAAAATCAATCAAATTCACATGGACTCCGTTGATGAAACATGAACTTGTAAACATGATCAAACATGTATACAGACACTGATTTTTTGGTAATTACCTCATTGAATAAAGCATATCCCAAATACTAGAATTGAATAATTTTACAAACTCCACACTCCAATACTGACTCGAGCAGAAATGAAGTGATATAATACTCTGCCAAAGATTTGGAGCCCAAATCTACCCAAACATACAAGTTCTGAGTTTATGTCACAAATCCTGATGCCAAGGGAAGTCTCATTCATGAATTTGGCTTGCACTGAAGACAAGTTGCTAGACATTCCAACACTCAGGAACTTCTACACCATCAGAGAGAGCCAATCAAAAACACCAAATATCTGAGCAATGGACGAATTCTTGCAGTACCTAGTGGGTGGTGCCTTTCAACTCTCTGTTACTGAAAATGGTATTTACAACCAGTGTTGGATGGGTATTAAAACTGCACCAGACCCCCCCATCAGGGTGTTTCTTAAGATTCATAACCACAGTTCCCCCAAAAAGTCAAAATACCTGATTCTGATCCATAGGCAATGGTTCTCCAAAAAAATCAAAATACCCAGTTCTGATACATAAGCCATGGTTCTCAAACAAATATGAAAAAGTCACATAAGTAAGTGTATACAAAATGATCACTTCTTTCACCAGTTCTTTCATGAAAACCAGCAGTTCTTCAAGGTTTTTGAAATAACCAGAACTGACTGTTCGTTTATTTTGATTGTTTCAAAAACCCAGAACTGCTGGTTCTCTGATTCTGAATATTTGAAAACCAGAACCAGTGGTT
>Ga0209611_10014251_pt1 | contig 10679 bp, 6 predicted proteins | sample S1TSphgellanicum_3_FD_187693 | JGI IMG/M metagenome (GOLD analysis project Ga0209611, IMG submission 187693) | Host-associated microbial communities from peat moss isolated from Minnesota, USA - S1T2_Fc - Sphagnum magellanicum MG (SPAdes) (version 2) | ecosystem: Host-associated > Plants > Peat... | reverse complement strand
CAATACATACAATAGGTACCTACTCGTGTTTTTGAAAATATCATATATAGATATATTATGTAATATATTATTATTATTATTATTATTTTCTGTTTAGAAATGAGAAAATTTACCTAAAATAGTATACTTAACAACATAATCCAGTACAGTGTTTTTTTTTTAATGCTGAAATTTCACCATTTTTTGACAAATAAATTGGGAAATTGTTGGAATTTTATTTATTTTAGAGTAAATTTGACTAATTTTACTCCAATTTTGTTAAATTTCATCAATAGAGAAATTCTACCTATAATAATATACTTAGCAACATACTTACTACCAATTCATATGTTTTAGAAAACTCCCCCATCATTTAATATTAATTATTAATATTTTGTGAAAATAAGAAAATATTTCTTTACTTTTTGGGGGATGGGGAGATTATATATTTGAATAAAAATTTACTTGTATTATCCTATAATGCAATCCTATGTTTGAATATATGGATGGCCATGTGAGGTTATATGTCATTCTGCAACCCTCAAAATATAATTTTAAAAAATTTCTTGAAATTTTTATTTAGAATTATTCTCGTAGTTATTTCTTATTCATGTATAGATGTGAACAAGGTATATTTTTCCCAATTTGGAAAACGGTGAAAAAAAATTGTGGGTGAAAAATATATATGGGGTTTTTTTAAAAGCTTTGTTTGATTCTATGTGATTGGACAAAATGGGTGATTTTTTTAACATAAAACTTCTTAATTAAAACATCTCAATAAGAAAATGTTACAAGACTTTAGAACAAATTGCATATGTTTAGCTTGTGGAAAATTGTAGTGTGCACCTTAAAAGACAAGTTTGGGTTAACCATTTGGTGAGCCACACCGATGTTGGATGTGAGGGGAAAGTGGATGGATGGAAGGGAAGAGAATGAAGAAGGTTCAACGTTTTTGTGTGAAGAATATACATAGACAAATATTTTCATTGTTCATGTGCTTTGTGTTTGGAAGGATTTGTTGGAGTGGGGTTTGCAATTTTGCAAACCAAATATGCAATGTCACACCCCTCAACAAATAGAAACCTCTCATCCATTTTACATTGTTCAATGCACAATGTTGGTTTAAGGAAATACCAGACGGATGGACGGATGGATGACGAGACAGATGGATGAAATGATGCTTCACGATGTCCTTTATTATATGTTTTAAGGAAATATGTGTATTATGCATGAAGCAAATTAAATACTTAATGTAGTGATCATTTTGAGACTAACTTTTTATCACGATCATTCAACCTAAGGGTTTTCTCTTTTTCATCCTATCATGATTTTAAGGTGGTGTTTGCATCATGCCATGAAAGACACATGTGTTCATGATAGTGGGCAAGTGGTGTGGGGTTCTTTGTACCTTTGATACAAGCACATGACCTTGCACACTCAACAACACTATGTGTGAAGAAATTATTAAGTAAAAGTGCACAATGTAAAATGTAAGAATTTATGATTTGAAAATCATCGGCCTTTTGTTGCACCATATCCAATCCAATATAAACCTCATAAAATAGAAAGATAAAAATTAAAAATACATAATAATAATAATAATAGTTGTTACTAGCATTGCTAAAGAGATAATTTGAAATATTTCAATACTTGCTTACTATACATCCAAAAGCTAACATGGAATTAGAAACTTATTAAATGAACCATCCATTTAAATGTTTCTAAGAGGGGACATACTTATTAAACAAATTACAACCCAAAGATTTTTTTTCTAGATGGAATGTGTTGTATTCCCTTGATGCACCCCTTCAATAGGTGAGGTCAAGTTGCACTTATGCATATGGTATGAAAGGTGATGTAAAGAAGGATGATTGGGTGAAGGATCTATCTTTTGCACTAGTTGGGTCTATCCTAATTAACTTAAGAAGACAATGATACATCTTCAATCAACACATATAAAAAAATTGCCTTTGGGTAGGAAAAAACTTTTTTAACTGAATGTCCTTAGATAGTTTCATGTATTGGCTCCATTGAAAGGCATATGAGAATAGAGTCTATATATACATATGGACAATTTGATTCAATACATCATGGAAGAAGAGGGAGAAAATTAGTTGAATGTTTGCCAATCATTTAAGCATTTTTCCATCATAAGATAAAATTTCATTTTGGACAGTGAATACATCCAAGTTGTTGTAAAGAACATAACAAATTAGAATTGTTCACATTCTCACAACATTTGCATGATCAATTTGCCAAATGGGCCCCAATAGTTACATTGATTACTAATGGATAACCCCTAAGAGTATATGATATGTATTTGAACTCACAAATATTTTCAAGGTGATCGTGAGTCTTGGCCATTAAGCTATTGGTGAACATGCAAAGACATAGTAAGTAGAGACATGTGCCTATGAAAATTAGTGCCACTAACAACACAAGTCCATATATGTAAAATCAACCCATCACATGTTGTTTTAGTTGGTGATTTAATTATGTGGGATAAAGTATTGTGAGTGAATTTGTTGCGTATATATGAAATATAAATTTCACACCATCTTCAAATGTTTCATGACTCGTATCATCAAAGGAATCTTTACGGGGCAAGTTGGAAAATGTGAATTTTTTCAAAGCATGGCCTTCTTTTTCTTTTTTCTTTTTTTTTTAATGTTGCTTGATTTTTCTTTAGTCAAAAAATTGGCTGATGTGTAGGTAAATATGTGTAAAAATGTTCTTTTACATTTCTCGTTTTGAAAGGAAAGGAAAGAATTGTAAAGTGGACTTCAAAAAAGAAACTATATGGTTTTTCTTACCTTGTGGTTAACTTCTCATTCATTATTTAACACACAAGTAACCATACTTTTTATTTTTTCATTTCAACATCTTCCAAACTTATGATTTTTTGGTTCCATCACCAAATGGTATAATATATGTTGCACACACATGCTTTGTTGTTATATGGTTTTGATATTTCATCCTTGACAACTACATTAATCACCCCAATAATAAGTATCAACCAAGAAAAAAACCAAGTGGAAAGGATTAACAATGTCAATAGTGAAGAAATCGCATTTTGATTTTATTGTAACTATTTTGGAAAAATAAATAAATGAATTTCTCACATCATCATCACACCATTCTATGCAAAGGAGATCTTATTGATTTCAATTCCATTCTTTATTTTGAATTTCTGATGCTAGTTAATAATTTTTTTGGATTTTCAAATGACCCACTTAACATCTTAATATTAAGGAAAGTAATTTATTGTTTTGTTTTGTGACATTAAGATCTCCCAATCCAAAGCAATCCCCAATGTGCTCTTAATACTATTGGAAAGTCCTCAATGTGTAGGGTTGCATTGAGTGGTTTCATAATGTTTAAACCTACAATGTAAAAGTTATTGAATATTGTGTAAATTTTTCAATGAAAATTCAATAAAATCAAAATTATTTCTTTAGGCAATTGGTGTGCACTTTTTTAAGGTTTTAAAAAAAAAAAATCACATTGGTGGAATGGCAATCATCCACAAAAGGAATGAACCAAATTTGGTTTAAAGTCAAACAATAAATTAATTCTTTTAGAATTGTGTCTTGTTATGGCAACAAATAAAAACCCATTATCTAAGCATGATGGCATCTTACTTTTTTTCCCTCAAAACATGGTGACTTAAACATGGTGACTTTTGCACTTCCTTTTCCCAAAAAAAATCTTTGTACAATTAGAACCAGGTTTTTTTGGCTGCCATGATGCAAAAAAAAAGTAACGCTCTTGATATTATTGGAAAGTACTCAATGAGCGTGGTTTTATGGAAATGATTTTGTAATTTTGACCTAAGATACAAGATATATTGAATTTTAAGTAATTTTTGTGATTGAAAATTCAATTGAATAAAAAAATTACTAAAAGTATTGGATTTCAAACTTAGCTAAGGAAGGAGTAATATTCAATAGTATAGTATATGCTCAACGGCACAAGCCAAACTAGTATTAATGAAATGGCAAAACAATGAACCATCATTCAACAAAGGACATGAATAAAGAAATGAAAACACAAATTCATTACCAACCTAATTAATGTTTTAAATACCTTTGGCTATCTTTTTAAAAGAATTAAGAATGTGAGGCAGCAACTTCAAATATTTGTTCTTGAAATATATGTCTAATGAATATATATAATATAAATCCAATGTTATTTTTGCTCAAATTTACTTGTTGTACATTATTTCTTCGATGCCAAATGCTACAAGCATATTTTTGCAATTGTTTTGTTTTCATATCTTTTTGGATCTTTGATATTTATGGGGGACTTGTAAATCACCTTGTGTTGAAATCATTTGGATTTATCCCAAATCAAAACAAGATGTCATTCAAGAAAGCCACCCCCTTATGAAGGGATCTCAAGTAAAATATTTTGCAAATGTGTGAGAATTTTTTTTTTTTAACAATTTTTTTCATTTTCTCAACAAAGAAATTGGGATTTGTTTTTAGAAATTTTTTTGTTTAGTGTAAATTCAAGTAATCTTGTTAATTTTCTTGGAAAAAATTTGTCAATTTTTTAATATCACACAATTGGAAGGAAAAAGTCTTAATGGGAATATATGGCTTTCAAGTGCTTGGAGGAAAAACTATGACCCATACATTACTTTAATTATAGGTTAACGTGTTTTTGTAAAAAGTTGAAAGCTTTCAAAAGTTAACCTATATACATTCCTTTTCCAAAACCTACACACCCCACCTTTGTTGCTACCAAACTAATAAGATTTAAGAAATTAGCCCGCCATTGAATTGGGATACGCACCTAAGCCCCATATCAAATTATGATAAAGATTCAAAGAGGATTATTTTAAACCTACAATGCACAAAGGAAACCCAATATACTTATAGAAATATTTTAATAATTTTTTTAATCTCAAGGGCCATAATGTGACCTTTTGTGCCTAAGGATGAATGACACAACTTATGAATGCTCCAAATATGTGTAGAGCTCCACCCATTAAAAGAATTCAAGATGGTGTTGTGAAGAAGCTTTTAGTCAAACCTAATTTGGGTAATGTCATGAATTTTTTCTTTCCATAATTACAATTTGTATTGTTTATGTTTTGTCAGAAAAATATGATAGTGTGTAATATTAAAGTTTCATGGTTTATGTTCTAAATCACTCCCTTGTTAAACAATATGTTAATAAAACCCAATAAATTTGAACTAAAATGCAAATTCATGCAATCAACTCTTAAAAAAGAAATATGGGTGGGAACTTTGTAATATCAATTCTACACAAACCAAGAAAAAGGTCAATCAATGCAAGTTGGAACCAAAATAGTGCACATACAAACCTCATGCAAACCAAACCCACAAAACATGTTGGAACGCAAACTTGGAAAAAAAACACCACCTCCTCTATATTTTCTTATAGTATATTTTGTGAACAACAACGAAGGTTGCGATATAGTGGTGAAAGGTGTTGCACAATTCTTGAGAAGGAATCTTGAAAATTCGTAATTTTGCCCAAGTTATGAATCCCCCAATGTTTTGAATTCATAATTCATGCATATGAACTTCAATTAAAAAGTTATCACAAACAAAGTTGAAGCCCTTAAAAAGTGATTTTAATGATGCATTACATGTTCAATTTGGAAGTCATTTGAACTTTGTTTTTGGGGTTTCAATGATCAAGAGTTAAATTACAATTTGATTCTTAACCATTATTTTGGCCATAACAATTAGCTCGCAACTCCAAATGAATAACATTGCAAGTTCATTTTTCATATCTATTTTTTTGAAAAAATCCAATGTTATTTCGGGGTTTCAATTGGGACCATGTTTACTACTCAAACACTTTTGTCCTAGGGTGAAAATCTTTTACGGTGTACCACACATGACGAAAAGGGCTTAGTCCTTACTGTAATCTTTTTTTACTTTATATTTTGATCCCCATAAAAAATAATGAATTAAAAGAAGTCAAAATTTTCAAAAGGACTATATTTTATACCATTACAATTCTAGATTCCATCATAATTGTCCATAAATGTGTTTTTACGTGGTAAAAAAAAACTAAATAAAAAGATAGAAAAAAGTGATGTTGTGGCAAGATTTTGGTACACCTTAAAAAATTTGGAACCCTAAAAATTTGGGACTCAACAAGACTCTAACTCACAAAATGTGAACCCATTTAAAAGTGTTGAAATTTGAAATTCACTCTCACACATTTGTGAGAGTGTGTGTGAATTTCAAGAAACTTTTCTATTGGCCTTGTCATGTTTTAACCTTGGTCATGAACCCATGGTTATAATTGTAAACATTTTCACCAAGTGAAGGTTTTCCAATGGCACCAAGAGTCTAATGGATCTAGATTGTTTGTGAAATCTCAATGTGACAAAACAAAATTAAATAAATAAATAAACCTTCCCTTATAATAATAGGATTTTCACAATTAATAATGCATTCAATTATTAATTATGATGGATTTGTTTGAGTTTTTGTGACTAGCTTTTAGATTTATTTTCTATGTTTTATTTGCATCATTTGTTGAATTACCTCAATTATCTCATTGTCATAGACACTAAAATGATCACATGCACAAGAAATATTATGAATTTCAATATAACATGCTTGAACATAATTTTAATCACGTATATATACAACAAAAAAAACAAGAATGCACCATATTAAAAATGTATTGTTTTCTATTTGACTAAACATTTTTTGTTTTTGCATCCCAAACTATTTGTAAACCAATGTCCTACACCCAAGAAAAGATCAAACTTATAACTTTCATCTAAAAACCAATCTTTGCAACTAAATATTTACTTCAATTGCTCACACAACAATGAGAGAGAAGAAAAGTTTATTCATTCCATCAAAACAATTCACAAAGTATTTGTTTAAACCACAATAATTTGCTTGTGTTGGTTAGAAATTATACCACTTCATTTGCCAAGGTAGTTTCCATCTTGTAGCTCTAAAAAACCCTTTCCAACATCATTGGCGCAAATGTAACATTCCACATATTTTGTAAAAACAACAAGCAAACCATGCAAAACTCAATTTCTTGCCCAATATCAAGAAGGGGTTTTTACATTGGTGCAAAGATGGAAATTATTGCATCAATTTGTTAGCATTTACAACGGAAACATTTGGTTTTAAAATGGAGAACATTTGTCGCCAACAACTATACCTATAATGTGCCCTTTGTACCACTTGCACAAAATCACAATGGTCATCTTGCCTCCATACCAAACCAAAGGAGTTAATGATATGAATAATTAATGTAAATAATCCATAAAGTGTGATATGCAAGGTGGGGGTGCTTTTAATGCACAAATATTCACTTCAAGGAACATCATCAACTTGCATTCTTTAATTGCCACAAGTAGGAAAACATCATCTACAATTGTGTTGCCATTCAAATCCATAAGCCTAACACATACACCCCATGAAACATTCCTTGATGTATTCCATTGAACACCTTTCTCCCAATTTCAACATCTACCATGAATTGTTTGAAGTAACCTAATTTGGTCACCAATAAAGTTAAGATTGGTCTTTAGTTTGAGGACAACACTTGCACATATTTCCGACTTGTTTGTGTTGGAGGCATCAAGATCTCCTTGAAGCACTTCTTGGACTTTAAATACACATTTAAACTTAGAGAAGGCTCCAAAAGATAATTCTACATTCATTAGGTTCCCCTCATATGGTTGAGCAATTTTTTTCTTATTATGGAAAGGTGAACATGGGGAGACATAAGAGTCTCCACAGCGTTGTGGTGGAACAATCAATAATGCTTTATTCTTCTCATCCTATTGAGTTTTTCAACACTTGTGAATTCACATGCCCTTGCCTTATGCTAACTTGACTACTTCAAAGGCACCTATGGTAAGACTCCTAACATTTTACACCTTCATTTCAATGTAAGCATATGGACCCAAAAGAAAGAAACATGCTTCTCAAGTTCTAGGTCATGCCTTGCCAACCTCCTAGAACATGAAATAGTTTCAACAAATTGCATTCATCCATTAATGTTCAAAACTATGTCATAATAACCTTTGCAAATTTTAACATAAATTGCAATTTGCTGAGAAATCATGGAAGCTAAAGAACATAGGGAAGTTTTGGTTGTTCATTTTATGTACCAATTGCTTCAAATGAGATCTTTGAAGTTACATCTAACCACACATAAAAAAGTTACATCCTTTTCAAAATAATATCCTAAGCACAACTATCATCTCCACATGGTTAAAGACATAACCAAATTTTGATCCCCATTGATGTCCTACACAAATGCATAAACTTTTCCCTATGATAGAACCAACAAAGATGTGTAGGTTTCTCATAAATGGTTGATTGAAGAAAACATAAATTGTAACTTGAACCTTGGAGAGGGATATATGCACCACATATATAATTGAAGTCTATTATTGCTTTCCCTTCCAACAAGAAAAAAATTAAAATTTTATGTTGGTGACTCCAAATATGTAGCTAGAGCTTTAATAGGGAAAAAATAACTTAAATTTCCAACTTATGTGTTTTATTTTGAATGGATAACAATTTGCAAAAGTGTTATCTCCAACTCATTTTGCACTACCCTTTGCATTTCTAAAATGGGGATGTCATTTTGCATGGTTGTATGGACAAATTTGTTGGCATGTGTTTCGAAAGAGTCAACTTTGATAAAAAGAAAAAAAACACAAGAAAAAAGCCCACCATTGACCCCAAAAAGAAGGGTTTGAAATAAATTTTTAAAATACCTATCATTAGTTTTCCTTTGGTATATTTCAAGGGTTTTATTTTTCAATTGTGTGGTGTAGCCAAATTGGTGATCATCCACAAGAAGATCTACCCAAATTCGATTATAAACCAAATATGAAAGTCTTTTTTTTTAATTAAAAAAAAATCCTTTTACATTTTTTTCCCCCAAATTTTGGAAAATTTGTGCCATCTCTCCATTAAAAAAATCATTTGTATTTGGTGAAAACATATTATTTAGGTTGAAAAATGCAAAAATCTCCCTCCCGCCTTTTTTCCTTCCAAATATTGGTATACTCCCTGAATTAAAAAAAATATTCCAGCTAGTTTGACTCCTAGTTGGATACTACAAAAATCAAGGTTTTGAGTGTTGAGCCCTATGTTGCCTTTCGATTGTAACTACAACATACCCATACTACCTTGGCAGCTTGGACACTAATAATATTATTCGTAAAAATCTTCAAATAATAAAATTTCAAAGAACAAAATTTTGTGAAGGAAAATAGAGAAATTTTTCGAGTATTGAGAATTTTTCTTTTCTGACATGAAATCTTCAAAATCAATTATTTATTTGACAAATTTGTGTTGAAATTGTCCTTGTACTACTACGGTATATGTTCCCATGTTCCCAAATTCTCAAATGAAGATTACTAGTAGACCAGCCCCCCTTCCATGGGCCTTGCCCAAAAGACCCCTCTCTTTTTTGGAAACTTCAAGTTGCAAAGGTTGAAGAAAGTAAAATGGATTCTTTTTCCCTTAGTATGAGTCACCTTCACAAGAGCGAACTAGAATTGTCAAGAATTTGAGAATGTATTCAAACCCTTCTATTTTGTAAGAATAACAATGCACAATTTAGTTTGTGGGTTTTTGTTGGGCATTTAGAAGTTAAATTGTTACTTTACATTGATCAGCACTATTATTTTATAAAGCCAACTTCTCAAAAGAAGAGGCAAGAAGTTTTCAATCATGCTAACTTAGCTTGGGTTAATTAGGTAGTCAAATTTGCATTTGAAAAGATACATTTTTCCCAAAATTCTCCTCATTTTCTTTGTTGAAAAAAAATCACTGGTGACCATCAAAGATGATATTAAAGAAGTAGTAAGAGAAATTTCATGTTTTCTAAAGTTACCTTGTATACAAAGTGGCCTAATTTCTACATGTATTTTTGTATTCAACTGTTTTCAATGATATCATATAGACACCCAAATTTGATGCTTCAGCTTATACAACAACCCATCTTCCTTTTTTTGCACCAAATGGAAATCATACTTATGTGAAAATGAGTTCAGAAATTCCACTGGATTGTGAATAAGAATCTTCATTTTTTTGGGGGAAAAAAAAACAAACGCATACATACACAAATATACCCCACGGATAGATCTGGGCCATAAGTCCGTAACTAACCGCCGGTTATAAACATGGACCTGGGGACAAATAGCTTTGAGCCGTTCCAAGTTTTAGGGTTTGAGTTTTAGGGTTTGTCCCTCAAACCCTAAAGTGAGATTTCAGTGCAATTTTGGTTGTTTTATGGTTCTCTGTTCTTCAAATGGGCAAAGACGTCGTTATCCATTTTGTCTTTGATTCTTTTGCATGAGCTTTGTGTATGTGTGGAAGCATGCTGTTGTGTGTGTGTGTTTTTTCAAAGTACTCTGCTTTTGTTTTTTATTAAAAAAATTCCACAATGGTGACTTATTACATATAGTAAAGGACATTGTGAAGAATCATTTCATCCATTTGTCTTGTCATTCATCCGTCCATCCATCCGATCATGGTCTGTTTACTCTGCCAGGGTGAAGAAAGAGTGGAATACAGCGGTGTGGCAGAGAATAATATATATTAGTGTTGTAAATTTTATTTTTTATTTTTATTTTTTTATTTTGGGGTTTTTGGACTTAGGTACACTCATCCTGTCTCTTTCTCAACAACTGAAAGAGTTGGTTTGGGCTTTTTTTTGTT
>Ga0209611_10014249_pt1 | contig 10681 bp, 3 predicted proteins | sample S1TSphgellanicum_3_FD_187693 | JGI IMG/M metagenome (GOLD analysis project Ga0209611, IMG submission 187693) | Host-associated microbial communities from peat moss isolated from Minnesota, USA - S1T2_Fc - Sphagnum magellanicum MG (SPAdes) (version 2) | ecosystem: Host-associated > Plants > Peat... | reverse complement strand
AGTAACAAGAAAATAAATAAAATTTCCAACTTAGAAAACTTTTTTTTTTTCCATTTTTTCTCTTTTGACCCCTCCTACTTTCAAGCTTCATAACTTTCTTATTTCTTATTCATTTTAAATGATTTTAAATGTTATAGGAATATCATTTGAAATTCTACAAATTTTTTTTGAATTAATAGCAATAGAACAACATACAAGGATTTTTTAGGTGTTTGAGAACTAGCCTTTGTAGCATTTGATGGTTTTTTTTTTAAAAAAAATTTGACCCCTTTTACTTTGGGGGCCATAACTTTCTCAATTTTTTTTTTGATGATTTTTAATGCCCTAAAGGGGCCAAAAGGAGGAATTCAAGTTTTTTTTTAACATAAAAAAAAATGGAGCCCTGCCCTTGGATTCGACCTGCCTTGAACACTTAAGTGGTGTAATTGCAACTCAAGTGTAGTTTAATTTGCAACTAAGGAACAACTAAAAAATTTAACCCATATGCTTTGTTTTCAAATTATATAAAAAGAACTTATTCTCTCATATTCTCACATTAAAATAAAAATGCCATTTTGGGATGAACTCAAAAAAATTTTACCTAAAAACAAAACATAAATTTTAAAAAAAACATTTCATGGCTATTCTTTAATTCATTTAGTTTTGTGATTTCCTACATACTTACCTACCTATGTAAATAAGTAGGTCTTAAGACCTACCAACCTACCTACCTATGGTTATAAACGGCCTACCTAGCTACTAAAAAGATATTTTTATTTATTCAAAAGTATAATTAATATGCCATGTGGCAATATATATATATATAATGCCACGTGTCATAATCTCATACCATCATTAATAATCATATGTATGATGGAAATCAATAATTTTGAAAAGAAAATCATTTTTATGTCCAAAAATCTTCATAGTGCCATGTGTCAAATTTTAATACATGAATGACAATCAATGACATCAACATAACATCATGGGTGCAATTATAATGGAGTTACGTAGTAGTTGAAAATGAATTGTTTTGATTGAGTTGTAATGAGTTCCATTGCATATTCAATGAATTCTACAATTCATCCAACTTGTCCATTGACACTCATGGCATATAAATACAAGTTATGGAAAGTGTCATTTGCAACTCAGAAGTTGCAAAACTAATTACAAAACACCTTTTCTTTTTCATATTGAAATCAAACACACAAATAAAGGTCAAAGAGTTCCAAAATGATGGGTTTCCAATGATGTATGCATATTGATATGTGTCCATGGTGAGTAGAATAAAATGATTCCCCATCATATTTGCAATAATTGGATAATATTTTAAACATAATTTTTTTGAAAAAAATGACCAATTGAATTAACCTATTTATATCAATTTGAAGTTTTTACAAACAAGTGGCATATTTAAATGTTAAATAAAAAAATTCCCACATTATTTAATTAAAAAAAATCAATAAAGGACTAATTTTATAAAATGTAATTTATAAACCCTACAACGGCCATTCCATATTGATGTGTGAAAAATGGGTTGAAAAATTGAATGTAGTCAATTAATCGATAAATGATCATGGCAATTGCTTAATTTTTTATATGTTTTAAATATGGTAATTTTTTTAATACCTCCAGGAATTTTCATTATTTCAAGGTGAATGTGACAATAGAACATGTTGAGTTTTTGAATGATATCCACCAAATATTTTGAAATAAATTTTCAAATAATTAAAATATATATTCTTGTTTACTTTTTCACATGTGAAAAATGTTGCAATTGAAGATTTTTAATAGTTTAATATTTTGATCAAAATTGTTTTCAATCTCTCAAAATCAGAGAGGGTTTAGGGTTGTGGATATGTTACTAGAAGAAACACACTATTGATCTCAACAAATTTCAAATATTCAGGCTGATTATATCACAAAATTAGGGAAATCAATATGTTGTGCCATGATTAGTGATGGGTTGTCATCAAAAGGAGGTTACATGGCAATTTGTGCATGAATTATCATTGTCATTTTGAAAAAGCCTTCTTGCAAGTCGAACTAAAAAGGATTTTGAGTGCATTGAAATTAACAAAACACATTTTTCCCTTATAAGCATCATGTGAAAATTCACATATACTGTTGTTTTATGATTATAAGATTATTTGAAAAGATTTTTTAAGCCCATCTGAAAAGCAACCTTAAAAATAAATGATGTCAAAGGTGCAAATAACTTGTAAGAAACAAATGTATTGTTTAACTCAAAGATGAATGGTTCAACAATTTATATCATAATCAAGCCACAAAACAATTTCCAAAAGAAACATGAACATTGACAGAACTTAAAAATAAACCAAAGCAATATAAAGAAAGACAACAAACAAGGCTAAATAAATAAATAAATAAAATAGAACAAAAGACAAAAAAAATTTAGCAAAGTAAAAAAAAGAAAAAAATCAAAAATAAAAATAAGATATGAATTTATTTTGGAAAAAAATACAAACAACAAAAAAGACAATGTGTCTTATAGGTATATCATGGCTACTTCCACACTATTTGCACACTAATCTCCAATTTTCTTTATACCAAAAATCATTCCCCCCATCACTTGGTTAAAGTACTAATATTTGAAAGATTTAAGTATGATTCAAATGAAAAAAAAAATGTTTAAATTTTTTTTCACCATTATATAGTTCCATGGCAATGTGATGGTTTTATAAACAACACCCAACAAATAATGATATTCTTGAAACAAGTATGTTTAGAACTATGTGACAATTTATCAACAAATATGGCATACAATTATGCTTTAAAAACATTGCTAAGAAACAAATATGTTCCTACCTTGTGAAAACATGATCAAATTGTGCACATTTTTTCCAAGAAAGGGAGGATATAGGAGAAGGAAAACAAAAGATTTCAACGTGTAATTGCAACATGTCTTCCAATGATTCATTGTTAATGGTATAAATGGTGCATTGTAAATGTTCATTAATATAATTGAAGTACATCCATAAAGACAATGTCACATTGGCATAGATTGTTATACATATGATCAATGGATGAGACCATGCATGTTGATTACATATTTCATCCAATAATTGACTTGATTTCACTATTGATGTTATGGTTTATAACTATTGGTTTCATGCAATGTGTAATATGCAACCAATGGGTTTTAAGTTGTAAATGTCACATAGGACAATAAAATGATTAAAAAATGAAGCTATAAATTGATTTTTTTTTATTATAGTGTTACATCTCTCAATGTACTATAATTATTTAAATCACATCCTTGAATTCTTTTACACAATTGATTTGTGTATTACCACTTTCACCTTTAAGAATGTTTTATATCATAGTCTTGTACAACACAATTTCACATTTTTTTTATTCACAAGACTTGTAAAAATAACATGCACAAACATCAAATTCATAATCGGAAGACTTTACATTGTAAATAAATTTCATAACAATTTTACATTTCTCCAATGTCCCCAAAAATGAATTGCTTGATTGTTTTCATCTTTGTTATCTATATTCCTTGCACAACAATTATAATTGCAAACAAACTTTTAACAAAATTATTACCACCTATAACAATTTTACCACTATCAATTTGGTTGGTTGTTGGTTTGTTGAAGGTTAGCTTGATTAAAATTAATTTTCATCCCTTTAGTTTATCATCAAATGCACCTTGATGTATAACTGCCCTTTTGGCTCACTTATTTTATTATCCTTGTAATTATACGTAGATAGTTTTATTACTTGACAACCTTCAAAAGTTGGGAATTGTGGTACAATCTAACCATTTTCTAGCCAAATGCATTGCTCCAATGTTTTTAAGGCATATTTCTCATCTTCAAATATTCAAACAAAGGTTTCAAAGATTTTTAATTTTAAAATAAATTGCGCAATTTGCTAAACATGGAACAACATACCAAATTGGACATTCATTCATATGGATTGATTTTCCTCAACGATAACATTTACATCTTGTTACAAAAGAAAATTAATGATGTTGAACATTGAATAGGGCCATGTTGTGTGCTTGTGTGTTTGTTGGGGATGTTTTGTTCAACCCATTATTTCCCCATGCACTTTTTAATATTGTCTTGCTTGGGCATTTAATTTGCTTTGGCATGTTAATAATGACCTTACAAATAAAGCATTTGACAACAACTAGAATTATATCAATCATTTTGAACTTTATTTAGAAACAAATTGAATTGTTAAAGTGTTTTGCTACTGTTGAGTTGTGTCACAATTTTTATGGGGTTTTGTCGATGCAAGTTTCATATATTAAAATCACTTACATGCACCAAATTAAAGGACAAGTTGATTGGTATTCCAAATGTCCCAAACAATGTAATATCAAAAGTCAAATCGTTGGAGGACATCACTAAACTTGAATAAAATACAATCTTGTTGTCATTATGATTGGAAAATAATGGTTTTATTTTGAAATTTTGTGACAATTTCAAAAGGCTCATCACTAAATTTCAAAATTCCAATAGCCAAACCTCAACACCCAAAAATAAGAATTTACAAAACCCCATCACCTTCTTGAAACTCAAATTCCAAGATCTCAACTTTTGATTCCTAAGTTCAAATTTCAAACACTTATGGGCCACAGTAATCAAATACCTTTTCAAAACCCTAGCACCTTCCAACTTTTAGGTCTCAATTCCTAATTCAAACTTCATTTCCAAATGTATAGGATTTTTAGGTAATTATAATAATATTCATTGACACACAAATTTGAATGAAAAAATTGTAATTTTGTGACCCAAAGGCATGTTGTGTAAATGACAAGACATCTTTAGAGTTTTATGTTTTGTGATTTTCTGCATGAAGATGTGATTATCGCCTTTTTGGTTGTTTGTCTTTTAAGATTGGCAACTATGGGAGAAGTGTTGTTACTCTATTACATCTTCTATATTGGGTTTGTCATTGAAGTTTGGTGTGTGGTTGATAAGATTTGTGTGGAGATGTGTATGGAAGGCGTGTGTTAATAGGTAGAAATTTCTAGGCTAGTTAGTTCCATAGGCCTCCTAATAACTAATAGTTATTAATGGTAGACTTATCATCCCTTAGTTAAGGGATGAAGCTAGTGGGATGAAATAGTTCAAGTTAGTGAGTGGTTGGGGGTAATCCACCTAATCATCTAGGAGATTTCTAAAAGGGATTAGGATAAAAGCTTTATTTTCTAGGGGTCAATGTGGGCCTTGTGTGGTGTATGAAAAAGGGGGATTAGAGGAGGTGTTGGGGGAATTTCTATAACATTTGAGACTTGGGTAGAGAGAGGAGAATGGAGAAAGATGTATGTACTTAGTGTGTGATCTTAATGGAAAATGGTTGAAAGACTCAAGTTTCTTATGTTGCATTTCTATTATATTAGAAAGTGTGGAAGGTAGAGTAGTTGATATTATACAAGTAGAATGATTATTTGAGCTGGTACTTCTGCATGTCTTCTAGGATAAAGTGTAACAAGGCATACCCCTTGATAGCCTTTGGAATATTAAGTTGTTAGTTGCCATAAGAAGGTAGCAATTAATCTTGAATGGTGAAAACAAAGAAAAAAAACCAAGAAAATAGTCACCTATAGATTGAAGGGTACTGCTATAGGTAGTAAACATGGGCTATGAGTGAAGGTAGTTGGTTGCAAATAGTAGGGAACAGAAGGGGGATCTCCCAAGGTGTTGTAGGTGGTAAGCAAATTCAACCAAGGACTTGCAAGTGTGGAAAAGAAGGATAATAGTGGTAGAAGGTTTGTAGACACCATTAGACAACATCCATGGCTATTGAAGGTACTGCAAAATTAGGGAGAATAACTATTTTTGGGTTCTAATCATTTTTTCATGTTGCACTTCTTTACTTTCTTCCCCCTACCCCTTGGATTAGACCACTTAGAGGAGGGTAGGTATGTTCTTAAACATTAAACCCTTACTTACTTTATTTCATTGTGTATGATTTCTTACTTACTACTTGAATAGTTGTGGTAAAGTAAGTTAGTGAGAGTAATTCCCTTTTGTTATGTAATAAGGTGTTGACCTTGTTCCCTTACTCTTACCTCTTGGAGGATAATAATGATTGAAGGTTATAATTTCACCATTTAACATTTGGCGACCATCTCATGGATCGTATTTGGAATATTTTTGAATAATGAAACTAATGTTGAATTAGTGAAAATGATTTTTAGGTTTTTGAAAGTAGATAGGGGGGAATTCACTATTGGCAGACATATTAGTATTGGGCTTTAAAAAGTGGACAATCTATAGGACAAGACTAAGAAAATGTTTAAAAGGAAAGGATATGATGAAAACGAGAATTGGAGTAAGGAATGGAAGGTACTACTACCCAACATAAGTAGAAAAAAATATAGGACATAATACCAACTAGAGACTATAAGATACCACAATAACTCAACATTACTTAGTTTTATCATAAAAGATTTAATAATAGGGAGGGTAGCTATTATGAAACAACTAATAAAAAAGTAATTTGGTTATAATTTCATGAAGAAACAAAGGTTTTTTTGTAACTATGAGTTGTGTAGTGACAAGAGGATATTTTTAAAAAAAGGAACAAATTTTGGAAAAAAAGTTGGGAGCGATATGTGCAGGCTATTTAAAAAGGGTAACAAAGGAGATATTGCCATCTTGGATGGTAGCCGTGGGCATTTCCATGCTTGATATCAAGATGGAAATACTTTTGGAAAACTAAGAAGTAAATGTTGCCTATTAATATCATTCACAGTGGAAAGATATTAGGTCAAAGGCAGAAAGTTTCGATGAAAAAATAAATGGAAATAATTGTTTTCTAATTGGAAAACAAATAGAAAAAAATGACAGGGAGAGGACAAGGTGGGTTCTACGTTTAAAAGGACTTGTTATTTGGTTATTCTCAGGAATAGGTGGCGTAGATGGTAGCAAAGCAAAAATAGACCAAAACTTTAAGATTTCAAAATGAAAAAATGGAGGAGGAAATGATATATGCACAAAGGGCATTACTAAAAATCTATCATTTGTAACCCGTCCATGTGAAACTATGTGCAACCAAATGTCGCCTATGACTACAAATGGTTACTTATGCAATTACTTTTCAAATTTGGGTGAAGTTTGGTCTTCTTTTCAACTAAGTTACAACTATGACCTATTTTATATATAGATTGTGTTATTTTTCACAATGTCTTTGTATTTTTTATAACATCATATATACATTTAGTTACAAATGTAACCAAAATAATCACATGCTAGTTGTATAAAATATCTAGGCTACCTTGCTAATAAGGACATACCTAAAAATATAAATATACCTACTTACCTATTAGTACCTATTTACTTATTTATTAGATAATTACCTACCTATTAGTGCCTACCTACCTACTTATTAAGTACCTACCTACCTATAAGCATAGGCCACATGGTACCTAATTTAGGCTTGATGACATGTGGCATTGCCTACGTTTACATATTGGCCAAGACATGACATGTGGAACATAGGTTAGGCCTCGGCCATGCCATGTGGCACATAGGTTAGGTTTAAACCTTCCCACATGGCATTTAGGCACAACATAGGGCATGCCACATGGCACATATGTTTGGTTTATTCCATGCCATGTGGCACATAGGCTAAGTTTTAGCCATGCCACATGGCACCTATGCTAGGCCTAGGCCAAGCCACATGACACATAGGCTAGACTATGACATGCCACATGGCACATATGCTAGGTCTAGGCCATGCCATGTGGTATCTAGGCAACGCATAGGACATGCCACATGTGCCAATCCTAGGCCATGCCATGTGGCACATGGGTTAGGTTTAAGCCACCCCACATGACATCTAAGCATGGCATAACACATGACACATGGCACATATGTTAAGCCAAAGCCATGCCATGTGGCACATAGGCTAGGTTTAAGCCATCCCACATGGTATTTAAACACATCGCAACACATGTCACATGGCACATATGTTAGGCCTAAGGCATGCGATGTGGCATATAGGCTAGGTCTAAGCCATGCCACTTGGAACCTATCACATGCCACATGGCACCTAACTGAGGCTAGGCCGTGCCATGTGGCACCTAGGCTATGTTAAGATAGGACATGCCACATGGCACATATGTTGGCTTATGCCATGCCACGTGGCACCTAGGTTAGGCCTATGCCATGCCACATTGCACTAAAGTTAGATTTATCCATGCCATGTAACACCTAGGTTAAGCTTATGCCATGCCATGTGTCACTTAGGTTAAGCTATGCCATGCCATGTGGCACATATGTTAGGTCTACAACATGCCATATGGCAATTAAGCAAGGTTTAAGCCATGCCATGTGACAACTATATATGACATGGCACATGGTACATAGGTTAGACTTAGGCCATGCCACATGGCACCTAATTAACTTTTTCTCCATGCCACATGGCAACATGATTAAACCAGGTGCCACATCATAAAATGTGTTAATTAATAGGCTAGGTTAATAAGTTGTAAGTTAGGTTAAAAATAATAGGTTAGGTTAAATAGTCATTAAAAACCCAAATAATTGCAACTACAAAATTAATCCCATATGTTTTGCCTTTCATTTTGATTTTGTTAACTACATATGGAGGTGCCCTAAGAACACAATGTACAAATTACATTTTGGGATGAACTAATGAAAAAAGATCAACTTTAATTAAACCCCAAAAAAAAAAATGGTATTTTTAATAAATGCCATGTATTTAAATCTAGGCCTAGCTTAAGTGGTGTAAGTTTAGACCTAGCTTAGGTGCCACATGACCTAAGTCCAAGCCTAACCTAGGTGATCACCTAGGCTAAGCCTAAAAGTGGCATGTGGCACATGTCTACACATAGATGCTGCATGGCACATGTGTAGACCTAAATAAACTAGGTGCCATGTGGCATATGTTGTGCCACGTAAACTATAGTATAGGCGCCATGTGGTGTAAGCCTAAGTGGGTGCCACTTGGCAAAATGCAATTGGTCACTAATATACTTGTAATTTTAGTTACAAGATCACTCATGTATACATTATACAATGGCCATATACATATTCGATGAAAAAATATTTCATTCATCGCATGTAACTAGTTTTTGCATGTGACTTGTTATTTGCTATTACAATTAATTTAATCGCAAATGTCACTTGCGACTAAAAACTAATTACAAATGATAGTCACGTGAAACGGTATTTCTACTAGTGGGGGTAGTGGTGGAGGGTTACAAGGAAAATTCCATAGGGATAACTTGTAACTTACACTTCATGAGAACCCATACTATAATGACTACCATGGGAATCCCATTAGTAGTTGCCTTTGAAGTGAAAGCAATAGAACTAAATTCAGAATATGAGAGGAGGTAAATAGTCTTGAAGAGGTTTGAAAAACTTAGATGACCATCTAAGGGCAAGAATTTAGAAGTGGCAGAACTACCTCTTCTAGGGTCATCAAATGAAAATATAACCATTTTTTACCTTCAGATAAACAAATCCAACAATTTGCACATGTCCCAACCTTCTTAGTTCGCAAATAATGCTTAGAACAAAAGGGGGGACAATTACTACCACTCAAAAGCAAAGGGGGAGTATATGGATAGAGACCCACCTTCATGGTGCAAGTTATGTGGGGAGGTAGGGCACCAAATATAGCATGCCATTACCATCCTTCAATTCTGGATGATAGGGGGTACCCAACCCAAAAACTACTAAACTAGTGATTCTAAAGAAGACATGGACATGAACTACACTATAATGATGAAGAAGAAAGATTGGAAGATGGTAAAGGTGCCCATTTTGGAAGACCAAATGAAACAACCCAAACCAAAGAAGGAATTGCAAGATGTAATTGAATGAGATGATACCTATCAATGGATAAAAGGGTGAATTATGAAAGTTTGATCCAATGTCTTTGGTCATAATCATCAAGGTGTAGCATAGTTGTTGTTTGTAGAGTTTATTTACATTGTCAATGTGTTGAAGTGGTGTTGATTATTGGAGTTCATGCTTTAAAGATCTTGCTAATAAAAGATTCAATTGTTTGTGTGGACTTGTGGTAGATAATTCTTATCATGATTGCGAACGGTAGTAAATTCTCTCAAGCCTCAAATTTGGTTGCAATTTTATCTAAATTGCATGTCACAAAGTTGAAAGTTGTGTGCCTTTTAAAAATCATAATCGCCAATCTCCAATGAACAACTATGTCCACAACAATATGGGGGTAAACCATACTAGGGATTACACATGATTATAACTTGTTGCCTAGGTCTTATACTTCAAATTATTTTTTACATCTACTATGCGAGAGTTGAGATTTGGAATAGAAAGTTGAGTGCATTGTAATTTATAAATTACAACACAACTAATGTGATTCAATTTCTAAGTTTGATGTTGCATTCAAAGAATTCAACATTAAAGTTTGAACCTTATGCAACTCCCAAATTCCAAGAACTTCCAAGTTCAGTCCACAAATGGAACTTTCATTTGAGGAATGGGCAATTAGCTCTCAAGATTGTTAGCATTATACAATAATCTTAAACAAAACCCATGCATAATCTACTTTTTTTTAAAGCAATGCCCATTGCACAATGGTGGCATATTGCAATCACCTTTGAAAAACTTTGTGAAAAATTGAAAAAGATTGGTGGCCACTACCTAAAAATCACTAGATAGAATAGCAATCCTTGGTTCTAGCCTTCATAATTAAGTTTCCA
>Ga0209611_10014248_pt1 | contig 10681 bp, 4 predicted proteins | sample S1TSphgellanicum_3_FD_187693 | JGI IMG/M metagenome (GOLD analysis project Ga0209611, IMG submission 187693) | Host-associated microbial communities from peat moss isolated from Minnesota, USA - S1T2_Fc - Sphagnum magellanicum MG (SPAdes) (version 2) | ecosystem: Host-associated > Plants > Peat... | reverse complement strand
GGGGGATGGTGAAATAATAATCCTTGGTTTTATGAATATTTAGTTTTTTAATTGATAAATAATATACATTATTAAAAAATAATGTTTGGTTCATAATCATGTTTGATGGTTAATATTGTTGTCCATTTTAAATTGGCATCCATGAAATTATAACATTTTTTGATGAATTGTCCACCAAGTAATTCATCTTGAGTAGATGATAGTTATGGACTAGCTAATTGGTTAGTGGCGAGCATCATTTTTTGGGGGCGAATTTTCACATTGTGGCAACAAATTATTTTTGGATACTTTCGTTTTGTCAATGTAAATATGAAAAAAAATTGCTAAAAAAATGAAAATAAAGATAAAAATCACCAAACTTTCAAAACCACAAAAGTGGAAACAAGAGCCCTATTGGCAAGAGGTTGCCGATTATGGCATAGAATTGAGTTGTGGAGGCAACAAGATTATATGTGATGACTATTGGCCTCAAGCCTATTGCTAGACAACCAATTTTACACGAGTAGAAGTTATGGTGGAGAGCCAATGGAATTCATATTTAACTACCAATGAGAAACTTTTAAAGGTCATACCAATTTATAATGCATGTATTAAAATGGGGCCTAAGAGTTTAACCAAGGCATCAAGATGCATCCACAACCTACCATGCTGAGGTTAAATTTTCACTATGTAGGTGTAGATGATCATAACTTAACATTTGTTGGCCTTGCCTACAAAGGCAAGGGTATTGTGTTTAGATTCATTATAGAGTATAGTAACTTAAGGGAGTTTTATAGGCCCCTAGGTAGTAGGTCTATTTTTATATGAGGATTTTTGAAAGATGATATTTTGGCTCGTCTTGAAACTTGAGATTAGTTATAGAGTTATGATATCTTGAAAGATTTTAATTTCTTTTTGAGGATTTTTTTGAAGATTATATTTTTGCATGGTGAAATATATGAATTTCCATCATTCTTCTTTTGCCTTAAGATACTTTTTAACATAAATGGCAAGGCTACAATGTGACGCACCCCTTGTTTTACCAAAATCTGACAAACACTTAAAATGATCTCAAGATTGATGCAAATTGGAATAAGTTGGGGGGAAGTCAGAACATCTCTTTGATCAAAGTCTATATTTAACTATCCTAAAATTCAGTTTAATTTTACATTTACAAGAACATATGGTTGATCGAGGTATAGGTTAAATTTCAATTGGAATTTAACATTAATTCATTATGTTCAACTTCATTCTATACAATATTTACACTAGATCAAAGAATGTTGAAATTCTTTTTTTTTTCTTTTGCCAAAAAAAAAAGTTTTATTTTGGAACGAACTTTTGAATGTCTTTAATGTTGTTTCATCTCCTAAGCAATCTATATGGCAACCCTTTTTTAATAGCTAACCAATTCACCAACATCATGTACCATCAAGTTGTGATCTCACAAGATAAGGCAATTCCCCCATGGTCTTCATGTTAGCTAAAAACTTTTAAAACCCACCCACTAAAGGGGTTGGGTTTTGTAGATAGTTATTAAGACACAAACCTCAAACAAGCTCAAAATGCTTATCTTGGTATGAAGAGTCTTCAGTGCCATTTGCTCCACTATTTTGCCAAGTTGACATTCTTGAAATGCCCAAAATTTTGAAATTTTACATGCTACCCAACTCCTAGAATTCACTTTTTTGGCTACCCAAAAAAGAAAAACTACCCAATTTGCAAAGCTACTTAATAAAGAGCTCTTCAAACCTCCCTTTTTTTCTTTTTCTTTTTTTTTCTTTTTTTTTGGGGGGTTTGGGGTGAGTTTCCTAGTGCACTTGGCAAAGCAAGTAGACTTGACCAAATAGGAAATGTGAAATTGGCAAAGTAACAAAATAAGAAGAGTCAACTTGGCAATTTAGCCAAGCAAATGGTATCTCATACTTACGTATAACCTAATAAGCGCAAAAGAATATTCTAAACCCTAAACCCTATGTGAGATTGAATTAAGATCAGGCCAAAAATGCTTCCGTGGCTACTATAGTAGCTCAAAATAGGCAGATTCCACAACTTCTAGATTCAATGATAGACAACCCCATTTTAGAGCAACCATCAAACATAAACAACATAAACAACTCCGTGTTTATTTCTAAGTGTATATTGAGGGATCTCCCACAACAGAAGAAGCAAGCCTAGGTGTTATGCCCAAGGGAGATGGCCCCCAAATTTTGTATGTTCCCACGGTTCCCATGGAAATATTTCTTTCTATGAAATGGGAAAGAAGCAAGGAAACAAAAAGAGAGTTGTGTACCGAAGCGAAGGGGAGGGTTCCAATACTCAGAGCTGCTTCCAGGCAGCCCTTAAATTTGAAGGGATGATGGGATTACCATCTTTCAATGGGAAGGATTCAACAAAGACTTGCCCTGTACAAAAATTGCAGAAATCAACTAGGCACACAAAATTTCACTACTTCAAATTGGCATGTATGATGATGCATCACAGAATCTACACATACACATACATACATACATACATACATATACATACATACATATACAGTTATTTATTTAGTTAATTTATTGGAGGAATTGATTTTAACTGCTCTTCAGGTTGAAATCTTTATTGGATTATTTTATATTGCCCTTTGGGTTTGCCAGATAAACCATCTCTAATTTTGTTATTCAGAAAAGATGGATTGGACCACTCTCTGAACTTTGAAGGACAAGAAGGCTGGTTCCATTCAAAAAACACAAAAAAATTTGAATTTGATAGGGGATTTCCTCTAATCCCAAGGGAAGGACCACGGTGTGTGATCCTTTCCTCATCAAAGGGAGGGTTCAGACCAGGTTGAGAGCTTGCCTGACAAGTGTTTGAAGATTCAAATGTTTTTGGGTTTGGGTAAAACTATAATAGAGGCAAAGTGGGCTTTTGAAAGATGATATTTTGGCTTGTGTTGAAACTTGAGATTAGTTATTATAGAGTTATAATAATATCTTGAAGGATTTTGGTTTCCTTTAGAGGATTGCTTTGAAGACTACCATTTTGCATGGTGAAATATTTGAGTTTTCATCATAATTCTCTTTTGCCTTAGGATACCTTCCAATGATAAAGCTAACACCATCAACATGTATAAGCATTAAATTAAAAAGTTTTACAATTGTCTTGTGGATTGAAGCTTGTAGTCTAGTTGCTAACGATTTTGAATTCCTTTAAAAGGTCTCAGGTTCCAATCCTTTGGGAGCCTATCTACTAATAAGTCTCTAAATTCTCTAGTGCCTACTTAGGCATAAGTGTCCCCTAACTTGAGGACTAGGCCCCCGCCTAATGTGTGATATCCAATGCTCTCACTAAACCAAGCCAGATTGAAAATTGGTTGGGTACCTAGCCCTTTTCATGATACTCGCCTAACACAAGTTTGAGCCCAAATTTTTTAATTTTTAAACCCTACAATTTCAATTTTGGCACACAATTGTTCCAATTCAAGAACCTTTAGGCCTAGTTCAAAAATTGAGTCCAACTTGTATATAATACACAATCCCCAAGATTAGAAATGGTATAGGTATGAAGTTTTCCAACAAATTAAAATTAGGGATTGGATAGGTACATATGGAGTTCTAGGGTTTACTTTTCTATATGTTAAGATATGAAATAACAACCCCCTATATAAGGCCTAGATATGAAAAGTAAAATTAAAATAATCATGACCAATAGAAACAATGATTTCAAGAGTTATTTTATTCGTATATGAAAACCTTTTCAATCATCAATAAATAATGACTTCAACATATGTATCATTGTGTACTTTTACACTCCCCTTGATATGATGCCCCCCTAGGGCCTAGATATAAAAAGTAAAGTTAAAACAATCATGATCAACATAATCAATGATTTCAAAAATGATCTCATTTTTATATTCAAAACTTTGATTAGTCATTAATAAACAATAACTTGTACATATGTTTCCTTGTATTATTTTTTTGGTGCAAAAGATAATTTGTATGTTCCTTTTGCCCTTAAATGTTTGGAAAACACGAAACTACACTAAAAAGTAGACCAAATTTGTATGCCCTAATGTTTGGGTGCTAACCATGAATGGGATAGTTAAAATATCATCCAAATATAACAACACACTTCTAGGTTTGTAAAGTGGTATCAAGATCAATTCATGATTTTTAAAAAATAGAATGCAAATTCAAGGCACATTTTTTAATTCCTAAAAGAAATATGGGGATGAAAATTTCATAATAATTTTTTAAAAAGCTCATAAATATGAATTCAAGGTGAAATCAACTTGCACAAATTAAGAAAAAAGGCAATTAATGAAAGTTGTAATCAAAATGGTGCATGAACAAATTATGGGCAACAAATTCAAGTACAAAAGTTGTCGTAGATCAAAGTTGAGAAGAGTCATCATTTTACTCCTTATAATATATTTTGTGATTGCCAACAAAGACTCATCAAAATGACAAAAACTTTGAGGACTCCAACATGGGAGTTTTGAAATTTGTTGATTTTTTCAAGTTAAAAGTCCTACAAAGTTGCAAGCCCATAACTCCAACATAAAACTTTGATTAAAGAGCCTTCAAGGAATAAATTATAACCCTTTAAAAGAATTTCCCATTGTTATATCGCATGTTTCATTTAGACATCAATTGACCTTTGTTTCTTTGGTTTTAATGGTTGGAAGTTGAATTGCCAATTTGATTTTGGTCATTCTTTTTGCCATAACTTGAACTTCATATTTTTTAATGAAAAATGAAAATTTTATTATCAATATCCAAGCATTATTACATTATTTTATGGTATAAAAGTCTTGATTTGGACAAGGTTTATTATCTACACTTTTGTCCCAAAAATTAATTGGGTCGTTTGTATGACTTTAACTCTCAAAGGGGGAAACCACTTGAAATAATGGGGAACTCATTTCCTTGCATCTTATCACACTCTAAAATCCAAGGACACTTTTTTGGCCCACTTCCCTTCTCATGCATTAGCTTCGGTTGCTTTGAAATTTGATAAACATTCTTGGTTTGACATCATGTGTTGTGAAGCACCAAAATTAGTGAATGACATTAATTTTGACATATAGGTAAGTTACCTGTATTTTTGTTTCATTAAATATTAAATTATTTGTATGTTTGTTAGTCAAATGCTTTCTATAATTTTGAATATGATGTCGTGCCATTTTGAACAAAAGAACAAATACTTAATTATGTTTTTGGAACATGAAGGAAATTGGAAATAAGGTTGAAACTAAATTGATTATATTGATGTTGGGCAAGTATCACCTTGGGGTTAGTTTTTAAGTTGGTTCTTAAATTAGTTTTCACATTGAAAATGAAAATTTTCATTTTAGGTGATAATTGTTTCCATGAAAATCAACAAAATATCATGTGAGCCTCAACTTCATACTTGAAGAGGTTAGAAAAGGATCCCTCAAGTCTAGTCCTCAAGCTAATATAAAAGTTATAAAATGTCAACTTGATACCCTAAGAAGTTAAAATGGACCCATTGGGTTCCATGAATATGATTTTCAAGCTAGTATAACAATTATAATATGCTTAGAAAAAATTATTTAATCAATGAGATTTGAACTCAAAACCACCTTATTATCAAAGAATGTTTTTACTAATAGGCATGATTTTTTTTATTTTAAAAAAATAGGAAAATGTTTTAATGTAAAATGTACATGTGCCAAAGGCTTTAACTTTATAGCCAATGGGATAAAGGAATTTTAAATAAAACAATCATCATTGGTATAATACATGAAAAGTTATAGCTATGGTTAAGATATTAATTTTTTTTAAGGGAGGTCTTGGGTTCAAACTTCCATAAGTTAAAAAATCACAATCGACATTTCTTTTATGAAAGCAAGTTTTAAAATTGAGATGAATATGGAAGTTTGAAAAAGAAAGGTTCAAAAACCAAACGAGTTCTTCAAAACTCTTACAAGAATTAAAATTAGCAATTTTTTAAATAAAATGAGAACCACTAGCCAACACTGAACGATGCCTATTGTATATGGGTTTATTAAAATTAGATTTAAATGGTGGTCTATTAATTTCTCTTTCTCCATACAAGGTTAAAAAAGAGACATCATGATCATCATTATGTCTCTTTAATTTTTCTTATTATAACAATTTGAGCTCTGCATTGTTGCACTTTAATAACAACCATCAACCTTTTTTTTTTCCTTATATATATATCAATGTCAAATTTCATTTCAATTAATATGCATTTCATGGACATGAAAAGACAGATGTTAATTTGTTTGTTTATATACATGTTGGTGGATAGGAAAAAGGAATGAGGTGGTTATAAAATGGAGGAAGTTGTTAACAAAGGTGGGAGATAATTATTATGAAAGTTAATAGGAAAAGGAAGTAATTATCAAATAGTTAGGCTTGAAAATGAGGTAGTTATTTGTGAATTGATTTTGGAATGGTCTAGGGATTACCATATGACTACAATGTCATGTAGAAGTGACATGCAAAGAACCCCACATAAACCAATTCCTACGTCATTGGAATTTTATTATATCAGTTAATGTATTAATATTGCATGTTTGGATTATTATTATGCCTACAAAAGATTTGGGCATGGATCCAATTTTTTATTGCATCATTGTCACCTATAAATGTGCCAATGATGGCTAGCTCATCCATAAATTTGTAGAATTCATTGACATGGGTTTTAACATTTTTTTTGTCGAGTAATTTTATTTTTTAAATGTATTTTTAAGAATATTTTTGCTAATAACATTTATATATTTATAATAAGATGCAATTTTTTTCCCAAACTTTGAAAGAGGTTTTAAAGGTTTTAACATTGACTAGTAAATTATCTTTGATACGTAATATTATATCACATTTCCGTTATAATCTTTCTTATCAATAGGTTGGTTGGTTGGAGTAGTAGGTATGGCTTTAAACCCATCTACATATGGACCACATATGTTATTTCAACAAATATGTTTCCATCATGGTTTTCCAAACTTGATAATTGCTGCCACTAAGTGTGTCAATCTTTATTTTATTTTTGTATTGATTTTTAAAAAATTTAAAACTATAACCCATTAATATAAAAACCTAAAGTTCCATGGCTTGGATAATGCAATATGTTAATGTGTTTGAAAAGTGTTGGGCTAAGTTATTACTACCACCACTTATATTCAAAACTAATTACCTACAAAGTTAATTCATCAAATGGCACCTGAAGAAAAATGGAATTGACATAATTAGTGAGTTTTTTGTCATTTTAAAATCTTTAACAATGAAACATACATGATATGCACATACTAGATGAACAAAAAACTAAATTAGAAAATGAAAGCCTTGATGTATTCTAATAGGATATCATGAATGTTCAATATGCTCCAAACGAAAAATAATGAGCCAATGTGTTTACACTAGACTATAGATTATTATCCATTTGAAATCCTTTTGCACAAAAATGTTTTTCATGTAAAGGAACTCTTGAATGAAATCTTTTGCAACTTGTTATTAAAAAATATTTATAGTTGTATCAATATATCACATGTTTTGTGTTAATCATTTTTGAATAAATATGAATTTCTAAAAATGTATAGATTATGTTAATTTTTGTGTTTCATTATTTGAAACATGATCACAATTAAATCATACCAAAACATGGTAATTATTTTAAAGTTTAATTTTTAATATCATAAGTTACAACTTTGTTTTAAACACCATACATATTATACCACATTTACACCTCTGAAAATATTCATAAATTTTAAACATGCACTAAAATTCAATTTATTTAGGAACATCGAGTTATCAAATATTTCTTATATTTTGAATGTCAAGGAGTTTGTAAATTATGAAGATCAAAGGGCCTTTTGTGAAAATAATGTTGTTTAGTGAAACACATGTTCAATTTTGAACATCCTTTGTTCAAACAATTATTCAAAAGTGAAGAATTTAATGATTTAATTTGATTTTCACAACCTCCATAATAGTGATCATGCACAACTCACCATGATTAACATGCCATTAATGTGGCACCACATAGGCATATATGTATGCAATTTATTTCACATGTTTGACATGGTTTTTGATTCATTGTTTCATGTTTGGACCCAAAAGCTTATAGATTATTTCATATATGCCAACTAAAATTGCCAAAGTTATTAGGGATGTTGTATTCAATGGAATTAAATTATATATTCAAATTTAAGATGAAAAACCCCTTTTAATTTTATTTATTGGGAAGAAAAGTCAAACCAGAAACCAACAATTTAGTCTTCAATCTTTAGTCAAGGCCAAGCTTCAATAATCATCAATTCCAACTATTAATCATTAATCAAGTTAAACCTCTAGTCATAAACCCAATCCAAAGACCAACCACACCTCTCATCATGGTTTCTTTTAAAGATTATTTATGTAGCCCAAGTGGCAATCATCCAAAAAATAAATTAACCAAAATTGGCTACATACTAAATAAGAAAGAAGAAAAAATATAATCCTTATATATTCTTAGCTACCTAATGAAACTTATCATAAAAGTCTTGTGATTTGGAATTATTTTTCTTTGAAATCTAGCAAATTTGGGTCATATTTTCCATGAAGAATCCTTTGTAAATATCACATTCATATTTTACAAGTTGAAATTTAACAAAAGTTATAGTAAAGAAATATTGCCTCTCATTGACCCTTCCATTCATTTTAATATGAAGATGAAAGATTCATAGAAATGAATAAAAATTTAAGTCCTCCATCAAGCCCGATAAATGGAATTGGTCAATCAAATAGAGTGGGGTAGCCACATGGAAGTTACAACAATCACTAAGTTACTTAAAAGTTTTGGTTGCCATCCACAATGATTCATTCTCCCCAAACATTTGGAGAAGCTATGAAAAGTTTAGGTGTTAATAAATGGATGGATGTAGTCCAAGATAAATATAAACATTAATGACTAATAAAACATAGACATTCACAAAAGTTGCATAAAGAAGGACATGATTTTGAAACATTTTCTTTTGTGTGGTTAAAATGATTTCATTATGAATGTTATTAGCATTATAAGGTATCCATTATGACTTAAATGTTGTTCAAGTGAATGTTAAATTTTTTTTTGCACGGTAATCTTGATGAAGAATTTGATATGTGCCAATGAAAAAGGGTTTCCAAAAGGAAAATATCATCTAATTTGTGAATTACATAAGTTCATATATGGTCTAAAACAAGCATATAGAGTACACCAAAATAATTTGTAATTAATAATAGTTCATTTCGAAATGCCCATTTGATAATAATGTTTAAATCAAAACCACTTGGGAGAACACAATCCTTTTAAAATTGAAAAACTATGCGTGTAAAAAATAAGGTTACCATTATTCGTTGTTGGGTAAAAATTATAATTCAATTGGTCCTATGATAGCATAATGTTTATTTTCTAAACCAATATATAATTAATATAAGATATGCATTAATCCCAAGTATTAATTTTTTTGAAAAATAACAACATACATGTGTTGAAATTTAGGTATTAGCTTTTAGTGGGTTCAATTAATTTATTGTGACTCAAATTTTGGAAAGGTTTATAATTCCCAAGGTTTTGAGTCTAATTTCAACTCTTAGGGAAAAGGGGGGAAAGTAGTGTTATGAAGGACCTATGAAAGTTTCACAATGAGTTAATGAATGTTACCTAGAATTCTTCCTTGACTACTTGACATTAGGCCATCTTTATGATTGTATTTATGTTGATTGGTTGTTTGCTTGGTATATACCTATGAGTATGTGGATAGATTATGAATCCTTGATCATTCCTTGTAATTTCAACTAGAACTAAAAACTCAAACAAATATATGATACCAAAGTTTAATGCAAACATGAAATTTAAATCTTGTTTAGGGTGGCTTAAAGATGTGAATATTAAAAAATAGATGACAATGTGAGAAAAATAAATGTTCCCTCACATAATACCCCCCCACAAACAAACCATATATTGCCTTTGTTGTTACAAGTATATATGGTTAACACTTGAATAATCCATGACCATTACACCAATTAGAAGTTAAAAGATTATTTTGTTATTTGAAAAGGACCATCAAACATGGTATTCCATACACCAAAGATATAAAACAATGAGATTTAACAATCGTCAAACCATAGTGATGTTGATTGGGCTAAAGACTTGGATGAAAAGGTTCCACTTTGGCTATGCATTTATTGTAATTGGTGGAGCCATAAGTTGGGCTAGTAAATAATAAATGTGTACAACCTTACAATCTACAATAGAAGCTTAAGTAATACATTGCAACTATTTCAAGGAGGCCAGAAAAATTACATGGTTGTGTTGATTGGTGTTGAATTTGGGATCAATATGCCCCACTATTACTTATTGCTATTTAATGTTACGCAATCAAAGTGCTATTGCACTATAAAAAAATCCTAAATATCATTCTAAATCTAAACATATTGAAATCAAATTCCATTTATATACATGATAAAACATTTGTGGATAATTAAAATTAGAATATTTTAGTAATGTATGTAAATATTAACATGTGTATTTTATGCAAATTTTAAGAGTGTCACTTTAGGGGAAATGTTATGATATGAAATAATACCCCCTTAAGGCCTAGATATGGAAAATAAAGTTGGAATAATCATGACTAATGCAATCATTGATCTAAAGAATTATTTTATTCTTATGTAAGGACCCTAGTCCATCATTAATAAACAACTTTAACATA
>Ga0209611_10014247_pt1 | contig 10682 bp, 7 predicted proteins | sample S1TSphgellanicum_3_FD_187693 | JGI IMG/M metagenome (GOLD analysis project Ga0209611, IMG submission 187693) | Host-associated microbial communities from peat moss isolated from Minnesota, USA - S1T2_Fc - Sphagnum magellanicum MG (SPAdes) (version 2) | ecosystem: Host-associated > Plants > Peat... | reverse complement strand
TTAACAAAACTACGACTGATCTGCGTCGCTTGGTGCAGACTGCAAGAAAATGCAAGCTCCATGATCCTGCCTGTTTGATGCGCCATGCGCCATGGTCGACAATCCGAAAGTCGGTAGAGAGTTGAGAGTGAACCAAAAAAATATTTGTCTTTGCAAATTTGTTTTACATCTGCAGTCATTTGTCTGTCTACATCTCTAAGTTTCGTGATCCAGTGTGGATTCCACCCAATATACAAGTTTGATCACTTGGGTGCTTTCAAAAAGCTTGAATTTGAGCGAGTTCTAGTTTTTGTTTGTTTTAAGATATCTCTACTGTGATCCTTAGGCATTCTACCTCTGTTTAATAACAACAATTTCCTAATAAGCTCATTCAAGCTTTCCAGTAGCCAAGCCACTTGGAATTCAACGTTACATCCATGCTTGTGGTTTCCATTTGGGATTCTCTTTTACCTTTTGAGAGCCACTGGACTTGAGTAGGGAGACACGGGAGGTAGAATAACGAGGAGGCCTCAAGGTCTGTGTGGAGCTAGTGGACGAGATTGCAGCAATCAAAGAAGATGTGCAGCAGGGAAGAGTTATGGCTGCACTTACCATTGTTGCTGTGGTCTAGATGTGACTAGTTAAATTATTTTCATTTCAAAAAATCATGGAAAAAATCCCTGAAATCACAACTTTGTTGCTTTTTTCCATTTTCTGAAAAAAAAATCACTAATTTGCAAAATTTCGTCAAAAAAAAACATTGCTTAGAAGGGGTGACATGAATCATGGTATTATGGGAGCATATATATTCCTGGTTGATTCAGCCCCTTCATTTTTAGTCAAAATTGTTCCCCAAATTTCCCAACATTAATTAATAAGAAATGTCAAAGACAGTTCACCTCTCCATAGTTTATGCCAGTGTTTTTTAAAGAATTTCTTAATCTACCCTAAGTGGTGATCATTCATAGGAAGATGTAGAAGAAATGATGATTGTCCCTAGGAAAATTTACCCAAATCTGGCTATAAGCCATATATATATGAAGTACAAATTTTTAAATCAACCTTCTATATCCATGGGTACACACTGAAAATCAACTACAAAAATCTGGTCATTTTTTCTTTTTTCTCTCACTTTTAGTGACTGAAACCTTCCCCAAAAAAAAAATTATTTTCAAAATTTTAATTTTTAATTTTTCTTTTTGGCGAAATCTTGCCAGTAGAAAAAACCACTGGTTCATACAGGGCACATTACAAGCAGGACCTTAAAAAACCCTCCCCAATGAACTTAGCAGACCACATGACAGAATCTTCCATTTCCATCACCTTGCACTGCTCAGATTACAATTTTACATCTTGTGCCAACTTTGAATGGAAAAAAAACACGAAGTTATAAGAGAAATCAGTTTTGTTGAATCACCTCAAAAGACGGAACTTGCAAAATCCAATGGAGAAGAGAGTTACTTTACATTAAATTAGTAGATTGTAATTGGAGGGAAGGTTGCGCACGTAAGCATGCCAGCCAATAAGACACTTGACATTCTCTCTTTAAAGATCTATACCACAAATCGCCTGAATTGGTGAAATGTAGCTTTGGTAGCATGAACTGGTTATCATGTATATCGGAATGCCCTGAGTGGAGAGCATTCTTTAATTTGAAACCCAGACACTGTAGACATTATTAGCCAGATGCCAAGGGCATCCACAGCATCTGAGCGTCAAATTAAAGAATGCTCTCCACTCAGAGCATCCCTCTACATAAAGAAACATGCACATCTTTTCATTCTCATTTCATGAGAAAGTGTGAATTGCATGGCAAGTCATCAAGCTGACATTTGTCACCACATGCCCATTGGTATCATTGATATCATTATGCATCATTGATATCATGTTAATTTAATTTTTTGAAAATTTCATCTTTAAGGTGTATTCTCATGAAATCTATCTATCTATCCACCCACCCACTCTTTATACATGAGAGAGCAAGTTTGCCCATATTTGGGTATTTATTAGGCCTTCAACTCTATTTCTTCATGCAAGATCATTTATTAAATCTTTCCCAAGACCCACCCAAAAACATCAAACTGAGATTGTAGAAGATGAGAGAATAGTAATAGCTCAACACCTGGACCAATTAATCAATCAAGCTGATTGACAGAAAGTGGTACATTGTTCAATGGGGGTGAATCAATTAGTCATTCAGAGTAGGTGTTTTTAGACTGAGCAATGGCTTTTGCCAACATTTGCATCCTGTGTAGATATGCCAGTCAAAAACCTCTTTTTTTCTTAATGGAACCAGTAAGTTTTTCTTGTGCAACATTCAATTTGACTCTTGTGTAAGGTGTTGTTGGTGGAGCTATTCTAGTTAAATGGTGGGAGATCATTTCCATGTCTTTACCAATGTTGGGCAGTTCGTTCAGTTCTGGTTAATATTGCAGAATTTTTAAAAAAACTGTTGGGTTTGGTTTTGTTTGGAAATCCTTCAGAATCAAATAAATCTTCCATTCCAGTTATTTCAACAAATCTTAAAGAATCAGCAGGATTACATACCAAAATCAGTTCTTTGAATTCTTGTGAACCAGCATGTAAGTGAGTATATATATACTCAGGTTGATGACCGACGGATATCTGTCCGTCATTCTAAAAACAATGAATAAGGGTCACCCACTGTTCTGGTGGGTGTTTGTTGGGGACAAACACGCTAGAGCTCTATTTGGCGCATGTTTCTCTTGTTTTCTTGCACATGTTTTTCAGCCCATCAAACTTTGTCTCGTGCATGTTTCTCTTGTCTTCTTGCATATGGTTGCATATGTCTTGAAAATTTATCATAATTTTGAGTCATATCAAAATATGTTAACTACTTTAAGTTTTTATTTTTTATATCATAAACTACAATTTTATTTTGTATGTCATGCAGATTTACATCTCATTTACATGTGATAAAGGACTTTTAAATTTTAATTTTAAAAAATATCTTGAAATTTTAAATAAATTAAATTCCCTATCTTTTAAATTGGAGTGCATTTTGAACTTGGGTAATAGGTTGCTATCATCTAAATTCTTTTATCATCAAATTGTTTTATCTTATCCTTTATAAAATTAACATATGACACAACATTTATTCAAGTTCATATGTTTTTTTTAAAAAATCAAAACCCAAAATTGAATTTAATAATTTTTTAATTTAAATTCCTCAACTTTCATATGAGTCATTTAACATAACTAAAAATTATTAACATAATTTTAAAATGTCAAAAAAAAAACATATATAAAAAAAAATCACAGTTTTCATCACTATTGAACATGATTTTTGACTCCTATCTCTCTATACACACCCTGGCAGTTGAAAATTTGAACCCTGGGACAAAACCAGACAGTTCTCCGCAAAGTGGCACTTTCAGGCCTAGAAAGGGCACTGGACAAAGCTTGATCGGGAGTATTTAACATTTTGCCTATGGAGCACAACTTGCAGTATGAAAACTTGCAAAATAAATACTGCTTTTGCACTGCTCATTAAAGTCCTTGAACCTCTAATTTTTGCTAGTTTATAAGTTCCAATGAGGTGGGGACTTTGGGAGTTTGAAAAGCTTGATTGAAAGAGGTAGTTTTCTGAACATAATCCAAAATGAATTCCTTTGTAGTAGAGAGCGGATTTAATTTGGTTCCAGACTCCAGAGTAGGTCAGCTTGAAGAAGAGCTAAACTGTCATTGTACAGGGTAGTACTTCCACACTGTGTGACAAGAAGTGACTTATGAGGCTGCTGAGGAATCAGGACCATTTTGTTGGCTAAGCACCCGGAATCATGAGAATTCTTTACTAAACCCTCAGAGAAGGCATCAATCAATCAGCCTGGGTCATGATGTGGTAATCTAGGAAAATTTTAACACAGCAGCATAAACTTCTTGCACCAGTTGTTTGCTTCATATCTGTGTATCTACATCGTTATGTACCCAAAAAAAATTTGCATTTACTTTCAGACTTCCGACTAGGGTGGCCATTCAATTCCATTTAACTTGTACCCAATTTTCACAGACTTGCAGCAAATACAGCACAAAAAGCTCTAGCTATTTCTGAGCTCATGGACATCACAGGATGGAAAACAGTTGAGATTGGTACAGCACAATCAATCCTGGGCCACCACAGATGTTATTAGTACCAAGAGCTTTGGGTCCTAAGTTCTGTTATTGAAGTGCACAAAGAGTTCTGTTATTGCAGTGCATAAGGTACCTCAATGACAAACCTTTCTATGGACCCTCTCTGCCCAGGTAGCAGAATCTCCTCATTCCCTAGTAATCTGAGCATATATTTTCACAATTTCACTGTACTTCTCAAGGAACAGATCACATGATTCATAGGCAAGGCAAAATCTAGACATTCCTATGGTACTTAGCCAGCACAAAATTTAGACTCATATTGTTGTTTCACTCTCTTTTGACTCAGATAGATGGACAACATGTACCTGGGTACTGTCAACCAAGCCTCAAATGGAACAGTTTGGGGCTCTCCCCGATGCCCTGAGGGACAATGTCATCTGGCTAGTGCAAAGTCCACCATTAGAACTGTTAGAGCTCAAGTAGTTGTTTGTTAGAATAAGTTATTAGAGCAAGTTCAGGCTCTGGTCCTTGTGGAGACTCCCACTCTATCATCATCCTTGGCATCAGTAGTCCTTCAAGTTCAATGATGTTAGTTCATCATCAACTGCAGCTTCTACAAGCATCTCCAATGCTTCTAATTGTTGAATACAGATGGAAATACATGCATAGCAACTGTTAGCTGTGAATGCTCATTGATGTGAACAAATGGGAAACAGAACTTGCACAAGGATGAGCATTCCCAAGCTTCTCGTGTGAGGGAAATTTTACCTTTTAAGGAACTACTAAACCGCCCGAGTTTCAATCTAAAATCATGTAGATCACAATTATCTACTTCTGCGAGCTCTGTGACTAGTTTGATTTCATTCTCCTGCAGTTCACGCAACTCACAGGTCACACTCTTGTTTGAGAGGTCCAAAGTGTTAATGGTTTTCCCTTCAGGGCACAGCAATTTAGAACAGAGGTCAAAAGGTTAGCACCATGTTGATAATTCATATATAACCATTGCGCGATGGTAGAGGCAGTTCTGGTTTGCTCAATTTCATTGCTTGAAACCTTCATGGGTGTTTTCTACACAAAAGTGTGCACACAAAAAAAGTATGAAAAGTATCAGAATGGATTTGGCACCTGGCAACTTTTGATCATCTTAATTTTGTGCCCAAAAAGATTTGATTCTGTTCTTCTGTTGGAAAGGAATTGGTATCTCAAGTTTCCACAGCAATTTTCAGCATCAAATCACCTCTGTGCATGAAAAACTTAGCAGTTACAAAATCAGAGAATATCACATAGATGAGTCTCATTTTGAAGGAATATCAGGACAGAACACAGAATGTTGAAACCTTTTTTTTGTTAGACTTTTTCTCGATGCCATGGAATGGAGCAACTGAGATTCAAATAATCACTTGCTATCAATCAACAGAGAAAATGCAGGTTGCTATGCTATGCAAAAAACCAACAGAAGATATCTGCTTTCATCACTCCAATATATCAGAGAATAATTCTGTATGAGCAAGGAAGGACTCCAAGAAACAAAACGAAACAAAATAATCAGTATATTCATCCAATTCATCAATTTCCCTGATTTCAACAAGGCATGACTAAGTGGTAATCAGAAAGCTCTACCTGGACATGATCACCCACAGGTAAAATTCCCAGTCATATGACCAAATATGAGCACAAACATTACAAGCATGCATCAGAAAAATGTGACTTGTTACAGCAGTTAGGTGCATGTACACAAGTAGCTTCAAACTGTCAGGGAACCCACCCATTTTCTTCTCTACACAAACAAAAGGATACTCTCACCTGTTTGGCTACCCAATGGAGAATTCGAGTTTACTTGAGGCCCTGTATACATGTACAGGTCAGTAGTTACACCATTCGAATTCAAAAATGTGCCATCGGCCCAGTTACCCAGAAAAGAAGTTAAAAGAATGGAATTTCTCTCTCTCTCTCTCTCTCTCTCTCTCTCTCTCTCTCTCCTTCCTTAGTTGCTCTTCTTCTTCTTCTTAATTCACAAATGCCTGTGCTATTTGCCTACAAAAAATTCTGAAGCGTGCCAGTTCCTGTATCTCAACTTGGCAAAGTGTTCAGCTGCTGCATGACCCATGTCAAACTTGTGGATTTCAAAGAAGTTTATAAGAAGCCCCTTCTGAACGTTTTTGTTGTAGTCTGGCATGTCCGGACAAATAAGCCTATGCCAATGCCCACACCTAAGCACATTCCCAGACCAATGCCAACACCCACCCTCACTCCTGCATTAAACCATGACATCTCTCCATCATCTCCCTCCCAATGTCCTATTCCTTCCAAAGTATCGCAGCAATGTCCTCCTCGTCCTGCAGCAGCTGCTTTGTCTCCAAAGTAGTAGGGAAACATATTGCTGTCAGTTATCTGCAGATACAAGTAGGATCAGAGGTGTAAGTGATGCATCAGTAGTGCAGAGAAGGAATATAATCACAAAATTCTTTCTCTCTGTCATTGTCTACAACTCATTGATCCCTCATTGGGCATGGTTGCATCGTAAAGCAGCAAGCATTCAGAAATGCATTTAAACTCAAAAGGCCAGATCTCCATGTACACAGGTAACATGAATTTTGCCACCTGAGGTGCTTCCTCCTGTGATGATAAACCCTAAACCCACTTACTTACCAGTCCAGGCTCATCAACCATCATTACCCTGTGGGGGGGCTTCCCGAGCACTTCAGCTTCAGGAATGACATCAAGAGAGGCCTGCCAATTAGATCTTCGTCGTGCTGTGAGCTGCACAGTTTGAGTGAGTATTACTGGAGTTCCTGAGTCCCGGCCTACCACGCAAACCTCCATAGCTGCAGGAGTGGCTGTAGGCATTCTAGTGTGCTCATGCTGCCATCCTCTGGAAAAAGCACATCCTCCTTGTCCAACCACACAGCTGTTCTCCATGTGCCAACAGGGATTGATGCTGCTCTTGGACACAGAGCAATTGTGATGACCGTGTGCAGCATTGTTGTACACTTGATGTTTTGTAGACGAGCTGCAGCTGCTGCTGCTTTTTTCCTCGTGTTCCAGACTACCGAATAATATCGCCTCGTCTTTGTTCAACACGTTGTACAATAGCGTTCCGGTGGTTCTCAGATTGCTTGTGCTGATGTACGTCGCCTCGGCTGACTCGGCGTCTATCCTGTCTCGCCGTAGAATCAGATTGGTTTCTTCTGAAGGCGATATCCTTCCCCCGTTCACCTCCAGCGCTGTTCCAATATTCCTAGGTGGAAACCGCATTGTCAAACTCTCAGGTGCATCCTCCAGCGGGCAGCTCCGCACTCCCACGTATACTACCTTCACATCGAACCACGATCGCGCTTTTGGCGGCGGCGATGTGGCAGAAGAGAAACCGAACATATCCGCTTTTGACGCTCCTCCTCTTTCCATGCCCGCCATGCAAAGAGGACCTCCAGCAACCTCGTCGTGGAACTTTTCCATCTCGACCTCCAACCAACCAACACCGCCGGTCGAGAACAATCTTACCAACCTCCGCAGCGAACACTTTCACCTTCCGTCGTGCTGCAGCTCCATGTCGTCACTGAAGCTTCCGTCAGAGGTCTTTCGACTCCATACTCTGTGATGATACTTCTTCAGACATCGTTCTGTAATGCTTCTTCACATATCAGCGAGACATCAAAATTAACAGCAGAAAAACACAGTACAAACATTCCTTCCACCAATATACGTCTTAAAGAAACGCGATCTACAACGACACAACGTCGTCGCCAAAGCTATGAGACGAAAACCTTGCGCTCTGGAAAAAGCTAAAAGCGACGATCCTTCAAACACTGAGCCTGTGCGTGCGTGAAGACAGAGAAAACAAAACACAACAAAAGCGTTCCACTACAGACATTACATACAATACGAACATTCCTTCCACCAACAAATGTCTTAAAGAATCGCGATCTACAACGACTCAACACATAACGTCTCCAAAGCTATCTCTCCCAAACCTTGCGATCCGGAAGAAGCTTAAAGCGGCGATCCTTCAAACACCGAACACGTGCGTGCGTGCAGACAGAGAAAAACAAAACAAAAGCGTTCCATTACAGACATTCTTCTTCAACAGAAACATACAAAAACAAAACCTCTGAAAGCTCAAATGCTAAACAATCGTTTCCGAGAAGAATCAGTCAGATCACGAAGCAGCTACAGTACTTTCCATCACAACAGACAACGGATTCATCATTCCTCGAAAAACAGGCACCGGAAGGAAGCAGGGAGAAAATAATAGACGAAAATCCGAGTCATCAAGAAATTCCCGGACTCGGCCATTCCTCAAGTCTAAAAAAAGGACAAAACGCTCGTGCAGTTCTTAAAACTAGAGGCAGTTCAGAGAATCTATTTTCAACAGATGTGCTGAAAATAACAAAAGACAAGAAGCTTCTGTGACTCGAGAAAGGCGTGCGTAGCTGCCGTCCGTTGCTTGCATCATACCTTGACAATGGCGCGACAGCTTCGGCCGTAAAGAAGCAAACGCTCGGTCCAGGAAGACATTCCAGTGCGTGGCTGTTGGGGGCTTTGTCGTTTCTCCACTGACGAAACTAACTTACACGGAAATGGAAAGCTGCTCTGTGTATGCAACTTTGTCAGCATGTCTTCACGTCCACCGCAGTGCACGCCCGCGCTGCCATCTGCCTCCTGCGTTACCGTCCGCCCCCGCGGGTCCCCACCTCCCCGATCTCCGCCCTCTCCGCCTCCTTCTCCTACTGCCGCGCGCTGCTTTCTTTGAAAGCCCAACGGTCCCCAATGCAATGGACTGCAGTGTTTTTTTTCCAGGGATTTTTGTTTGTAGCCAAAGCGGCGATCATCAATAGGAAAGATGCAGAAGAATGGGCGATCGACCTTAGGAAGATTTAGCCAAATAATATGGTTATATAATCCAGAGATAAAGTACAAATCTTAAATCATATTTCTATGTTTTTTGGTTACATAATGAAAACCAAATATATTAATTCGGACACTTAACCTTTTTTTATTTCACTTTTTGGCAACTGAAAACCTCAAAAATAAATCATTTTCGAATTTCAAATTTTTAATTTTGCTTTCAAGCCTAATCATCATATATATTAATTCATTACGTCTGTCTGTCTGACAGGGGTTTTGGGGGGAGGGAGAGGCCAATGAAGCGGCAGGCGACCAGTGTCAGTTTGTGACGGGGTTGGGACCACCACGGTTTTCATGTACAAACTGTTTTCACAAAGCATTGCAGCCGTCCGAAAGGTTGGAATGACGGTCGAATCGCATCCCTCTCCCACCGCACCAGAGACGGATATAAAAACCTTCCCCTCCTCTCCCCCCCCCAACTACCAAAAGAACTGGTGGTTATATAAAGGAGCGTGTTTTCAAAAATTTCCAAAACTTTCGAGAACCAAGGTTCAAAATGTCAAAACCGGGGTTTTGGGTTTTCTCACGTCGGGTAAAGGAGTAAATACCCGGACTGATAACCTGAGGGTACACACGATTGATTCTGATACCCGCACAACGTTGGTCGAGACCATTGCGCGTTCGAGGTGGCTAGAGTGATGTAGCCACAGGTGTCCGAAGGTCATGGGTACCACTAGTTTCTTGAATATTTGAGAAAAATAATATCAAGGGATAAAATTTGTGCAAATCAAATGTTTGTTTATATCATTGGGAAGTTCTTGGAACGTAGATATTAAAAATGATTATGCATTTTTTATTGAACATTTTATATTTATATCATTGAAAAGCTTTTAGAATATAGATATTGAATATGATCATACATTTTTTATTTAATGTTAAATAATAAAAGTTATGATGAAAAGAAAAAGTTAAAAGTCAAATTTTTCAAGTCTTTTTCTCCTTTTGAAGAAGAAAGGAAACTAAATTGCCATAGGAAACATCCATTTTGCCCATTGAAAAAATAAAAATTTTGAAAAAAAGATCAAACCTTACACCCTTTGGTTGAAGGGTGAGATTTTAACCACTAAATTTTTTTTTTCCTTGGAAATATTGTGTAAGAAAAATAATTAAAGTATTAATCATAATTTATTTACAGTATTAAAAATGAATATATATATTTATTTATTTATTGGGCTTTTTTTTTTTTGCAAATGTGTTGAGACTCAAGACTAGTGCGACATTTAACTCAATAGGATTTTATTTTTTTTGTTGGAGGTGTTTACAAAAAGGAAGGAGTTTAAATTTTTAATAATAAAAAATGTCACACATATCATTTTTTTAATTAATAGAAGTGGTGTCCTTGTTGGAAACATATACAATTGGGAACCTTTTTTTTATATATATAAATTAGGTTGTTAGAATGGAAGGAGGTGTGATTTGAAGTTGTGTTTAGGAATGGTTCAAATGATAAAATTAAGTTATGGGTTTGGTATGCTTTGTTAGGGTGGGAAAAGTGTTTAGGGTTATGGTCGTTGTATTAAAATTATGGTGGTTTTTCTTGTTTGGAATACATGTGGAAGTGGTGGAATTTTTTTTGCAATTGTTGGCAAAGAATAGCACTATTTTATGTTTGGAAGGTTGTTTGATCGTTTGAATTTGTTGTGATTGTGATTACACACATTGTTACAATGAAAGGAAAAGGTGATGACAAGTTGAAGATAAATGTT
>Ga0209611_10014246_pt1 | contig 10682 bp, 3 predicted proteins | sample S1TSphgellanicum_3_FD_187693 | JGI IMG/M metagenome (GOLD analysis project Ga0209611, IMG submission 187693) | Host-associated microbial communities from peat moss isolated from Minnesota, USA - S1T2_Fc - Sphagnum magellanicum MG (SPAdes) (version 2) | ecosystem: Host-associated > Plants > Peat... | reverse complement strand
TAAAAAAACAAACAAAATACACATTAACAAGGCCAAAAAGTTTCTTGGGTTATATCATTTTCCATTTGAGGTCTCCCCTAATGGAGATGTTGCCCTAAATCCTAAATCCTATAACTTTTAACCCTAAACCTAATTCCAACCTACCCAGTTTCCCTCCCAAACCCTAAAAACTAGATTTGGGTTTTCATGTGAAAATCTATCCAGTTTTTTCTTTTAAAAAAAAAATTATAGTTCCGATTATCATAGTCAATTTTCACATGTGAAAACATTAAAACTAGTTTTCAAACCAGTTTTCACCCAAAATGAAAATTGTCAATTTTCAAAATGAAAATCAAATTAAGAATTGGATTGAGAACCGGTTTAAAAACCAGGTCACCTAGTGAGAACCATCCAACACTAGTTTGAACCAATATTGGGCACTTTTCACTAGATTTTGAAAACTGCTTAGTTTTAGTTCCCACACGAATATCTAAAAATCGGACTAGTTTTTGAATTTTTTTTTTAATAGTCAATGAAAACTAAACGAGTTATCAAACTTTTTAAAAAATTTGTTTTATATTATTTTCAAGCATACTAGTTTTCACAAATAAAATAACAACCAGTTTTCAAACTTGGTTCTTCCAATTTGGTTATTTACTACACAATGCAAAGAAGTAAGAAAGGAAGGGAATTTTTATTTTAAATTTTTTTCTTTCCTTTGCTTTCTTTTCCAAATTAAAAAACCTAATTACAATGAAAGAAAGTTGTGTGTGTGGGGATAGAAGTTTCATCAGTGAGTCGTATAGGCTGCTTGCTTTATTATAGAAGGGAAAAGGTTGTTGGGAATTGGGAACAATGAATAGTATGAACCTTGGGGGGATGGGGCGGGGTAAAGGAGGGGGGACAAGCAAAGCCTATTTAGGAGGCTTAAATGTATCCCTACCTTGTTAAGGGCTTTGAAGTTGAAGGCTTGAGGGAGAAAAAAAATTTACCTTATGCTAATGGAATTTATTTTTCATTAATGGAATATTCCTTCAAGCAAAGGAAATCCCAAATGGGCTATACTTTTGCCATACCCCTTGCATCAAGGAATATATTATTAACTAGGGGTAGATTAAAGATATTTTTTGGAGCCCACAATTTGAGAGCTCTTAGCACAAGTTTGATATTCAAAATGGGGTTTTTAATTCTAAGCATGAGGTTTGGACCTATGCATGTTGTTCATGTTTATAAAAATTCAAATTATAAGAATATTCATGTGCTTTCACATCCCATTTCAAATTTTTGATAACAAGTGCATTTAGAGTGAAAAGCCTTACGCTAGGGGCTTTGAAAGTGTGCGCCTCAAAAAATAAAATCTATACCATTTTAATGCAATCTACTCCCAATTAATAAAATATTCTTTGAAACAAGGATATGATAAAAAGAATGACCCTTTTGATATTCCATAGATATGACCAAATAATATAACAAAAACATACTTGTAGGTCCTTCTAGGTTCATTTAGCCTAGCCTACTAGCCTAGGCAAGTGCACTTTTAAGCAAATGAAATATTAGGAAATTTTATAAACTCCTATTCTAGAAATATTATTTAAAATCACATGAACTCCCCAAAAAATTGATGCAAAACACAAAATCAACAAGGACTTTTAGGCTTCACTTGCTAATGTAATATATAAAAGGAGATGGTTGTGAAAAATATTTTAAACTTGACCCATGAAGGGAATAAGGGGCATGGTGTGTGACTTTAAGCTATTTTGGCAATTGTGTTAAATTATATTGAAATAGTCTTAGAGAAAAACATTACAAGTCATTATTGCCTTGGTTTTTTTACTCATGTTTTCAATTAAACTTGCAAATTCTTAGGGCAGGTTATTGATCCTCTTTTTCAGCTAGACTTCTTGTTAGAAATTAAGGTTTTGCAATTGTTTATAGTTAGTAGTTAACATTTTTGTCTTTTTTTTGTTCCTTGCCCCATCCTTCTGGCAAGATTGTTCAAAGAGGTTACACAAGGAAATTTGATGGCACATATGAAGTTCAATGTGAACTTGTAGGACCACCAATAACCAAGACTTGCTTGTAGGTAACCTAGTTGTGATGTGAACAATAAAGAGGAGTTGAATCTAGAGATGCTAGGTGTTAGACCTAAAAAGTTGAAAGGTTGGAACCCATTCAAACAAGAGTAAAAAAAGACCTTAACAAGTGAATGATTTCAAAATCACAAACATTTGTTCATAAATGAAGGTGAACCTCTCCATGAATCTATTCTTGATGTTGAGGTTGCTTTTCATTTGTAACATACAATCATCATCAATTTGTTAAGCCCAACAAAATCCTAAACAATGACATTGTTGATTGGATAAAAATGTTCAACAAGGTTATCATTAATGAATTTTTTCATTACAAGGTGGAAGCCAATCATGGCTTCTTCTACCTCACAACGACCTACCTAGAAACAATCAAAATTGTTTTCACCTTGATTCCACAAAAAAAACCATAAATAATTCTATTAAATTAAAATTGTAAATTGGGTAGTAAGACTCCTAACCTCCCCATCATATACAAATGCACAAGCCAATACCCTATTCAAGGTCTAAAGCTATGCAAAACCTTGAATCCATTTTAATTTCAATAGCGTAATCAATCCCCAAGGTTCTTTTGACCTATGATGTGATTTGGATTTCAACAATTGTTAGTTCCAAAGGTATTGATTTAAGGGATATTTGATTGAATCTTCTACACATACCTATATCACCTAATTAAAGGGTTAATTGGCCTTTGTAGTTCATCACAAAGCAATAAAGGTAACCCTCCTAAAAGGAAGTGAGACAAGATTAATGAAAGAACCAAAGAAGCTAAATCCAAAGCCCAAATAAAAGGGAATTTCAAAAGGTCTTGTTGACCCCAAACTAGATGTACTTGGTTTCATTTTAATTGCCCAAAGATGAATCATGGTCACAAACCACATGTAATCATCTAAGGATCAAAGTGAACTTTAAGTAATGAAAGTAATGAAAAGCTTGCACAATGAAGCATGCCTTCCAATTGTTTAGCTCCAAGTAATGACATAGGATTTCATAATGGAGGACTTTAAACCCTTGAAGTAGGGTAGGGTGGAATTAGAAAAAAAACTCACTAGAAGAAAAAATAAATCATAATATTACAAAAATTGGAAAAAACCCCATGAGTTGGTCACCAAGGAAATTAAATGGAAATAAAAGAACTCAAGAAATCAAGATTTCTAAAGGTGAGAATGGGGTGGAAGAGGAGTATGAAACCATGCACATTAGATGTGGTCATCCTAAACACATAGCCATAATTTCTTGTGATGCCATGGTGATCCCAAGAAAAAGGTATTCATTTCCCAATGTGATGTCTATGTCATAATCAAGTCCACATAGGTCAAATGACATAATACTAGGTCAATTTTCTTATTGAGCATAAGTTAAATTGGAGCAACTACACACATTGAACATAATTGGAAATGTTAGGCATTCATTTAATCAAAGAGAGGAAGTAGCTAATGCCAAACTAGCAATTGAAACTCTCAATGTTGTTAACACCCAAGTAAAAAACATTTTGTGAGAAATTAATTATGAAGTTTAGGGAGAAGACCAACTCAAGGAGGTAGGGCAAGTTTAGGCACCACTAGATACTTACATTGGGAAATGTGGGTGTATTTAATGCCAATTTGAAGATCAAGTCTTTTACAAGATTTGAATGGGACATAAGATCAAAATGTCATAAACATGAAAATTATGAAGGCAAAATATTTTTAATGTATGTGAAAACCAATTTAGACTATGATAAGAGCAAGCCTAGATTTAAATCTAAACATAAAACAAGAAAATCAAATATAAGAACATGAAATGTGCAAGACAAAAGTTCAAATGGAATTTTATTTTGAGAACACATTTGAAAACATGAATATGAAAATAAACAAGTAAGGTTATGGTGCAAAATTGTATGTTGAATAAATTGAAAATAATAGGGGTGCAACCTTTATTTATCCCCATTTGGGGACCTAACTCAAAAAAGATTCCATGAAAGCTTCCATGTGCTCATCGTCTTAAAAACCTTTTTAAAATATAAATAAATTACAAGTAAACTATAAATTAACTATAAATGAATTGTAGCAAGTAGGATGTAGGATGATAATTAGCTAAATAACCTTGGTCTTGTAGGCTTACATTAACTACCTACCTACCTACCTATTTAGCCTAACATGTTAGTTTACATAAAATGTCCCATTTCATTAAAATATTATTGACCATTTTAACTAGGGATGTCATTTGTTTTTGTTCAATTTGATTAAATGTTGCGTTTGATTGGAAAACCATTAGTCATATTAATTAGGGGTGTCATTTAATTTTGTTAAATTTGACTAAATGTTACATTTGACTCAAAATTAGTAATCATTTTGACCAAGGTGGTCATTTTTAGTTCAACTTGACTCATTGTCAAATTTGACTAGTAGTCAAATAGGTCATTTTATTCAAGTTGATCAGTAAAAAAATACACATCATTCAAGCTGCAACCCTTTAGTCAAAATGTACATGTCATTAGTACATGATAAATCCAAATCCACTAATCTAAATCACTACAAGGTTGTAAAAGTAAACAAAATTTATCATGCCTTAATTTCATTTCACTTTCTATGAAACTTCAACTACACATTCACTTGTAGTCAAAATAATATATTAAAGTTATTTTTGGTATTATTAAGATGATAATTTCAATGTTAAATATATATATTTTAATAATCATTATTTAATATAATTAATTTATAATGTGTAAGATTATTGATTCTAACATTTTATTGCATCAATTAGTTCCAATATAACATTAAATGGTGATTTAAACGAACTTATAATTTATTTAGTAATTTGTTTTACCTACAATTTTCAATTGAATTATCGTAGTAAATTTTGGGCCTTCATTTATTACAATGTAAAGACATATTTAAGAAATAAAACTATGAAAATCCAATTTTAATCATATGTGTTGTTACATACATACTATATAATATATTGCAATATAATGTAAAAAAAATACTTATTTCGGTGATTACAATTAATATTAACATATAAATATATATGATTAACATAAGTAATACAATATAAAAATTTATTTATGTTAAGTAATAATTTATAAAATGTTTTGATATTTTATCATATAAGTTGATTTATAATTAATTAAAATATTCCATTATTTTGAAACCAAATGGACTACAAAAACATTCAACATAAAAAAGAGATTTTCAAAATTAAAATTTTTTTTTCATTAATACTAATCATTTGAAATAGTATTAATAATGTATATATATAATTTTAGAATTATGGACTAGATTAGTATTTATAATATATAATTTAGGGACTATTTAGATATTTTAAGAAATAAATATGTACAATAAGATAAAACACAAGAAAATAATTTCATAATAAAAGTAAATATTAAATTAAAACTTATAGAAATAATTAACATTAAATTGAGATATTCCATATATGTTAATAATAAAATTTTATAACATAATTTACTTTATTTTCGGTCCATATTAATTAAATATTCGTAAGAAAATAATCTTAAAATATATTTTATTAGTTTGTATAATCTATTAACATATTATTTCCAATAATATAATCTACATAAAATTTTGATATTGACAATTAATGTTATATATATATATATATATATATATATATTAATCTATTGATTATATCAATTAACGATATAAGTTATTGCTAGTTTATGTACATATATTATCATTTTAAATCCAAATTATATATTATTTAAATAAAATTATATAATATATCATATATCAAATGTATATATGATATAAAATACATAAGATATAAAATTACCTATATATATACTAATTAATATTTTATTCTGGGGTTAACTTGATAAAAATGTAAAACATATTATTTGTTCATGCAAAGATAATATTTTTGATGCAATATTTTTATCATACAAGATCATTTATATATAACATATGAAAATATTTGTGAATTAAATGAGTATAATATGAAATTTATTTATAATTTATAATAAATTCTTCATTTCGTTAGATATTTATTATTTGAAATTAATTTATATTTTATACTTAATAATGAAACTCATAGTATAATATAAGAATTAACATGTATGTATTTGATATACCATATTTAAATGTATTGTATTTTAAAAGTATTCCATGTAACATTGAATGGTTTTGAGAATAACATTGTTATATGTTGATGCATCATATTTTATGAACTATTTGTATTAAATTTCATAGTTAAAATATACTATGTAATAAAAAATAAAATCATATCTTTTACTTTTCTTTGATTGGGACAAAGTATGAGAAAATAATGATGGTTAAGGAAAGAAAATGTCTTCTAGGCATTGTTGTTGAAATGTATTGAAATGCAAGATTTACGTGCAATTTTTTTAATTCAAATATTTTTTTAATCATTTTTATAATTCTTTTGTGTAGATTTTGAGAAAACCTTTTATAATGAAGTTTAAATCATTTCATTTTGACATAATGTGAAAAGGATATTATTAATTAAAATTGGCTTTTGAAAAAGGTTTAGTTGATAAAATTGAGGTGCAAGTAAAAGATTTAACCCATATGTTTTGTCTTTGAATCTCATTTCACAAGCTATATAAACAACATGTCTTTTCTTGTGTAGGAAAAATTATTGTGTATGCCAATTTGGGGTGAGTAAAAAAATGCTTGACCTTAAATAGAAATTACAAAGTAAATGAAATATCTTTTTAGTTATTCATTCCATCTACAATTTTTCCTTTCCTTCCTACTTGCCTACATGCACAAGTAAGTAGGTCCTAGTTTGTTACCCACCAAGGTAGATAGGTTTGAATCTTCTTAAGACTTTCAATATTAAAGAAAACTAAAAATAAATAAAAATTGAATTATATATTCAGTATACAATAATTCAAATAAAAGAATTAATATAAAATAATATGTATAAAATAATGAATATAAAATAATTAAAATTTTCAAAAATTTTACTTGTTCATATGTTAGTAAATTGACTTGTTTGTATCAACTTGTCGCTGATCACTAAGTAATTGATGAATTCGCAAAGATTCACTAGGACCAAAATTCACCTAATTCACTATAAAACCTAATGAATTCATCAGTGGATTTGGATTCATTATGTACTAGTGTGTGCATTAGTAAAAAGGGACTAATCAATCAACTTGAATGTTCTAAAAAACCATTATTTGTTGTAGGGGATAAACTTGCATCCATGTAATGTAATAACCAATCACCTTTTAATTCAAATGGAAGTGGAGAAGGAAAATTGTGTCATATTGATCAAGAGGGCAACAAAAGACAACAAATCCATAACATCAATTAAACAAGGAATAACTTTTAAATCATTATCAATCTTTGACATATGAAGATTCAAGAAACTTTTAAACAAAAATACATGTGAGGAAAATGTAGGAAAATTCATTGAGGGTGCAAACACAATAAACATGGCCACAAAGGGGGGTCTATAATGCATAAAATTTTAATTTTGAAAAATTGAAAAATCACAAGGGGTACACAATAATTTGGATTATGAAAAAGATTGGGAATAAGTTCCATTAATTACAAAGTTTCAATGATCAAAATTGGTGATGTTTCAAAAGTCCTTTTGCATGTTGAAAAAGTTCAAAATTATTTTATGGACCATGATTTTTTTCCTTTAAATGTATTTTTTCCATATCAAATGTGCACAATCCTTTTTCAAAATTGGAATTTTTTAATATTGATGATTTAAAGAACAACATGAATTGAAAAGGCCTTATGTTAAAAACAACTTGTTGGATTTTTGAGGCTGAAGAAGGATGTAACATGTTATGACTTTAGCCTTACTTAGGTTTGCAACCAAAATTAAAGCATAAAAATGGGAGTGGTTTAATTAGGTGTTTCAAACTTCAATCACATTCCAAAGATGAGAAAGTGCAAATAAATGTGTCCCAAACACTCCCAATTGAGGAACATTTTGGGATTAATTGTGGTTTCACAATAGTTTTGAATTTTTGAGACAAACATGAAGGTAGTAAATGTGGTCCAAATTGGTCATAAAATATACCATTCGAAAGAATTTGAAACATAGATATTAAAGTGTATTTGCATTTTTCATTTGGAGTTTTGAATTAGGAGTTATGGTTAAAAGAACAAGAATTGCTACAAAAAAATGTGTCCTTATTTGCCAAGTGCTTTCACTCGATCGTGAGTAAATTCATCAATCCCATTAAATGAGACCTAATGGGGATCTAATGGATTCACTAGTGAACTACACCCACATTTTGTAGTAGTGAATCAAATTGGCAATTTGATTCTTGACCACTAAAACCCCCCCCAAAAAATCAAATGACCTCCAAATTGAACATTTGATATGGCATTGGATTTTTTTTCAAAGGTTACAATTTCAACCTTCAAATCTCCGCGATCAAAAATTGCATATGGGAATTATGAACCCACCAAGTTATAGGATTCATAACTTGACAAAATTGAATTAAAAAAAAAATTCCCACCTTTATTTATTTCTTGGGAGCTATGGAGTGTGCCATGGGTTGCATTTCGTTACCAAAATAAGAATTAGCAGGGTTCTCTTACTTTCAATACCACTTGACAAACTTAGGGATGTGTCATAATTTCTAAAATGCAAAATAAAAAAATTGAAAAGATGACTCACACCACTATTTTAGTGGACCCCAAATGGACTAAATTCATGTCTAATCATGGCATATTTGGGGGAATAAGATTCAATGGATCCATTTCAATGGTCTACATAATAGTGGTTTGGTTTTCCAAACATTTATGTCCCTAATAATTAACCCTTTTGAAAGGTGTAAGTTGTGAAAGGATTTGGCCACTAGTCTTTTTGAGATTTGAAATGGATATTGGGTGGTGATTTGAACATGGCTGAATGCAAACAAAATAAACCTACTTCTTAAAGGAAGCTAATTTTAGAGAAGGAGAAAATGGCTTGGGTTAGCCTAAAGTTAGCATTGGGTGTGGAAAAAATTAAGAAAAGTCAAAAGCAATTTCAATTTTTTAGTGGGACAACCTTTACCATGGGTCCAAAATGATCATGGCTTGACTAGATAAAATTTATGTGCCCAAAAGTTCCATTCATGGGGTGAGTAACAAAGTAAGGTAAAAACAAGTTACAATGACCCCCTTTTAAGCCTTTTTGGGTTTAATATTGTATTATACACCTCCCAACATGTGGTGCATTTAATCTTGCATTTTTTTTAGTGTTAAGTTTTAGGATTATGATTTTTACAAAGATAATGCTATTTAATAATATTTGAAAAAATAAAATAAATTTAATCATTTAGATTCAAGGAATCATGAATATATTTATGGTATATATGGTATAATAAAACCCAATTTTCATTTTAGACTTCATTAGGTATTTGGTTTCATTAATCATCCAAATAAATGTTTAAAATGGATTTAAAGCATTGGCCCAATTCACAATGTTTGTCACCTTCCATTTCCAAATGATATTTTGTCAAAATTTCAATTTATCACATCATGTTTAAGGTCAACACATTAAAAAAATCACATTTGTGAGATGAAAATTATCAAAATTTCAGATGGTTCAAAATATGTGCAATCACATGTATGTGAAATATATATTACAAATTTCATAAAAGTTAAAAATCATTTCAATCATTTTTGGAGTATATTTGCATTTTTCAATACCCAATTACAAGTATATTTTTGGTAAATATATTTCAATCCATCATGATATACATATCAAACGATTCTTTTCGTTTCTTTTCTATTTTTGGGGTTATGTTCTACCATAATATGCAAAACCATTGTGAAATTTCTTTTTAGTGTTGACATGGTTCAAATTCAAAAACCCCACCTAAGAAAACAATACAATGTAATTAAACAAAAATATTCACCATAGTTTGCTTTTGCCTAGTAATGCAATATTTGATGAGAGGGGACGGAATGAGATCAAATCATTACTTGGTTATTTTCATAATGAACTTATTTATAAATAATTTTTTTGGAAATTACATTGGAAGATGAATGGAAGGTACTTTAATGAAATAGAAGAATTAATCTGCAATATTTGGAAAAACTTATCACCATAACCACATTTCTTCTTCGAGATGTGGAAAATTCTCAAATTTGAAAAATGGTTTTGTAAAAATTAGGTTGTGAAATTCAAGGCTATGAAATTTTTCTTGAAATCAAAACTAGAATTAACCCATGATGTAGATTCAAAAATGGGATGTAAGAGCCTAATTTGCAACATGTTGGAGAACGGTTGAAATTGGTGGATGAATTAAGAAGTATTAATCAAGTAATTGGTAAGAGGATAAAAATGTGCATTAGCCTTTCCCTTTAAGTAGGCACCTACTTTAGGGAATTACATAGGAGAATATTCAATCATTTACCATTATCAACCATAACCATTCCATTTGTGAGGTTTGATCCCTTGACTTCTAAGATTGAAGCATACACCCTTCCTTTCAAACCACTACACTTGTTGTGATAATTTGTTACATTACATTCTATTTATCAAATATTTCATTTTAAACATTATAAAAACATAAATTAAAAAAATTCATATCTTATTGAGATTTTGTCCAAATGAAATGATTCAAGTTTTTTTTTTTTTTTTTTTTTTTTTTTTTTTTTTTTTTTTTTTTTTTTTTTTTTTTTTTTTTTT
>Ga0209611_10014245_pt1 | contig 10685 bp, 9 predicted proteins | sample S1TSphgellanicum_3_FD_187693 | JGI IMG/M metagenome (GOLD analysis project Ga0209611, IMG submission 187693) | Host-associated microbial communities from peat moss isolated from Minnesota, USA - S1T2_Fc - Sphagnum magellanicum MG (SPAdes) (version 2) | ecosystem: Host-associated > Plants > Peat... | reverse complement strand
AAAAAAGTATATGAATTAATATACTTATTTACTCTTACATGTGTAAGGTTACTTCATGTAATGATAAGGTTAAAGTTGGCAAGGCCATTTTGGCCAACCAAAGTTAGGCCCACCAAAGTTAGGCCCCCCTTTACACTAGGAGTCAAGGCCAAAAAAAACAAGGGGCCAACTTTGAGCATTTTTGGCTTGTTGTTTGGCCCCAAGTTGCTTAATAAATGCTACAACATTGATGTCAGAACATATTAAATAAATGCTGGAACATTGGCCCCAAGGGTTGCAAATTGGCTTCCCAAATTCAATGGTATCCTTCTTTTTTCAGCCGTGGGGCCAATACAAGGCCATAGCAATTTATTAGTAACTTGGGGGCAGATTGAAAAGCTTTTTTCTATTACAGCCTTCACTCCTAGTGTAAAGCCCTTGAGGCTGATTTCATCTTTTGCACCAATAGGAATGCTTGATTTGGGTTCCCACATCAGAGCTCACTCCTAGTGTGAAGCGGGTCTTAGATGAAAACTTAGGAGTCAATAATATTTAATTTGGAATAAATAAATCAAATCCTACATTAATTTTATTGCATTTGAAAGACATAGTGAAGAAGTAGGAATACAGTTCTACCAGTAAACAATTTGATAAATGACAAAAAAACACTCTTTTAAATATAATTTTCAACAATTATATGTATATATATATATAGTAGTAGATGAAATGAAAATAGATAATTACACTAAAAATAATTCAACTACACTATACCAAAGAAAATTTTCAATCTTTCTTTAGTTTAAATAAGAATAATTTGTGATGGGAAATGAAGATGTTATCTGTCAACTGCATACAATTTAGAGACTTTTTTTAAAGACTTTCTTTTATTATTTCTTATTTAGTGCCTGATTTGCAACACAAATCATAAAAGTTTTGCTCATGAAAACCAACCATTCTGGTTCATGTCCTTTTGAGGACAAAATCTGGTACAGAATTGCATAACAGAATTTGCAACACCAAAACAATCACAGAAGAAGAAGCAGAATCTGCTCAAGAGAAACAACAAAACAAACAATTGATGGCAACAAAAAAACCAGCTCAAGAGATACAGATTCTATTTGCTCATGAAAACCAACAAAACAAACAAACAAACACACAATTCAAGTAACTACATTGTGACAACAAAATCAGGTTTGATGATTACCAATGGGAAATTTTATATAGGAATGAAGGCAGAGCGGGTGCAAGTCTCGCGCACCTCTTCTCTCTCTACTTAACCAATTACACTCCCCCTTCCCACTACCCCCCAAAAATATTTATAAGAAAAAAATCACAGATCCATGAGAATTCATGTCCCTTCCTTCCTGAAATAATTTTCAAGCTAATAATTTTCAAAGAGGAGTTTTCTCTTGTGAGATCCCATCCCTTATGTATGATCTTGACTCTCCTCTTTAAGAGCCACCTTCAAACCATAATCCTTATTTAAATTTTCCCAGAAGCTGATTTCACTTCCTTGAAATCCAGAGCTTCATCTCTCTTTTTTTTTTCCTTGTGAGCTAGATTAGTAGCTGGGAACTTGCAGTCCGAAACCTTGTGAAGGTTTTATCACTCCACTACAGTACTGTAGCTTCATGTTGCAGCTGCTTCTTCTTCTTCTGCAACATGTTAACAACATACTTAGATCTCATCTCTCTCTCTCTCCGCTCTCTCTCTTTTCTCTCATACTTGTGATCAGCTCAAGACCCAACAGGATTGATGAAACTCTACTTGTCCAAACCCAACATAATTTTCCTATCATAGTACATTGCGCTCCAGCAGCAGCTGCTACATTTTGGGAAAAAGAAGAATGGGGAGCTTGGAGATGGAAACTGTAGCAGCTGCATTTGCCATGATTACATAGATCATTTCTCTTCATCACAATTGCTTCCAGAGCAGTACTCCTACCCCATGGGCTGTGAGTTGGGTTGGGAACTGGTTGCTTATACGGGGAATTGGTTTCCTTCGTATGTGGATCCAAGCTGCCAGTAAGCAGGAGCGACATCGTTGGAGACAACAGTCTGACCATCGCTGGTGGTGACACTGAAAGACAATGCCTGTGTGTCCAGGTTATTGCCGCTGTACTCCCAGTTCTGTCCCCAGTTCCTGTTCATTGGATACCACCCCGTGTTGGTTCCCTTCACGGAGACTTGCTGCACGTCGCCAGCACCTGCTACATTGGTGATGAGCACCAGCATGAAGTAGGGATTCCCGTTGATGCTGAAGCGAATGCCCCCAGTTTTCACGCAAGGTACTCTGCAGCAGCAGCAGAATCAAACGGAAAATTAAAATACAAAAAAACAAACAATCAGATCTGATCAGAATCAGATCATGAGAAACCATTTGTTGGTTGTTCATGAATAATATATATCCATCAGCAAGCATCTCGACTGCAACCTCAGGTACAAAAGCTCGTTTAGTAATTCCTACTACTACAAGTGTGACTAACTGAGAGACACGGACCTTCTGTAGCTCACTGGCACGACTCCTCCAAGCTGTTGTGCAAATTGTAAGAACATGGGCTCCGCAAGGTCGAAGTGCTGAAGGGGAGGATTGCACCAGCCTCCATTAGAACCATCAGGACAGAAGTTGGTGGCTGCAAAAATGAAAAACAAAACGTGAGAATTTGTAGATGAAGGTTAGGCTTGCATAGAGGGTCACTAGCTGAAGGCAAGCAAACCTGCTAGACATACATTGCACCCTGAACAAGACTTGCTTGCTAGATCATGATTAGCATGCTGCATGAGAATAGATATTAGTTTCCTGATGAGAGCATTTTAAAACAGAGACTTGCCTGTGACTGTAATCCCTGCAGGATTTTGCAAGCACCACTGTGAGTCCACACACACCAGCTGGAAGCAAGCTCCACAGCTGAGACCAGAGTTGAAGAGAGCGGAGCTGAGAGCAGCAGTGTTCACTCCATAGCCCGTACTGTAAGTATTGCCATACCCACAAGCTCCACCTGCAGCAACAGCAGCAGAAGAAGAACCATTTTCAATGGAAAAAAACCAAATGAGATCGAGAAACAAACCAGCGATACTTCCATCAGCTCTAGAGCATCACCAAAGTCAGACGACCCAAAGAGAAATAAAAGACTCAACTCAACTCAAGCGCTGCAATTGTTCTGTCCAAACACTCTTGGGTTCATAGGCACTTTACCTTGTGTGCCAGAAGCATCAGCACCACCATAGAAAGTCGCATGAGCGGAGCCCCAACTACTTCCTGTGTACCCACCGCAGTGAACCACAGGAACGAAATTCACAAACCCAATTACAAGTGCAGCCACCACTAGCAGCTGCAAGTAATGCAAACGCGGCATTGCTGCGAACTGAAGTGAGCAGCAGTAGCTACTGCAGCTGGTTCCAGCCATCATAACCCAAAAAGGAAAAAAAAAACTCTTGGAGAAATAAAAATTCAACAGAGTGAGCAGAGCAGAAGCTGGGAGAAGAAGAAGAAGAAGAAGACGAACTCAGTTCAGTTCAGTTCAGTTCAGCTCAGCCTGTGAGAAGACAACAGAGGACTTGCTGAAGAGAGAGAGAGAAAGATTTGTGAGGTGTTGGTGGCGATGGCTAACTTGTTTTGATTTGCTTGCAGAGGAGCTTGAGCTTCCCGCCGCCCCTTTTATTTCTTCAGCTACCATTCATGACAACAATTATGGGTGTATCATTATTATTATTATTAAAATTTTCAACTGCAACTTTTGTATTTAATCTAGTCTACTTACAACCTCCCCTCACTCCCCCCACAACAACAACAATTCAACTAAGTAGCGGCGCCTGCCTGCCTGCCTGACTGACACCACCCAATTCTCAATTCTTTCTTTCTTTTCTCTCTCTCTCTCTCTCTCTCTCTCTCTCTCTCTCTCATATTTATTGTTCCATTTCCTTCATGTGTTTTTCCTTTTTCTCTCTACGTTACTGCAATTGAATTGCAGCTTTCTCAAGCTTTTTCTTATTTATCATATCCTCAAGCTCTAGCCTAGTCTAGGCTAGCAGGAATTTTACCACCAATTTTCATTTCTCTCTCTCTCTCTCTCATTTTTCATTTCATTTCTAGCAGAAATTTTACCACCCAATTTTCATTTCTCTCTCTCTCTCAATTTTCATTTCATGCATTTCTAGCAGAAATTTTACCACCCATTTTTCATTTCTTTCTCTCTCATTTTTCATTTCATTTCTTTTATGTATTTTCCCTTGTATTATTATTGTTTGATTTCTCTCCAGCTGCAATTGAATAGGACTTGGACGAACCAGCACCCACATTGGTACCATAGCAAAAATCCCAAAATTCATTTCAATCCTTTCAAACATTACAAATATCCCATGCTTAGACTAAATCAGGCTCTTTGAGTTCAAAGCTAAAATGTTTTAGGGCTGTGGATGCCTAGGCCATCCTTGTTGAAATTTCTGTCATTTGTCATATCCTAAAGCACTAGATCAATAGCAGAAATTTGCTCACAAGTAGAGATGTCCTGGTGCATTTGAAGGTACCTTATGTCCATGAATATCTCTATTAGAAAAGAGAGGAGAGAGAGATCTTACACCTACTCCTTAAGAGTAGGATGGAAATTATGTCTACTTATAGGTGTAAGATCAACATATGAACTTCTACATATGTTGAAGTTCATGGTAACATTCAACTCGTGTTTTACCATGGGGAAAGGTCACAAGTTGGTAATGGATGTTTCCAAAGGATTTGGGGGGCCGCAATATTAGATGGGACTTTTCCATTTTCCTTTTTTTCCTTGCAATTCAATAGTACCTTTTGGTAGAAAAAAAGAGTTCCAATTGGTAGTCAAGAAAATAATTTAAGGTGCGTTTTTTGTAAATCTCATTAATAGTCAAAATTGACTAAATCTCCTAGTGGATGATCCCTAATGTAGGTTACAACACAAAATTGAAAACACTCCTTCCCAAGGGCAAGCACTAAACAAGAGCAACAAATTAAATGTGGCATTGGGTGTGATCCAATTGTAAAGCAATGCCCAATAGGAAAATTATTTTTAAATTTCTTTTGACTATATTTCAAACTATGATGAATGTTTTATTATCTTTCTTGTCCCATCATTCTCATGAAAAATTACAGTGCAATGGTAAGAATTGTCTCTTGTAAGTTGTACCCCAAAGATTTTGGGTTTGATTTTAATTTTTCAACTTTTCACTTTTTTTCATGAACAAATGAAAATGAGAATGTAATCCCTAAGCAACTTTCTCAAGCAAATTTGAAGTTTCAACTTCCTTATGGAGAAGAGAATTTAACCAAGTTTCCCCAACTCCCTTCGAAAGAAAGGCACTTGCAACTTTCTTAAGGCAAATGGGACCAAGTTCTTCAAAGAAACATGGTTTCCATGGCAAATGGGCCAAATTCCTTTTGGATGATATGTGGTTGCTTAAAGCAAACAGGCCTAAGTTCCCTTTAAAAACATGTTTCTTTAGTTTCCTTAGGGAAACATGCCAAATTCATTTGGGAACCATCTTTGCAAAGGGAACACATGCTCACTTGCTCAAGAGAACCATGTTTTGGGCTCATATTCCTCAAGCAACTACGTTTCACCAAGAAAACTTGAACCCATTTGTTTTAGGGAAATTACAAGTCGCCTTCTTTTAAGAAAGTTGCAAATCCCTTTCTCCCAGGAAATTTGCCCATGAACTTTTTTTTCTTTTTTCCATCCATTTGTGAAAGAAAATGAAAAGTTAAAGAAAAGAACTGAAAACTCTGGACTGTTAGGCTAAAAGGGGGTGATTCTAACCATTGCATTGTAATTTTGTTTCTTAAAATAATGGTGGAAGAAAAATAATTCAAAAACAATTTTCTTGTCACATATTGTCTTGAAATCTGGAGATTTTGGGATTTTTCTACAAAAAAATCCTTTGTAAAACTCACATAAGCTTTTTTCTTTTCTTTTTTTTTTTTTTTTTTTTTTTTTTTTTTTTGAGGGGGTCACCAAGTGGTGAAATTTTGCCGTTAAAAAAAAATACAACAATGGTTTTTTTTTTCAATAAATTTTGTTGTTAAAAAATGAAAAGGATTTTTCAAGGAAACATTTATTTTCTAGTGCAAATTCAATGATTTTTTCTAGTTTTTTTGGAAAAATTACCAAATTTCAATATCATGAAATTGAAAAATAATTAAAACCATGCACCCAAGAGATAAGAAGGCTGAAACTAGTTGAACTAAGATGACGATGATTATTGTTATTATTATTGTCAAAAAATTTAAGAAAATAATAATAATAATAATAATATTAACTCTGCAACATATTGCAGAGTGACATTTTACTTAAGATCTGCAACTCCCCCCCCCCCCCAAAAAAAACTTGTTTGTTCACTCCCAAATTTGTTATAGGATTTGCAATTGGCTTTTCTTGTTCCCAGTTGGTTTTGGTACTTGCTGGTGTCTTATGATGTCTGGCACATGATCTCACTGACTGGATACCTAGCAGGCCCAGTGAAAGTTGTGTGATCCCACCACCCAATAGATTATTAGGGTTTAGGGTTTTTAACCCTAAAACCTACCAGCCCTAAAAAATAAATTTAACCCTAACTTCTTCCTCAGTGAGAATCCACACACAGAAGACACAGGCATGTGAAGGAGTTCAGAATCAGGCCAAGTTCTGTGCTTCCTGGTGTTCAATTATTTTTCAGTGGGATTTGATCAGAATGGAAAGTTGTTAGAGTTTTCCATAAAAGTTACTCCAAACTTGGATCTTGAGTTTATTTCAAATTGGGGATGAAACAGGGATTACAGGGTCAAACTGGGGCCCAAAGATGGGGGTGACTTGACAGATAATTTTATTGCCATACTTGTAAGGGATTCATTTCACTAGTTTAACAAACAAAAAGTTAAATAGAAGGGAGACATTCTATACTCATAGTTGACCGTCAAAACCATGAAATACTCAAATTCGGGTTGTTAGACCCAAATTTTCAAAATAATTAAATATTTCAATAAAATATATATATATCAATTAATTTTTAGCCTAGTGGATGATTGTCACCTTGATTACATCACAAAATTGAAAAAAAAAAAAAAACAAACAAACAAAACATTGGTATCCAGTGATGACTGCTGGTCCCATTGTCGATTTATTTATTTATTTATTTATTATTTGGCTGAAATATCATATTTGACCCTGGAAAAAAAAATTAATTGCAATTTTTTTCTAAATTTTTTTGTAAATCATGAAAAATTCACCACAATAAAATTCAAGTGCCTGGTCTAAGTTAGGGGAGGAAACCATAACTTAGAACGCAGTTCATGATACATAAGTCCGACATGTGAAATTGTGTAGGAATACGAGTATTGTAGCACCAAACCCTAAACCCTAGATGAATCTGGTTGCAGAAGTTCATCATGTTCCTGTGAGCAGTCAAGTTGCATGGTGAAGTTTCAGAACACAGCTGCTGATTGCATGGTCCAGTTCCAGGTTGCAAAAAACATGTCAGAAATTTTTTCAGTGTATTTGGAGAGCATGTTACAGACCACAATTTTATATCCCCCTCTTTTTTTTTTCAAAAAATATTTTAAATTAAAAATTTTTTTAAAAAAAATTCTGATCCGTTTTTACACTGGGTAATATGCCCAAAGAGTGAGGCCTTCGGGAAGTAAGTGCCTTCTGCTTGAGGAGCAGGACGTTCCCGAAGTTAGTGCCCTCCTCGGAACGTGCGGGGCACTTACTTCATGAACGCCCTTGCTCACAGGGCGTTACCATACTAAGACCTAATCAAAGCTGGATGTGGGTTGTGGGTCCAGTCCTGTCTAGTCCAGTCCCGTCCTGTCTGGTCTGATCAGGAGGCTCCTGAGCGCACTGTCGAATTGCCTGTGAACAGAACACAGAACGAGACCAACTGGTAACGGTGTACACACAACCCAGAACCCCAATTGATATCCAGTTTATCCAGGAACCCAAACAAACCCAACCCACCCCAACAACGGAGCCTAAAAGGGTATTGATAAACCATGCCCAGAACCCACCAACACTAGGCTACTACTACTGTTCATGGCCCACTAGAGAAGAAGAATGAATAACAACCATGTCGAGAACCAACCAGCCAGACTCAACCAGCACTCGTGAGTGCATCACCATGGATGATGCTTGGTCACGGTCGATGGACTCTTTTGTTTCATTGAGTTCTTGTTCACGAGCTAATATTTCCATAGTTAGCTGCTCAGGATCAAAACAGTATGTTCCACTATCATTACAACATCATATCAATAGTTGTATCAACACTGAATCTTAGACACTTTGTTAAAATATTATTAAAAAATGCAGATGCATGAACATCATATTAATGATTATGTCAACATTTAATCTTAAGCATATTGTTAAAATGTTGTAAAAACACAGATACATGAAAACGGCAAGTTTGTGATCAGTGAGAGTTTAAACTTGCATGTCATCGAAATGGGAAGATGAGAGGTGATGTGTTGTTCATTGGTGTTGAGGTCACTGGCATCAAGCCAAACCCAACCCAACCAACCAACCAACAATGGGCTTGGCTTGACCCACACTAGAGAACAGAGCTTCTGCAAGCAACAAATGCAAACTTGGCTTGGTTTATATCATATATATATATATATACAATAAATTGTCAGTGCGTACACTCTTTGTTTGACACTCTTTGTTTGTTGGAACAAAAAACTGATGAATTCAACAAAACAATGAAACTGACATGCCCATTGTCAGTTCACCCACAATCAAAGCAGATCGAATTTGAGACACTTGTTGCTGCCAGTGGGGAGAGATCATACAGAACCAAAGGACAACATTCTGTGTTGCATCCCAACAATCTCTCTCTCTCTCTCTCTCTCTCTCTTTTGCAAGTGACTACTGGTCACTAATGTCAGATTGTAACAAGCTTTCCTCCCCTTCCCCCCAAAGGTTGGCCTTCTCATAGAAAACAAGGATTGTTTCACACTATGGCCTTGCCATTTACATTAATTAGAAAGTATCTTTAAGGCAAAAGAAGAAGAATTATGGAAACTCAAATATTTCACCATGCAAAAAATATATTAATCTTCAACAAATCCTCTGAAAAAAACCAAAAAATCCTTCAAGATATTATTATAACTCTGTAACTAATCTCAAGTTTCAAACACAAGCCAAAATATCATCTTTCAAAAATCCTCATATAAAAATAGATCTATTATTACCTAGGGGCCAAAATCCCTTAAACTACTATACCCACTTTAATGAATCTAAACACAATATCCTTGCCTTAGTAGGCAACGCCAATAAAGGATAAGTTGTACACCCCGACCACAATGGTGGGTAGTCTGTCCTCATTCAACAAGTTCTTTGGATCATACATAGCCTACTAGGTTGGGCTTTGGATTCCTTCGGCTATTGGGATTCAAAGTCTGGATGGACATGCTTTTTGGTTGTACAGCCTTTTTTTTAAAATTACCAACTGTAAAAATTTGTTATTCTCCACAAACTTCTATTTTCAATTTTTTTTTGTACTGCAAGTTTTTGTGAAGTTTTCAACCAAAAGAAAAAAGAAAAAAGAAAACTTGGTTGAATATTTGCTAGAAGAAAACAAACAATTTTTTTCCAAATTTTGCCCAATTTTTTCTTTTTGGTGGGAAAAACAACAAAATTTGTCGGGGGAAAAAATACATGGTTCACCACAGTTAGAATTGTGTGTTTCATCATTTGCAGTTAGAATTGTGCGATTCATCATTTGTTTTGAAATAATGATTGGCACATGAATGAATATATGATGGGCACTAAAGTGATATGCATGACTCAATTGCCTAACCTTTTTTTCTGCATGGATATTCATCACTCATGGATATTCTTCTTCTTTTTTTAATTTTGAGAAAAAAATTGGAGAAAAAACATGTTTTTTCACTGTGAAATGTGTTTTTGGCATCAAAATTTCCCCCCAATTCTATGAAATCAATATTATTTCTATTAAAAAAACTGGGTTGTCCTAAACCCTAAACCTTTGCTCCTTTTAATCTTGCTTATCCAAGGTGCTGAGTATTTTGCTTGAGACAAACCCAACAAGCTCACCTGATTTATGAATGATAACTAAGTTAAAAGCTTCTAGATTTTGATTGGATGAAATGGATGCTTCTCATTAGCAATTCTCCAATTTCTAGTGTATCAAATTTCATTTTATTTTTTCCAACTGGGGTTAGACATGTTAGTCAAGGAGAAAAAATTTGGTATGCATACATTTTTTAAATAAATAAATGAGGTGGTGGAGGGTGGCAAGGGTAAAACAGAAAAATGTTCCTAACCAAGTCCAGTTCCTAGGTTCTAAGCAATTCGATTGGCTCTAAAGGCTTCTTTTTTTCATCTACAAACACAAGCTTGTTTCATGTACCTCATATGTTTGTTTACATATTTTTACACTAATCCAACTTGGGCTATGCATTGCTTCACATTACCATTAACAATCAGTTATTTTATTTTATTTTTCCTCTTTGATTATGTTCCCATGTATGATTTTCAATAGTTCATCATTATTTATGTCAATCTGAAATTCAATTTAATTTGAATGAATATAAATATCATAGACAATTTTTTAAAACATATTTTATTTTATCTTTTTATATCCATGTTGATGGGTGAAAAAAAGAAAAAAAAATTGTAAACAAAAATAAAAAATGAGAACCCATTCATCAAAAATAGAAAATAAATGACAACACAAGTAGACACA
>Ga0209611_10014244_pt1 | contig 10685 bp, 7 predicted proteins | sample S1TSphgellanicum_3_FD_187693 | JGI IMG/M metagenome (GOLD analysis project Ga0209611, IMG submission 187693) | Host-associated microbial communities from peat moss isolated from Minnesota, USA - S1T2_Fc - Sphagnum magellanicum MG (SPAdes) (version 2) | ecosystem: Host-associated > Plants > Peat... | reverse complement strand
AAGAGAAGAAGCCATGTACATCTACCTACCTATTACAGCTAACTCATATCGATCATGAAATCAGTCAATATGAGCACACAGAACAAGGGCACATTCATGCTAAAAGTACCAGACCAGATGGATCAACATGATGTATAGAACAATCACCTTCATTGAGTCAAGCTCAGCCCCTAACACATACAAGCAGTATGCCTAGCAAGAGAGAAATTTACCTTCAAGTCAACAGCCGTCCTATAACCAATAGAAGAAAAAGCCAGCTTCTTTATATCAGCCCACTTCCCCCCACCACAATGTGCCACGCCCTCAACCAATGTCATTACTTCATGAAGAGTCCATGGACGGTGATGTTTCCGTTGGGTTCCGCCATTGGCTGTTGGAACTGGTGCAGTAACAAGCTGTTCCCCAGCAGGACCTGCCACCCCAATATCTGAAGCCAGAGGTTGCAGGAGATCTGCAGAATCCCTTGAGGGCACTGGCAACAAGCATGATCCTTGATCCCTGGCCTCTCCATTCAACTCGTACAAGCCATCCTAGGACCCAACCACAAAATCTTCAAGAGAAAGAAGGGATACAGGTAAGGGAACGAGAACACAAAAGCAAAGCAACAGTAGAACATAACAACTACATCGTCATAAGTATTGAGGCCCTTTCCATACTTTGACTTCTTAAGTCACCTAAACAGAACTGAGAGATGACCCAATAGCATGGTTGTAGAGATTTCAGATCAACAACACATCAGCAAACCCCACCCTAAAAGACATGGTGAACCCTAAAACAGTTTGAACAATAGCACACAGACACAAGCATGTTTAGTGGCGTTTAACAGCAAGATGTATGGTAATTGAACATCCCCATCAACTTCATTAGCTCCTAGCAGTAGGTGGAGGTCCCTGTCATAGGTACCAACATGCTGGGGGAGTTTTGTCACAAGACCAGCAGTAACTGCAGACTTGAGCATGTTGCTGGCTAGCTCAAAAGAACATTAAAGAGAAGGACATGACCAAAGAAACCAAGAAGAAACATGAACACAACAACAAGAGCAATAACAATATGCAAGGCTGGAAAACGATCAGACAAGACCCCTCCCCAAGATCAAAGGGGGATCCAGAAGTAAGCTTATTCATCAGATAGAACTACACATAACAGAGAAATTGCAGAGAAATCTCTACGACAATTTTAAAGGTAATCTGACAATTGTAGTCATAAACTTATGAGAGTCAGACCATCACCTCCAAGTTGGACCATCACACAATGTGTCAGATCATCACCTCCATCACAAATATATACAAGTGACAAACTGCCATGATGACTACCCAATGGCTTCATCAGCTCCTGACAGTGGCTGTAGATCAATATATAATGATCTGCCCAAAGTTTTGGGCAAACCAACCATTATACAAACTCTGCATCCTGAGTTTCTGTTGCATTTCTGGAAGCAACAGGAAGACTTAGTTCTGATCTTGGCTAGAAGTCAAGAGACATAGCTAGTTTAAAAAAGGAAAGTAGTATCCTCATTCAGGCTGCAACAAGCTTGTCATGGTAAGCTTCATTTCATCTTAGCTTGTCCTGTACAAGCAAGCATCTAAGCCAAAGGCATAGAGACAGCTGCATAGAGGATAGTGGTTGGGGCCTCCAGCACACCCAACAATAAAAAACTGCAAAGACCATTCCTTCATCTGCAAACGAACATATCTCAGTTGATCATCATAAGGAGGCATACACCATTCCTTTTGAAGTAAGGTTTCCATCTTTCCAGACTACCTTAACATTCTATGAACCTGTAGGAGTGACAAATGAAGCATGGGTGGAACCTAAGCTTTAAATATTACCTTGTCCCTGCCTGGGGCAGCAGGTAATCGAAACTTCACTTTGAGTACAGTACCCTCAGTGTCATGCTGTGCTGGTGGTGCTGCTGAATGGGTCATCTTAACAAGCTTTGTAGCCCTTCCTTCTGCTTTGTGCTTCTGTATACATCAAACACAGACTGAAAAAATGATCATTCAACCTGTTTCTACAATCATGGAAAGAAAAAAGAATTTCTTGCCCTAATAATTACTCCAGATTACATGGAGGAACAGAGAGACAAAAGATATATCTTGCATTCCAACCTAATCAGAATGTCTCCTTTCTTGCAGGGACTGGTGCAAGCATCCATGAGTCCGCGGCATAGTGCCCAATATTCAATAGTAGTTGCAAGAAATGATGTGAGAAATTGATTTACATACCAAACTACTGTTGCCAGCGTTCGTGCATTGACCTTGAAGAATGTTTGCCCGGGAAGAATTTTGTAATGTTGAAACTTGCAAGGTCCCAGGTTGACCAACAAGGTCAGCTGGACCAGTATCTCTTATGACAGTTCTCCAAGAAAGTCTACTTGACATTCCAGAACCATGTCCACCAGAATCACTCCCACCAGGACCTGGCCGGCTGCAATTAGCTATGACTGTGCCTGGACCCACCTCCCCTTCATCCTCAATGTAACGACGATTTGGCTTCCACTGCCTTTTCCCCCCAACCTGCTTCCCAGTGTTGACCACCTCACCAAATACTGCTATTTGAGCACCACCAGCTCCCAATTCATTCAAATTTCCAGGAGCTAATGCATCAAACCCCTCCTCTGGAAAGATTTCTGCCAGAGGGAGGGCTCTGCACAGAGACTGCTTGCTGTCCACATCATTGGTGCATAGTTGTTCAGTCAAGTCAACACCATTGGTTCCCAGTTCTTGACCACCATTGACCATGTCCCTCTCAGTGACCAGCTCTGTGGCTGCAGTTGATGAGGGAAGAGGTTGTTCAGCAGATAACCGTTGCTCCGGCCTGACTTTTGGATCTGTCTGTGAAGACAGCTGAGAATGTGAGCCTATACTAAGGGCAGCATCACGTTGTTTGCTCCACCCAGTGGATATTTGGCGCTTCAACCAGTGCTTGTCTTTAACAGATGTGTTACGACCATAGGTGCTGTGGAAAGCCTCATGAAGTTCACGTATAGACAGATTCTCCAATGAACTGGGATTAGGTATACTGTTGACCACAGGAATGCCTACTGATTTTGGTGCCTGAACTTTGGTGGATGTCCAGGTAGAAGGTTTCTGATTCACTACAGCTCTTGCCCTGTGTGTTCCTGCAATTTGGATGGAACTTTGTTGAGACCCCCAACCACATGCATTTCTGGGAATTATTGTGACTAGACTAGATGGCTGTAAAGGCAGCTTTTCAGGTGATGTCCCTGTTGCAGCAGGTTCTCCAGTACTGGACCTCAATGTCATTAGAGGTGGCATTGCGGCAGGAGCAGGGTCACCTTTAGCATCAAAGTCAAAGTATCTTGGGTTGGGTCGACGCTGTCTCTTGTAGTCTCCAATTGCATCACCTGTGCTCACATACACAGACAAATTGCTCTTGTGACCAAGCACACTATCAACCTGATCTTCAAATGATACTCGCTTTTGCTGTTCTACATCCACTCTTGACAACATTGTATCCACAACCTGCACACAACAGGTATCCTAAAGTTTCAGAGACTTGAAAAAACGTTTTTCTAAATCATCACAAAATCTTGACAATTTCTCTACGCAACAGATGCTATTGCCACAAGCATTTGTACTATATTCACTGGTTTAAAAACTACTACTGGTGATGCTGTGGAGTTGGTGTACCTCAAATCGTGCCAACAGCTTCTTCCTTTCAGCCACAAGGTTGTCCAGTTCTGAGGAAACTGTAATCCAGAACAACATCATTCATTTTTTCATTCCTCAAACCTTCATGCAGAGACAAAGCTTGCCAAAATTGTTCAAATGGAGACACAATACCCACAGCCTCTAAAAAGCTTTCAGGTTGGCCAGAGATCCAACATCACAGCAGAATTTCTTAGCAATGTGCATTATTGCACATTGCTAAGAACTATGTACAGAATACGTCTCATAAACACACTAAAGTATAGCAAGTGTCCTACCGTAGTTAGACTTGGGGTAGCAGAGACAGGAGCAATCCCACAATGAACATTTCCAATCAAATAAAGCAGAGAGAGAGTTCACACAATAGACTGACATGGTGGATCCTCCTTTGCATCCAAATCATCATCATCAGAATCAAGAGATCCACCACTTCCCTCCTCATCCTCATAGTCTTCATTGGCATCACTCCCTCCAGTGAATGAGGGTGCAAGTCCAGCACTCCTTCCTTCTACCAACGACTGGAAAACTTCATCTTCTGTGGCTGGAAGAACTGATCCATCATCTCCAACCTGTCCCAATCATGGTCAATAATACAGTGTGTGCCACTGGCAAGAGACCCATGAACTAAGGCACCAACTAAGGCACTCAATTCACACATACAGCTTTTGAGATGAGGCTTATCTGCCAAACTACTGCACATGAACTCTGTACATGGTTTCGGATACACATTGCATGCAACTAAAAAAAACAAGGTGAACGTATACCTTGACCAATTTGTAGACCAGCCGATCAGTGGTCCTTGTCTTGTTGGCAGCAGGAGACCTCTCTCCCACACTTGAGGAAGGTGGTCCTTCATCACTTTTGTCCTCCTCTGTATACTCCAACATTGCTGTTGGGGACAATCAATGACCTCACATAGACAGAATCCTGACAGTAAACAGAGACAAGCACAGCTTGATGTCACACACACAGTTGAGCAAGATCAAAAGCACAGTTGCTGTGATGGAGAGAAGGATAAATTTTCCTATGCTCAAATTCAAATAATCTCCTCCTCTGTAAGGAAGTAAAGCGAAAAAAATTCCATCACAGATCACCCCTTTCCAGGTTGCTTAAAGTTCACTCAATAGACTTTTATGGCAAGTACACATGCACGGCCAATTGCCTTGTGCAACAAGATGAACAAAAACCCAAATTATGGATATATTCTTTTGCAACAAATTATATTCAGGAACCAAGTAGAGGCTGGCAGCAGCAGCAGATCATTCCGGTCAATCAGCTGGAAATTGATCTATCAATAGGCCTAGCTTTAGACTGCATTAGGCTTAGAGGACCAACACAAAAAAACCCTTGAAAGTGCACACCGATCTTTTCCCAGATTAAAGAAAAACTCATCTTCTTCCCCATGTTGAACTATTCAAAAGGTTTGATTCTTCCCAACACTGAACACAGACACATTGTAAGACTTGGAAGAAAAGAAAAGGGCTAATGTTACTACCATAAAGAAAGGGGAAAAAAAAAGTGTGAATCCCTTGTAAGCAGCATTTGATCAGACATCATCAGAACATGATCATGCCTGGGACAAAAGAATTTTAAAATGTAAGTATGATGAAATTCTGGAGCTTCATTCTGAAAATCTTCTCTTGAAGGTAGATACAGAAAAGTTTTGTCCACTCTAGGTTTTGGTTATTCCAGAATTCAATTCTGGAACCAGACTTCTTTTAGCAGCCATGCCATGCAGAATTTCACTCTAGAGACAAACTTCAATGTCCAGGAAAAAACTAGATGGGTATCACAGAAATGCACCATATTATTGGACTCGTATAGACATGCAAATTCCCTTTGTAATCTCCCAGATTTGGGGTTTCCATTCACCTCTTTCTTTGTCTCTGGTTCTTATGGAATCTGTGCCTAACACAAGACTTGGGTCGACATCAAAACTTCGGAATAACAGACCAAGCTGCCTGTTGAAGCACAAATGTAATGAGAAATCACAGTCTTCGAGATTTATTCTGACAGGAAGGAAACACAGATGTTGAAAAACACGCACCTCTGCATCTTCTTGTTGCAGGCAGACTTCTCATTTAAAAAAAAACCAAAACTGCAAGACCAAAATAATTAAAATAAAATAGAAAACTCAAAAGGCAGGCAAGAGACACAAACAGCAAGAGCTCGCTCTCTCTTCTTCAGTTCTCGGAATTCAGAGGAGCACAAAATGAGCCAAGAAAATGCACCCTCTCTTCTTATACACCGCACGAAAACCCGAATTTTTGTCACAAAATCCTCCGTCCCGAACCATTTCCCCCCCCCAAAAAAAGCCCCCCAATTCCAAACAACGTGAGCTTCTCCGCCGTAAGAAAAGCTTTCGCGCGCACACGAACGCTACGCCATCGCTGCGAGGAAGAAGCTTCACAAGGCAGAGAACAAAACGAGAGACAGAGAGAGGACAACTGTTACGGGTCTTAGGCCAAGGACCGTTTCCTAAGGGTCTCCCGGTTTCACACTGGACCAGCTTTTGGCCGCCATTTGACAATTCCCAAACTCCATTGGTTGAGTCATGAGGCCATGTCATCTATTTCACTCTCGACCACAACCCACATGGATGACAAGCTTGTCTCGCAGTTTCACAACTGGACCAGCTTTTGGCCACCATTTGACAATTCCCAAACGCCATGTCAGCTATTTCACTCTCGACCGTAACCCACATGGACAACAAGCTTGTTTCGCAGTTTCACACTGGACCCGGTTTTTGACGGCCATTTGAAACTCCATTGGCTGGCTGAGGCCAGGTCTGTTTTACACTCTACCACAACCCTCATGGATAAGCTCTGACTGTTTTCACATCTGGCCCATGAAAATCCAATCGACAAATCCACTGGCTACTTTTGCATGGGCAACCAGTAAACACCAACATAGCTGCTTTTTAGGAAATCAAACTAAGGGTCTTTTCACACTGGGAGCACATACCAAATGGAGGGAGATGACAACTTTTATGGGTGGCCAAGGATTTGTTTTCTATGCATCTCCCGGTTTCACACTGGACCAACTTTTGACTGCCATTTCATATGTCCTCAACTCCATTGGCTTAAGGACATGTCTAGTTCACACTCCACCACAACCCCGTGGACAAGCTAAACTCCTGGTTTCACACTAGAATCTATTTTGCACTCTACCATGACCATGTGGACGAGATTTGACCATTTTCACACGAGCAATTACTGCCTACCAACTTAGCTACGCAGGAAATCAACTTAAGGGTCTTTTCACATTAGGAGTCCTTGCCTATTGCCAGTTGAATGTGTTGGAATCATGGGCAACTCATTTAGTACGTAGCTGCCAATGTGAAACAGGTAACCTGTCATGCTTGTGAAAAAAATGTCATCAATTTCTGAACTGAAGTTTCAAAAAGGAAAAAAAAAAGAGAAAAAGTAACACAATTAGTTTTCTCTATATTTCAAATCCCATGAAATATGAAATAATCTCCAAGTAAAAAGAAATATATTAAAATTTTATAAAAATCAATATTTGAAACACACAAGGCCCATGGCATGATATTTGCATTCTTTTAATTTAGTTTGTAACTAAATAATTACATTTCAACTTACATCACTTACAACATCATGTATATCAACTATTTATATTATTTAGTAGAAGGTTAAAATTGCAACCACAAGAAGGAAATAAAATGAAATATGTAACAAATCAATTAGAATGGATCTTTACTATAAATGAAATATCATAACATTTGCTTCATCTTATTTCTTTCTAGAGTTTTAAGTTCCAACCTTTTAAGATAGTTCAAAACTCTAACCTTGTGATGTAGTTCAAAATTACTATGTATTTTTTATATGTGCCTTTGAAGACATCTTCTCTATTTGTAAAGTCTAAACTCCTTCTAAAGTGAAGGTGTTTGAAATCCTAGTCCTTGCATAAAGGTGTGCCCAATAAACCTTTTTAATCAACACATTTGTAAAATTTTGTTTTGCAAAAAGAGAATATATATAATATTACTTAACATGGGAATTAGCCTTCACATTTTCACATTGAACATCCCTTTCTTTTATCATCCTAGCAAGAAATAAAAAATTTATCTTCCCTTTTGACTTTAACCTAAATTTATCTTCTTTCCATGGGTGGAAGTTCAAATTAATCTCATCCCAAGTGCTCATCATCCTTCCTAGTGCCCTTATCATGCATTTTGATGTTCCTTACACATAGTCCTTTTTAATGTCCATAGCCATCCCTTGTTGCTCCCCATCTCATCATTGTCTCCCATTGGTCCTTGCCATTCCTTGTTGTCATTTTCAACATCCTCATCAAGCAAGATTTAAAAATTTCATTGTGCTTCAATGCCCCTATCATCACCTAAAAAAAACCCTAATTTTTTTTTTCTTCACACCCATTCACAATTCATGACAATTGATCAAATCCTTTCATCATCAAGCGAAGTGCATTCCAAGCCTTGGTTACGTAAACCACTTGTAAATTTCTCTTGGTTGAATAGGGTAGTTTAGAATCCAAATGTTTGAACATCAACCAAGAGATGATGTTATTTTATAGTCTCATGATTGATCATCTTGTTGTTCATCAAATTGTCAAAAAGTGAATCACCATCACTTTGAAAATTGATCAATATGCACACAAGTCTTTCAAATTGGCTTCCAAATTCTAGTGCCCAATACAACGCACAAATATCTATAAATAATTCACCCAAATTTATTTAATAAACATTGGTATGGTATGAAACCTCAAATCCATTAGCAATTCTTGAAGTAACTAAATAACTTATCAAATAATATTCAAATGATACTTCAAATCCATAGAGATCCATGTTAGAAATATTATACTTCTTTAGAAATTACATGCAAAATCCTTATATGCTCTTATTTCCCACTTTGGCAAATCAATGTGATAAAACACCTTTTTAACCTTAATGCAACAAAATATCATGCCATCAACAAGTTCCCCACATATTAGTGAAATTTTTTTCGTAATTGAAAAGTGCTAGAAATGGTTACAACATGTTGGGAGCCTCTTCAAAAAGAAGACAAGTTGTTCTAGTAGGGTTTCCATTTGAGGACAAGATTGTTTTGTGAATAGAATTCTTTTGTTGATCAAATATGAATGGCAATTATTTAGATTGTGTTCTCAAAATCAATGGCTCGTTGAAGGAAGGTTAATTCATTGTTTTTTTGGTTGTCCATAGGTCATAAGGGTAAATTTATGTGACAACATAAAACAAAATAATTTAAGTGTTAAACATGTAGCCAACAAAAATAAAAAAAGGTTATAGATACAAAGTGTAAGTCAAAATTCAAGTTTCAACATTCCACATTGAGAATTATTTCATATAATCACTTCTAGGGGAATCAAACCTTCACACCCCTAGAGGCTTTGCCCTTTATACAATAAAATGTCCTTCATCCACAATTTACAAACTCAACCATCCCCTTACACATTATCATACAATAATGAACCTCAAGAATATACTTTGTTATTGTGCCAACATTGAAGCTCCTATAGCTTCTAAATCCAATATAGTTCCATCATTTTACACAAGTTGAAAATTGTGATCACCATGTAAAAAAGGATCAATTAACCTTACCCACACACACATACACAAAGTACAAGTTTGAACACATACAACTTAGCCTAAATTGAAACTTTAAACATATGAACTAACATTCAAAGTGTAATAGTTATGGTGAACCTTGGCAACTTTCCATGACAAAATTGCTTCATTGTAAATACATTTTTTAAAATTATTTTGTGTAGATATGCACACAACTAGATTTAGCTGATTAGTAAGTTTAATACTCAACCTACTTTTCATGAAAGCTAACATTGTAAAACACATATCATCCATTATTGAACTTGTTATTTAAATAGTAGATATCATTTCAACCTTTAAATATTGACATATTTTCATGATCATACCTAACATGTGAAATTTTTTGAAACAATTTAATATTCATGAATCCATTCAATTTCAATTTATATGGTGATATGAATAATTTTCTATGATGCCAAGCTATATGACATCATAATTCATTGATTAATTAAATGATGTTGAATATATTCAAATCAAAGCACTATACCTTTCATTTAACAAAATAGATTCATTATTTTAGGGGAAGTTTTTAAAACATTTATGAAACACATGAAATAAAGGGTATTTTTTTGGTAGGCTATGAAATAATAAGATAATATTATATTAAATATTTAGATAATATTCTAGATGTATTTTTATATTTCAATTATAAACACCTGATATAAATTTAATTAAATTTAAGTAAATTATAAATTACACTTTTAAAATTAAAATATACCCTATATGTTTTTACATGTCATTTGGAAAAAAATTGGAATTAACTTTCCTTATTCATTGTTTGGTTTAAACACAAGGAATTAAAGAATGTTTTAAAGTTTAGAGGCTTCTAAAATTTGCAATATGTTTTTATATTTGTAACTTAATGTTGATGCCATTTGGTAAGTTTAAGGGTGTGTCACCTATGCATATCCATGGAAAATCTAAACTTAAATGGGAATTTTTAAAAACTAAAAGTGCCATGTAACTTATATTTTCATTCATAATTGAATTTTCATTTCCAAAAGAGAGATTCACCACCAACCATCTTACATATTATTTGTTTCGAATTTAAGTCAAATCCATTTAGATTTTGTAATTTTCAAATACAAAAGAAATTTGAAATGTTTTATGAAAAAGTAATAAATTTTTTCTAATCTTGTGGAAGGTGACTTGCCCTAAATAAAATGTCTACCTTAATAGAGGATAACACCTTATGTGTAAGGGTCTCAATAAAATCCTCTCCTTTCAAATAGATCTTAAATATCCATTCATTAAGGCAAAATAATATTGATTGTTTATCTTGTAGCCTTCAATGTTATTAAAATGTTAACCTCGAATGCATATATTGCTTCTTTGGTTTGATTTGGTTTTGTATACGCTTTGATTTGTGTTTATTCATTTTTGTATTTGGTTTGGTTTTTTTTTTT
>Ga0209611_10014243_pt1 | contig 10685 bp, 9 predicted proteins | sample S1TSphgellanicum_3_FD_187693 | JGI IMG/M metagenome (GOLD analysis project Ga0209611, IMG submission 187693) | Host-associated microbial communities from peat moss isolated from Minnesota, USA - S1T2_Fc - Sphagnum magellanicum MG (SPAdes) (version 2) | ecosystem: Host-associated > Plants > Peat... | reverse complement strand
CAACCCTACTTTGAGGGAAGTGTGAAGATGAAACTCACACTCTCAAAATTGGGACTTGGGCGTCCTCCGGGACTCCCGAAATTTCAAAGTTCCATTGCAAAAGTCAAAACACTTCGCATTGGGGTGTTTTTTATATCATTGGAAAGCTAGCAAAATGTAGATGTTGAGAATGGCCTCGCATGGGCCATTTGGACATTTACAACACAAGTTATGGCAAAAAAAAAGGTCGAAAATCAAACTAATAGTTTGACTCCTAACCACTAAAAGTTAGGAATCGACCAGACCCCAGTGCGTGTAGGTGCAGTGCGACACACCGTTGGAAAGCTCTCAAGGAGAGCTACAATTTTGCTTCAAACCTCATCTCAATCAAAGGTCTGAGCAAAGAGGTATGACCTCGCAAAGTTTCCGGAGTCCAAACCGAGATAGTTTCGGGACTCCTCCTTGGGAGTCTCGGGACAAAAAGCCATTTGGATGTGGGTGCCGCGGAGAAGCACAAAGTATACTATATGAGGGAAGGTGGTGGCTTCCCCCGAGTCCGGGCTGTGGTGAGTCTTGTGAGTCTAGAGTTGCCCATGGCTTGTCCTAGCAGCAAGGGTGCTCTAGAAAGTGAATTAACCAACTTGTTGGTTGGCTTGATGTAGGTTCAAGTGAATAGCTTGTCACTCTTCCTAGTCCCATCCCGGAGCTTCAATACGCCCCTGTACCCCTTCTAGTGTTGAGAACTAGGAACGTGCCCCAAGTTCCTCACAATTCCGCTGTGTGAGTAACTTAGATCTGTCTTGGGTCTAACTAGGGACTTGGGAACGTGTCAATCCCTGAAAGTGCCTACATTTGTTATTGTGATGTGAAATAAATCTTCAATGTGAACTTGAGATTGAAGATTTTCAATTTCCTCAACACTATTAAACATTAACAAATTGGTTGCCTTTGTCAATAAACACAACAACAACTTTTCATCATATACAACATTTTTACAACTTAAATATGTGGTGACCAACTACATGGTTTTAAACTTTGGATCAAGCATCAAAGCCAACATATTATGGCCTCACTTCTTGTCAAATGAATGTAAAAGAAAAGAAAAGGTAGAAAAACAACTCAAATATTTTGTTTCATGCATACCACAAGCTTTTTCAACTTATGATTGAAGAATTCCTCCTTACAAAGTTATCACAAATAATTTGGAATGCCAATTCTTTTCAAATATCTCAACAAGTTGATATTATAAAATGCAAGGCATCTAGGAGCAACCAATGTCCATTATTCTAGTTCAAAACACAACCAATGATAATGAGGGACAAAACTTTTATCACATCTTCACAAACAACACAAATTTTTGGAGATGGTACACAAAATTATAATGCCAAATATTGTTGACCATAGCATAGTACAATGGCATTATGAAAAGTCAACACATCTTGTAACAACAAAATTTGACTAGAAAATCTATGATCAACCAAAACACGAACAATTGACACCCATGAACTAGATAAGCAATTAAAATTTAATGAAAATCAGAAAATAAAAAATAATAAAAAAGAAATTCTCAAAACCAAAAAAATCATGAAACCACAAAACAATTAGAAAGTGATAAAAAAAGGTTTACCTTGTTTTCATGGGCATGTTGAATTTTTTAAGCTTCAATTGATATTCAATGCAAGTTTTGTCCCATGTTTGCATACCTTTACCATACTTGGTTGAACCCATCCTATGGTCGTACCATTAAGAACCACCTCAAGGAATAGTTAAAAAACCAAAAGTGGCCAAATCATTTTCTTGGGCACTTTTCCTTTAAATGTTTTCACAACTATAATTTTTTTTTTCATGTCTATTCATTGCATTCTTTAATATATGGTTTAAAGTTTATTTTGGAATTTTAAAAAATGGAAATTGTTAAAATTTTGTATTCTTAATTTAAATGGCCCCTTTAAAAATCAATAGCTTTAACTTTGGAAATTCATAATTTTATACTTACTCAATTAATTTATTAATAAAGACATCAAAATTAATATTTAAAAATATTCCTAAAAATATTCTCAAATCATGTTTCAAATTTGTGTTATTCATTGAAAAGTTCAATGAGGAAAGGAACCAATGTAATGATCGTAAATTTTTTTTTCTAAATGCAGTGATTAGGAATATCAAAATAAAAAATATTATTGAAATTGTTGAAATTTCAAAATCTATTGAAGTTAATAAATTATGAAAATATTTATTTAAGTGTTTCTTATGATTTTTCAAAATTTGATGGGTCTAAAAAAATCAAGGTGTGACGTTCCTACTAGTACCACCCAAGGATGGGTTTGCGCACTTTTTGGTCCATGTAATACAATTTATATGGCAAATTGAGTGGCCTTTATAGGTGCACAAGGTAAATCAATAGACATTTTTTCATTTGCAATAACATATTGGCATACCTTTGAAAGTGCATGCCAAAAAAATGAAACATCAAGTGGCTCCAACAAGGCCAAAGTATTGCATGATACAATAGAAGTTAAGGCATTTGCACAAGTTTGCAAGTTCGACCATACATCTTTTACGTAAGCAACAATTTTTTTGGTCAAAGAAAACTTGTCTAATAATTCTTTTAATTTAAAAGCCATAGATGCAATACTTGTATGTGTAACCTCAAACAACCCAATGGTGACATGTTTTGCTTCCTAATCATTTGAAATGCAATTAATAACAAAAACATTGTGTTCTCCTTTTCACATCCACAAGTCAAATGTGCAAGTTTCTAATAAATAATCAACCAATGCGGGTTGCACGTATGTAATCATGGTTTTTTCAACTAAACCTAGCAAAACATCTTCAACAAATGTCTTTTTGGATGGGAAAACAATGCATGGACACACCATGTATGCTAATCTTTAAAACCAAATGGATTCAACATTTTTCATAGGCAATAATCCTTTAACCATAAACAACATCATATCTTCCACAAAGCCCATTTGTGTTACATCATCTATTTGAACTTATTAGCAATAGAAAAAAACTAGATATTGCAAATAGAGATACATGTGCCCTCTTTTTACTAAGTTCATGATCAAGTGGAGATCTTAGGGCCATGGTTGCTGCATCTTTTTTTTTAATTCAGTAAGGTAAAATTGTTAAATTCAACATGTTTTTCATGATTGTTATGCCATTAAACTTATGGTATGCAATGAGACCCTTCCTACATCTAAACTATAATGTGCATTGCCAATATTTTAAATGGTGCTATATCATTATGGTAATACATTTCATAATTTGGTTTTGAGAAAGGTCCATAGGTTGGTTATTGTTCACTTTTAAAAATGCCCAAGTAGGTGAATTGCAGTAATGTGGTTTCCAAGCTACTTTTTATCTTCACAAATTCTCCAAATGACTTCCAATGATAGCTTGTTCATTAGTAGCAACTAAATTTGGAATTTCCAAATGCCCACCCTCATGCTCATTGTTAAGACTATAACTACTACCATATCTTGCACATGTTAAAAGGATATTGTTAGTAGAATTCATACCATGAACATTCATGATAGAATTTTAATAAGAAACCATCACTTTAAGTAAGAATTAAAAACTTAAAACCTAAAATAATATACCTAAAAGTTGGAACAATGACAAATTATATTAAACTAAACATACCCTTAAACCTTGAATTCAATTACAACAAAATGTGATAGTCATATGTTTAGGAAATAAAAGTTAAATGAAGTTTAGGGTTTACCAACTTAAAGTTTAAATATTGTAGTTCCATGATGGGAACAAAACAAAAGTTGCTTCTTGAAAATATCTCCCTAGCACTTGTGCAACTTATCATTTGAACTATAAAACAACAACTTAAAGGAGGTGTGAACGAAAGACCAACAATGTTATTGGCTTAGTGAGAGGTGACTTGTGACAAAACATGAAAACAATGACAAAACAATGAAACAATGGAAGGATGAAACAATAGAATGATGAAATGACAAAGCATGAAAATAATGACAAAGTGATGGAATGACAAGGTGACAAAATGATGGGGTGATAGATTGACAAAACAATGGAGTGATAAATCGATGAAATGATAAAACAATGAAGGACATTATAAATTTCCAATATCATGAAATTTTAATATAATATGTGTGAACATCATAAAACAATATGTTTGTGCAAAATCCATCAGCTTGAAAATGTAAAATTGGCACCAAAAGTATATATATTACTTCTATATAAATGATGTGTTTTTTTGTGTTTATGATGTTTTGATATGAAATAAATACAATTTACATTTTAATTAAATTTGTGCAATTATCATGATATAATTTTGCATAAATCTATACAATTTTTGTGTATTAAATATGAACATTCATGTATGTCATTCAAAAATGATGTTTCATTCATTTGAATTTTTAAAATATTCAATATGTATAAATATTGTTCATATTAACTATAGCATGGAATTCATGTGATTTTTGTAAAAAACTATGTAAACCAAATTTTGCATGAAATTTGTATGAACCTATAAAACCTAGTATGTTTGTGATGAGTAAGCAATGACAAGTGATGAAACATCATAAGCTCATGACTTGAAAAGAGGTGAGAAGAGATGAAAGATGTGTGATAATTGCCAAAAGATGCCTTTGATCTGCTTCACAAGCACATGACACACCTCCAAACATAAACACAACATGCGAAATGTAAAAGAAATATGAGTGAAACACAATAAACCACATACCTTTGTCTAGTTCATTAACAAATACATGATCCATCCTCCCTTAAAGTTTGATTTGTCTCCAACATCCAATACCTTCAAATAATTAGTAGGTCACATTGACGTAATATCATTGCAAAATTTGACAACACATTGTGGATGTTGCAAAAAAAAATAAAAATAACAGTTGTGAAAAATGAAGAAGATAAGCAACAACGACAAAATGAAACAAGACACAAGACAATGGACAAGTATAAGTACATATCGAAACTACAAAACTTTAAAACATAACCCTAACCCTAACTAAACTCCTCCAAGTATTAAAAAGGTATGAATCCCTAAACCCATGTCTGTTTTTCAGAATCAGAACTGGAACCTGTTTATTTTGTTAGGAACCAGACCTACGATCTTGTTCTCTATTTCATTTATGTGTGTGGAACCAAAACTGAAATACGTCTTTGAAAATATTGAGTAAAACCAGGGTTGAACAAGGGTGAATTAGAGGTTAACCAACAGTTAATCATCAGTTTTAATTTGGGTTAAAAAGAACTGGACTGAAACCAAGTCTGGTTCACTGTTGTGCGTGTAAGTGTTAGTTGTATATACAGCATGTAAATCCAGTGTAAGTGTAAATCATTTACGCATACACATCCAAATTTTTTACACTTACACTAATCCTATTGCAGTGTATATATTTGTTTACGCTTACACAAGGCCAGTGTAAATATTTGTCAAATACACTTACACAGCCCTGTGTAAATATTTTGGGGTGTGCGAGTGTAAATACTAAAATTATTTGTAAAGTCACCCTTTCTTTGGGCCTCCTTTCACCCCAAACCCTTCTAACAGAGGTATTCATAAAGTAAGGAAATTTTATTAAATCATTTGATGTACAAAATTCAAGATTAATTATAGTAGCTTTACAAGGAGGACCAGTGAAAATATATGTAGCAAGTTGCGACAGTGGAGATGCTAAAGAAAAAGGGAAGACAGGGTGAAACTCAGTTCAAAATCACATTTTTTACATTGTTTTATATTTATATTGTTTTATGTTGTCACATAAAATCATATAATTATAAATATATTTGCATTTACATTTTGTTATCAGACCCCATAAAACTATATAAATATATTTATTTTTTAGACTTACACTGTTTTACATGGCATAAAATAAATTTACACGATTTTACATTTACATTTTCATGTTTCATATTTTACATTTATACTTACACACTCAAACAAATATAAATGAATATTATACACTTACACTTGCACGGAGTGTAAATAAATTGTGTGTACGCTAAACTGGTCCAAACCATAGATGAGAAAAAAGAGGATGAAGAAGAAGATGAACTCACACCTTTAGTTATAATGGATGAAGTAGACCCAAAAACTGGATGAAAATTGAGTTTTCCAAGAAGGCTGCGTTGATTGACGGTCCCTATTGGGATACCAAAAGGTCGGAGAGAAAGAAGGGGGTACTAGGTACCCGAACCTACTACCTACCTACTGAAACCCAAATGGACCGCGGGTCTGGGGTGTGACGCGGAGGTTTGTTGTTCTTTTTCCCTTTCGCTCTGGCGCGCGTGCAGGCGTCGCGAGGGTTCGTCTTCTCTCTCGCTCGCTCTCTCTCTTTCTCTCATCCCGCAAGCAAAACGATCTTCTTGTTGCAGCAAACTGCCGGCCGCACGCGAAACTGACTCTCTTATCACGGCGACAAGAGACTCTGCAAAATCAGTACCATGAGTCAGTCAGATAGAGGTGGCATTCAGGCTCTTCTAGCCGCAGAGCAAGATGCGCAACACATCGTGGCAAATGCACGAGCCGGTAAACATCACTCTTCTTTCCTTTTTTTTCCCATTATGCTTAATTTTTTGCTATTCCTTGATTCTGCTGCTGTCTCTCGTCTCATTATATGCATTTTATTTAATCTCGGCTTCGATCTGTCATTCTGTTATCTCTTTTTCGCCGCCCCTTCCTTTTTTTCCAGGTTGCTTGATTTGACTGTGAAATGCAAGCTTGTGCTTCTTCTTTATTTAGGTTTCTAGCATCAGTCTGTAGGAGCGAGGTTTTGCAACTGAATATAATTTCTGAAAAGACTTGAGAAAAGAAAGAACACCTGTGTGTTGTGAAGTGTGTCCTTTTTTAGATCTGGAAGACGTTCAGTTCCATCACACCAAATTCATAATCAGAAACGCACAGGCAAGAAGCTCTCATTGTGTTTGTGGATCCAAACATTTAGTGCAGCTAGAATTCAAAGGCAATAATGTCAGATCTTTAGGCCTTTGATGGGATGTGTTGCCCATGAAAGAAGCAGTACACCACCAGCCCCAGTGATTAGGGTTTGTGGTGAGGTTGTAAGTGGTGTTGGTGTAAGGAAAAAACCTGTGGTGTATGCTGGATGTTACTGACAACGGCTAATCCCAGGTTTGTGAAGCCAGTAGTAGTTCAAAACAGTAAATGGATGTTCTCTTCAGTAAGAAACACTGGGAATTGAGTGGGTGGAATTGTTTTCCTGTTTGTCAGCTAAGACGGCACGGTTGCGTCAAGCCAAGGAAGAAGCTGATAGAGAAGTGGCTCAGTATAGGGCACAACGAGAGAGTGAATTCCGCAAGAAACTTGCTGAGGTATAGCCATGTTGATATTTTTTTGGCAACTCCTAGTTCCCTTAGCTTAAACATAGTATGTTCATGTTGCTTGCAGTGTCTCTTGACTTTCATGGAACATGATGAAGAGATCTTTTGTTTCCATGACCCCCAAATCATTGTGTTGATGTTAGTGTGTTTCTTGTTTCTTCCCTTAGACGAGTGGAGATTCAGGCTCAAATGTGAAGCGACTTGAAGCAGAAACCAACCAGAAAATCCAGCGCTTGACTGCAGAAGCTAATAAAATTGCACCTGAGGTATAGCTCCCTGAGGTCAAGCCCCATGCATGGAAAACATACATGGGTCACACCGGCCCTCACTGTTGTGTTTTCTTTGATTGTTGTTGTGGTGATTTCTCTGCAACTTCATAAATATGTCGCTGTACACAAGATAGCTCTGTGGGCATGTTTTGAAGAAGATGCAGTTAAGGAATGGTGTTTGTTCATCTGGCTTACCAAGCCTTGGTTCTTGCCATTAAAAGAGTGCTCAAATTGTTCTTCAGTTTCCTGACAAAAAAATTTCTTGATTTTGTGCAGGTGACTGCACTCTTGATGAAGTATGTGACCACAGTGCGAAACTAGAAAATAAGAAGTTTGTGATGTCCAAGGCAATAAGCTCTTGCCCTGTGTTTGTTGACAGGTGTTTATGTTCAGCATAACAGCAATGAGATTTGTCATTAGGTTCATGTGACCATTGATTTTCTCATTATTTTGTCTGCTGTTCCTACTTTCTCAATGTGAATCTATGCTGTTTAACCACATAAGGTACTTAGAGAAATTCTATCTGGGAGTAGGTAAACATGGTCAAAAGTGTCAATTCCTGAGCTAGAAGCAGTGTAAGAAGTAGTTGGCACATTATTGAATCTGGACTAGCAGGGAGTGGATTTGTGGCAATTTGTGTACAAGTCTCTAGGTTTGAGAAGTCAACAATCATTCTTGCCTTCAATGTCTATGGTACCAACATTGTGCACTTGCTCCTGAGTCTAAAATGATGGCAGAACTAAAAACTATGTCCACTCACAATGCTGTTGCATCTTGAATGTGGATTTTTGACTTTGGTAGCTATGTCCCTTGATGAACACCAACCAACATTATGACTGAGTCTCCTTGACACTCCTGGAGATATCAGATAATTCTGGATGCAGATTTGGTAAAGTTATTTGCAAATCCTAGCACTGAGCTTAGCATATGCTCAATTTGCAACAACAGACAGCAAGAACTTGCTGGAACTCTAGGTTGCTGGAAATGGCTGGGCATGATTTGCCAGGACCTTGGTGGAACCACAATTATTTGGATTGGAGCACTGTGCTTCTTGAGGCATACATTGGACTGTGGAAATCTGTGGAAGGAGCATACACAATTGCAACAGGCAAAGGTAAAAGTATTCACTTGCCTGGGCTGTGGAAGCTTTTGTAAAGAAACATGAAAATGCAACTTGAAAGTGCATGTTTTTCAAAATGTCAAATCATCCTTCCAGCTTCCTTTTTGCTATGTTCAGGTGCAGCTGAGGGATGGCCACTCAGTTCCTTCTGTGCCACTGGAATCCATCTAAGGAAGTTTCTAGGTTCTCTTCCCTTGTAGTACAAGGGTGCAAAAGCAATATATCCACAAAGTCAGTTCTCTGAGATAAAAATCTTGAACTAGTGTGGAGCAGAATTCAAACATGATGAAATGATGTGTACTGAAACTTTCTATCTGATCACACTTCTGCAGATTGAAGATTTGTACCAACAGTTCAATAGAAAAGTGAACAGTTGTAGAAACAATCAGCCAATTCTATTGCAGTATGACTCAGAGAGATTGACGACACTCTGAGTCAAGTTGCAATGGACATGGACTTGGCCATAGTGGAAGATAGATTAGGGGGATCACCACTGGCTTGTAGAAAGGGATCAAAACATGTGTACTTTGACAGAGCAGCAAAAGTATGCAGCGACAGCCATCAGCATTTGCTACAATTGTCGGCTCCCCTCCACCTTGAATCTCCATGTGATATACATGGTAAAGAGCTTCATTGTTAGATGCTCTTCAGAATTCTTTTGAGCAGCAAGTTTGTTGAAAGCATTACACTGTTTCTGAACCTTTTTTCTAGCCTCTTCATGCATGCAACATCTACTGTAAGCAGGATCACGAGAAGAAAGATCCATGACACACATTCGAATTTGCTTTAGTAAACAAAACCTTCCATGCTAAGTTTTGTGTTCTTAAATTCCCTATTCTTCTTGCAAAATTTGTTGCCTCTGCCTGTAATGGAGAGTATAAGGAACAGTGCAGTTTTCATTTGGTTCCTCATTTTGAGGAGTGTTCACCAGGTGTTACGGTGAATTGGGAATTCAATGTTTGAGACCTTTTATGGAACATTTCTAGCATGATTGAAATAGTTCACATACAAATTTTAACACACTACAAGAGAGTGGTTTTGATCACACAAAATGCTAGTAAAAAGCTTGTCACACATGTAATATATGCCATAACCTAATGTCAAAATGTCATTTTAGTGTAATATATATCACAATAAATGCCACATATTGTACATCTTAACGGATGAAACCACAAAGTTTACCTCACATGTGTCGTGAGCCATGGCTTTTTTGTGTTAGAAAAACCAGATTCTCTTGTAGTGATATGACCTCCCGTACTTTTTACATGAATCATCAGGTGGAAGCTCTTGGTTTTGTAATCTCATTGCAAGCTCATGTTCATCTGTCACTGTGTCCCTGTTACCCTGCTGTATGTTCCACCTGTTTGAACCTGCAGTTGTGTTCACTTCAGTATCTTGAAGTTCTTTGCACTTCCTCTGGACTTCTAGGATCCCTATCACTTGCAACTAGTTGAAAAATGTTGTTATAAGTGGAATGTGATTAGTTTCTGTTGCAGTAAAATTGTTGTGCAGGTGATTGTTTTGGTGGGTGCAGTCATCAATAATCACACCTTTTGTACTTGACAGAGTGTGGTGGTTTTTCCATCAAGGGCTGTGGTTGTAGAAAACTTGCTCCTTGTGTTCTCACCAAGATTGACTCTGTTGGATGCCAGCCTCACACTTTGGCTGCCTAAGAAATGGCTCGTTGCACTACCAGGTGTGTGGTACGGTTGTGATTTGCTTTTTTTGTAATGTTGTCAAGATTGTCCTCTTGTGGATCATTAGCAATGTGGACAGTGCCCGTAGTGAGTGTGTGGGCTCTTCCTTACTGGGGTTTCTTCAATGTGGACTCACATGCCGCTGAAACTGAGAAGAGCGTAGTAGCAATTGTCAAAGTTTTGAAGCAACAGCAACAGCCTTTTGGAGATGCCAAAAGTGGGGGATGAGATCAATGAGGTAGTTTACACACCCAACCTTTTGCATGTGTGTCCTTTTTCCTAAACACA
>Ga0209611_10014242_pt1 | contig 10685 bp, 11 predicted proteins | sample S1TSphgellanicum_3_FD_187693 | JGI IMG/M metagenome (GOLD analysis project Ga0209611, IMG submission 187693) | Host-associated microbial communities from peat moss isolated from Minnesota, USA - S1T2_Fc - Sphagnum magellanicum MG (SPAdes) (version 2) | ecosystem: Host-associated > Plants > Peat... | reverse complement strand
AAACAAACAAACAAACAAAGGTTTGGGCAGTGCCCGGAAACTGCCCGGACAGACGGACAGACAGACATGTAACTTTAATATATAAGATTGTTACCACAATGACTAATTCACTATTGTACAATATGTTTGTCTTTTTGGCAAAAGCATGACTAATAACAACACTACAAACCTCTATGGGTATAATTCAAGAAACTATGAAACCACCCAAACTTCCATCTTTAAGAATGCACTCGCAAGTGCAATTCCTTTATTTGGTCCACCATGATCATAACCTCAAAAGTGGTTAACTTTGTCATCTATGTTTTGGCAAACATAGAACCTCATCCACCACTTTAGGAGTACTTAATGGTGTTCCAACCCCTTGACATTGGAAACAATCCAATGGCAAGTATCTTTTAGTTCTTACATAAAATTAAAATGAGTCATTTAATGTAGGAGTCTAAAATGAATCATGTAAAATGCTACATAGCATTTAAAATGAGTGATGTAAAATACAATGTTGTGTAAAATTAGATGTAGCATTTAAATGACTCAATCTATAAACAATAAACCTTGGATTTCCACAATTAGCCCTTGATGTGGTCCTTCACATTGTTGACATTTTTTTCAACTTATGGTCATACCTTCTTCCACCATTTTATCAAAAATCATCTTCGCATTGTTTTGAATGTAATTATAAAACTAAGAAACAAAACTACATCTCTAAATCCACTCACATAAGCATTTGGGTTGTGCATTGTAATAGGTATTTATCTTGTGAGCTAGTGGAAAATGGTGTGGTAGTAGATGTTCATGTCCACAAGATAGGATTGGTTGAACATTAGATGTTCACAAATCTATTTTCAATCAATTGAATTAAACATTCACTTCACTATTGTGAACCAAGTATATTTTAATTTGACCAAATCTTAACAAAATTGGCAAGTTGACACACTTCCAACTTCATCATGGTGAATTGGGGGTGATTTTTGATTATGCAACAACAAAGTTACTTAGGACACACTACCTAGATCTTTGCCTCAAGACAAGGGGGTTTGCATTGAATGTCCATGATACGATTGGGCAAGCCACTTCAAATTCACCTCTCAATCACATCAATTACACAAAGAAATCAATTAATGTAGTCACAAAGAAAATTGGGATATGTAACAACCATGGACTCACATGGACTTTGTCACAATTTGGACTACTTTGGGAGGCAATCCTTGTAGTATACTTCGCAACTTCCCATGAAACCTACATCAAAGTTGTAGTTTCCGAAAACTCCCAAAATTGAGAATTTCAAAATGATCAAATTTAGATTCCAAAAACTTTGGGATGTTTTTTAACCTCCTCAAAAAGAATTGGGACAACATAAGACTTTAATTTGTGGACCTTGAAAAGGAGTTTCCAATGCCATATCAAGTTTCTCAATTGGATACCATTTGGTTCCTCAAATCTAATTGAGTAGGAGTGAAAACTTTCACTCCCATCACAATGACCCTTTGTTTCACTCCCATCATTTTGAAGATGCTGATGAGGGCCGATATAAATTTTAGGCATAACAGTGTAATCTAATCTCAATATGGTGAAGATTAACAAAATAGACTCAATTGTTATGATCATGCATAGTCCAAGAATTTACAATTATTAAAACAAGATTTTATTAAAGCACTCAAGATTGCCGTATTTTAACATTTATTGGAAGGGACAAATATTACTTTGAAGAGGATTCATTCAATCATTAGCCCTGCTCTTAAAGAGGCAGGACTACAAAAGCTTTGGACTTATGAAGAGCACACGAAACCTTAGGTGGAAAGAAACTTTGTAGTCATATAAAACATTTTGAAATCAAGTGCCTTAACTTCGACCTATTTTTCAGGTTAAGCTTTTTTCTTGCAATAGAAGCTACATGGCTGCAGCCTTTGCTGTCCAGTTAAGGCCATACTTCTTGGCTCATTTCTACATTATCTTCTGCTAATTGTCATCATTTGTAGTGTGAAGCCCAATCATGGAGCCCAAATGTCAACAATACATGGCTATGCCACTAGAAAATTAGAATTGCTACAATACAAACAACTGATCGAAAAGTAAAAAATTAGGAAAACATATCCTTAAAACAGCCTTTGCATGGTTATCTGCAGAAGGGCAACTTGGGAGCACTGCCTCAAGATCATGCCCTTAGGCAGTAAATCTTGTGAATTTTTTCTCTACTAATCAGTTCTCCAGCACTGATTTCTCCTCTCTGCACCAATAGATAAGACTGTATCTCTAAAGGCTGCATGCATTCCAAAACCTTCAAAAGTGACCAGATGATAAAATTTTCAAAGGGTTGCCATCAACCCGGTACAAAAAGATGGCGCACAATGAGATTACACACCCCAGCAAAGCCAGCTGCCATTAGGACTATGGTACAATGGGCAGTGAGGATCTGCTGTACTCAAGGAGTAAACTCACTTCACAGACTTCAAGAACCAGAAAACTGATACTAATGAAGAGGAACTTCATGGAAACTTCACAGAACATGGGAGACACTAATGCCTAGGTCTAATAAGAAACACCAATTTACTGGCTCTCCTATCCGAACCTGCACAACCACTCAAAAGCATCAAACAGAATTACTTGTAACTCACATGTGAACATGGGACATGAAACATAAAAGGCTTTTCTGCTGATGAAAAAACACTATCATCACTTTCTTAGATGCAATCCATAAAGAAACAACATTGGCCACAGGAAAGATCCCCCTTAGAAGTAAAATAGCATAAGATTAGTAACAACAGAAGCTCAGGTCAGGCTGACAGGAAGACTTGTGTTCACACAATAGGATAGATATTGATAGGATAGATGGGGCATTCATCTGGACAACATAGTTTTCAGAAATGACATTTCTTTCTGCGAGTTTGAAGTTTGCAAAATGCAACAGTAGAGAGCTCAAGAGAAAGACCGTGCTGTGTTCTGAATTTGGTGTAGATTTTGGAAAGATGGGGCTCCCTTGTGTCCCATAAGAGCATGTCCTCTTCAGCTTACTAAGGTTTATTGTCCTGATGTGGTAGCCACCAAAGTCACAGCTGTTGAAAAGTGCTCCAATGCAGTCTTCACACGATCCTGCAATACAAATATGGAAGATCAGCTAGTGGATGAACCTGGAAGCAGCAAATATCAAACAGGGCAGAGTAGTTCAAGGACTAACCTTGACATCTAAGCAGGGGTCATCTGCCATCTTTTGCAATAGTGACTCAACTCCTGCATTTTTTAGCCTTGTGACTCGTGAGCTTGTGCCAGTACCTCCAGGATATGTGAGATTAATGATACACCAGACAGCAACAACTCGCAGCTGCGGATTAATCATGTCTTGAAGGTAACGGTTCAGGAAGAAGCCAGATGTATTACTCAGAGCCTTGTGGGGAGCAACCAGGTCCATCACAGCATCTTTGTGCCTTTCATTTCCAGCTGCCACATTGTTTATCACATACAGTGCCTGCATAACAACGGACACTTATTATAGAATCACAAATTAGGAACACATAATATAGCTCTGCTAATAAGCTCCAGTTCACTGCATAGACCATGACCATGACTCTAACATGGAAGATGAGAAGGTTACAGCTAAAACACAACAGATCCCATAAAACCTCCGTAATTAAGCATTACTGACATGGTTAACCAACCACAAAGCCTTGTGATTAATGCTGCAACCACATAGATCCAACCTCCAAAAATGGGCAGTACCTATGGTGCACAGAAGAGGCTTTCAATCACCAGCTTCAGCTAGCATTAAGGAAAAAAATTCAAGATAACTACCCACATAACACCATGTTTTACCATGTCCATAAGTGATCAACAAGTGCTTGGGTAGCACCCAAACATTCCAATTACTAATGCCTGTAATGCACAACAGCATCCTGACTCTCCTGCTTCACACCTGCATAGAGATCTCAGGTCGAAGAGAAACAGAAAGCTGTTGTTCAACTGCTTGAAGTAGCAAACCCCCATGGGCAAATACATAGTCAATACAGTCAGGGTCCCCATAGGCCAGATTTCGAACAAGAGATATTGCCTGCTCTTGCACATCCTCCTCTGAGTCTGTTCATCCATACAACAATCTTACACCTATTAAGACAATAGAAGCAATGGCATCATAACATGAAAAAAAACCAATGTCAACAGCAAGGGTTGATTAAAAACTTTTGAGCTGATTGACACTGACTGAAAAAGAGGAGGAAACATTGTTGTTACCTCGAATAAGCTCACATAAGGTAGATACTGTCAGTTCATTCACCACCCTGCCTTTCACCATACTGTCCGCCATATACAAGAGGTTTTTCAATGCCAACACAGCATTCCGCCTGAGAATGGGATCCATGGATTGTGCAAAGTGGACAAGCTGGTCAATTGCACTTGATTGCATCACCACAGTTTTCTGCAGAGTGAAGTCGAGCACAATGTTGCCTACAGTAGCAATGGCCTGCACCTAGATCCAAACAAGGGTTGACATACCAAACTTGATAAGCCTCTTCACATACCCCATTAATCAACAACTTCAGGGGAAATCTAAATCTCCAATCTAAGTCATGTGAAATAGTACATGTCGTATAACTATGAAATTGCAGAGCAACTTCAACAATTTGAAGGTGACACAACAATGAGTGCAGTCTTAACTTTATGAGAATTTCTCACGAAGTGTCAAACAATCACCTTCATCATGGATAGTAGTGACAAACTGCCATGATTACCCACGGACTTCACCAGCTCTCAATGGTGGGTGTAGATAAGTGTATAATAATCAGCCCAAAATCTGGGCAAAACCATTATACAGAATCTGCATCCTAAGTTTCTGTCACATTTCCAGAAGCAATGGGAAGACTAAGTTGTGCCATTGGCTAGCACTCAAGAGACCTAGCTAATAAAAAAAGTCAATAGTACCCTCATTCAAGCTAAAAAAAAACTTGTGAAGGTAAGCTTCATTTCAGTTTAGCTTGTTCCTGTAAAAGCAAGCATCTAAGGTGAAGGTATAGAGAGGCCAAAATACAGGGTAGTGGTTGGGGCCTCCTGCACTCTGAACATATCCTATAGCTCACCACTGGTGACTACAGTGCTATAGGCAGTTGACAGAGCCAAAAAAACACCACACTCCAGCACAAAGTGATATCAATCTCAGAGGAAACAAGGAAATTTTCAAATAGAAAAAATGAATTAGTAAGTCCCATCAGAAATTGTCAGGGGAAAATGACATATAAGATGCAGCCTTTGTGGAAGCAAATGCTGGGTGCAAAAAAAGACAAGGCATGAAACAATTCCAAACCTTGATGGGCATCAGGTAGTTATATAAGCTCAAAAGAAGGATCTAGTAACTTCTTTCTGGGAACCTCAATGAACACCAGACAAACAAAAACCTCCAATTACATAGTGCTGGAACACTGTCACACCTGCACCACTGAAGAGGGATCACTCAATAGTTGCAGCAGAGGAATCACCAAGCGTTCACCTGTTAAGGCCGTCCGAAGGTTCTGCCCAAATCAACACAATCATCAAAGATGGAACTCTGAAATTCAAAGAAAAGTGAACTCAACAACTGCCCTGTGATACATATGTTTTCATGTGAATTGGTCATGGTGACAAACTAACCTTGACAGACCGAGACAGGCTCTTAACACAGGAACAAGCTGCAACCTTTACTCCCTCACAAGGGTGACCAAATGCTGCAACTATGGGTGCCTCCACCTGTTAGCAACCAATTAAATTTATCCCAATGTCCACATCAGCTACATGGCACTCATCCAACTGCATTTATTCCACCAATAACATCAGCTACAGGGCACTCATCCAACTGCATTTATTCTACCATTAACATCAGCTACAAGGACATTTCATATTCACAACTCATCAGAAGCATTCATAGGCTTCCCATGCTTAAGTTGGACAGACCCAGAAAATGCTATCCAAGGCCCCTGCCACCTCTTGGCTGTTGGTCCAAAAGACCATGCATCCATTTGAGTTTGTGTCTCTACAGAAAGCTTAAATGCTGGCAAGACTGAGATGATAATAGAAAACAGTTAGCTATTCCTTCCAAATGCAAAGATATAACAATCACTAGTATTTCAGACTCAGAATAGCAAAAGACTAAAGGGCAATAGAAATTTGGCCTCAAAAGACAAGAAGAATGGTCTAAGACAAAGAAGAGTGTAGACACTCTGAAGTCATGCTGTAAACAGCTAGTGTGAGGAGATGGCACAAAAGATATGAACCATCCACAACACGTGTTCAAGTCAAACAATGAGAATCTTTTTAGACAAATGAAACCTACAACTGAGAAAACACTAGTCAACATAAGTAAACAAATCTGGAGCCTTCTTGGTTTTTCCTGAGAAAAAAGTAATCCAAGCAAGACAACAAATCATGAGGAAGGTCAAAGCCAAGAAGATGGATTTACCTACCTCAAAACATTCATAATTTGATGTCAAACCACAGCTCTAAGAGTCCAATCTAATCTCAACAAATAATCAGACATCCACCCTGCCATATTCCTAACGCTGCAATGAGATAGCAATGACATGCCATTGCTATCACCATCTCAGGCTGTGATATAGAAATCACTGCAAACTCTGAATTGCCATGATCAGTGGCTTAACTACATTTTCAGGCTTACTTCAACTTTGAAAGACATTGAAAGGGAGACCATCCCTGCTCTCTATGTATTTCCTCACCAACCTGTAGAAAGGAAAACCTTATAATGCAATTTTTGATGGTCACAATACATATTGGACAATCACTGAAGCTAGAGAGGCAAACCTGTGAATCAAGGAGCTGACGCCTGCTTTCTTCTAACCGAGAGCACAGTTCAGCAAGGGCCAGTAGGACACCTTCAAGCTGTTTAGCAGGTAACGTATCTCGGTGCAGAATGTCAGCCAGCTTTTCAACAGCATTTTCCTTTTGGGCAATTTTCTGGAGCTCCTCATTGTTTGTGACCAGATCAGCCAAGACACCTAACAGGCCCATAACAGGTTACATTTCCAAAAAAAGATCCACATATTGGAAGTAATCCAACCCCCTATGGAGCCAGTGTGGAAAATGAGTTCTACAATACCACCTCAGACCATGACTCAAAGAGGTCACACAAGAACTAGTACTAGCAAAAGGAAAGGAGGTTCTCAAAATAATTCTTCTCTGGAAAGGTTGCCGCTATGAATGAGTTAGTGGTACCTGGTGCATCCTCTCCAACATGACCAGGTTCATCCAAGAGCTTCATCAAAATCCCCAGCATGTTAATGCGCACTTCATCCTCCTGCCCATAACCAGCAGGGCAGGCCTTCCCAATGTGTGCCAAGCACATGCAAGCTAGCAAGCGCATACGTGGTGACTTGTCCCTGATCAGTCTGATGATTAAGGAGAGAGCAGCTCCTTGATCCATCATGATAAGAATGGCTGAGAGCTGCTGGTTGTGCTTTGTCAGAGCTGCCAAGGCATCCAACGCTGCCTCTTGTTTTTTGACAGATCCTGCAAGCAGGCTCACAAGGCTTCGTAACCCCCCAGCATCTGCAAGTGCCTGCTGATGCTCTAGGGTTTCACAACACCTGGCAAGAACACTTGCTGCCACCTCTGCAACATTTTCACTTCCATTGTTCAGGAGCTCCAATATAAGCTCCATGCGATGGCCTTCAAACATGTCACTCTTTGGGGCCAGTGGTGAATGAAATATCATCTTCAACGATCGAGCACAAGCCTCTACAACCTGCTTGTGCAGCACAGGAAGAACACTTAAATCTTTGCAAACCACAGTCTAACTGGACGTGAAAGATATAGCCAAAACTTGCCAACAGTAACAATAACCAAATCACTTGCTTCTTCACCCATAACTGATCCACATGGCCAATTGCCACCCATTCAATGGATCTGAATTTGACTTCTTGCCATTAGAAATAATGGTCATGAAAATCAAGAAATCTCCATTAGAAATATAACAAAACACCTTCCATAAATTCCAGAGAAAGCCCGTTATACACAAGGCCCCTACATGCACAACATGTCTCACAGTGTTGAACTTGCTAAGGTTTGGACCTTTGGCCTGTGTGATGAAGCATGCATTCTGTGCCCAACTGAAACCCTAACCAGCTGATACCTTGAGTCCCTACATGTTCTGGAGTGGCTTTACAAGAAACTCCAGGGACTCAGTGCACATTTGCTAGCAGACGAGAAAAAAAGCTGCAGTGTACTTCAAACAGCAAGCACCAGCCGATTCTCTGCAAGGATAGGTCAAGACTGTGGCAAGAGTTTAAATGAAACATGGAAAAGACAAACATTTGCATATCCCACCTCTTTGTAGCTTGTTAAAAGACAGACACACAGAACTGGTAATAGGAAGCTGCGTCCACTATTACTACTGTTACCGTAGATGCCCCGAATGAAGTATGCTCGGGAGCACTAGAGTTAAGAAAAAAACAGGCAGAAAAACTGGGATAAGTGAAGTGTTAACCTTGTTGTCACCATTCTGGAGCATCTTGAGAAGGTGAGGCAAAACGCCACTATCCAACACAGCTTTCACGCCTGCATCTATTCCACAAGCAAAGCTTCCAACCGCAGCCGCGGATTGCACGAGCAGCGGTATCTCAGTATCACTGGCCAGAATCTCAACCACTCGCGGCACGGCCCCGAGCTTGATGTATGAAAGCTTTTTGGTCTTGTTTCCTATAATTTGATTCTTTACATCCCGCAGTGCCTTCAACCTCGCCGTGTTGTCAAGCGAACTCAAACTCTCCACAAGGTCCTCGGGCCGCGCCCATGCTGCTGAAGCTGGCATACTCGCCCCTCTCTCCCTCTCCCTGTCTCTGTCTCTGTCTCTGTCTCTCTATTTGACACACTTTTGCTGCTACCAAGGCGGAAAGCAAACCCTACCGCAACTGCACCAGGTACGTATGCTCTTCTCCCGAAAGAAAAACCTTTGAATCACGCACCACCGGCGGCGCTTGCCTAAGCATACATGGTAGCGCTATTGTACCGGCAACAACAGCAGTGAGCTGAGGCCCTATGTTCTACATGAGATATTGAAGTGAACATGGTCGGTATCCATGTCCCCCCCTCCTAATGGCTTGGAAAAAAAAAAACCTGGCACCAGAACTGATTTTGCACAACCTCCGACCGCTCCCCACCCCCCCCCGCAAAAGCTCGTTCGCTCGACAGCAACAGGAAGAAGCAAGCAACAGTAAAGCAAAGTTTCGCGTTGATACATACACCGGTTGGAAGTAAGTAGAGTTCTCTGGTTCTCTCGTCGTTTCACAGAACCAAACTTACCGGCCACAAAAGAAATACAACAACAACAATGAAAAAAAAAAAAAAAAAAAAAAAAAACAACAACAACAACAAAACAGGACGTGAAGAAAGGGACCAAAAAACAGAGCTTCAAAATCGAGACTTAACAAGAAGAAGAGCTTTGCGGAGGAGAAATAGAAGAGATGGAGAGAGAAACCTGTAACGAGCTGATGCCACTGGAGAGAGAGAGAGAGAAGAGAGGGAGAGCGGCGGGGGACACGGCCTGGAAGAGACGGAAGGAGGTGAGCAGCAACAACGCGCGGGCGGGCGGGCGGGGGCGTTCGCTCTGAGACAAAGAACCGGAACGGCGAGTACCTACCCGGGACCGCGGGTCTCTTCTTCCTTTGGTCCCCGACGCACGACTTACTTTCAATGGGGCCGACACACGACTTACTAAGGCGCCACTAAGGGCCATTGTACTTTAGCTCTCATGGCGAGTACCTTCCCTACCTCGTCTTCCCGTCGTCCCTGACGCACGACTTGCTTGCTATAGGGCCGCCGTGACTAATGCCCGGGTACTTCGAGACTTTATGGGTTTAGGACCAATTGAAAGTCCTATTGTTTTGGATGGTGGGCTCCGCCAAGGGCAACCTAGAGACTGCAGGTGTTAAAAGTACCTAAATAAAGGTTGACAAAGAAGGGCCTATGCCCCTACTAGTGCGACCCTTCTCCTCCTATAAGGCCTTTTTTTCCCCCCCCTCCTCCTATAAAGTTTTCAGAGAAAAACACACCAAATCTTGTTTAGGTTCTAGACTTGCTGTTAAATTTAACATGGAGCATGTGGGGCTGGTCCCATGACAATCAAAGTGGTGGTGATGATGATGGGGACCTTTGCTAAAGGACCCGGCTAAGGTCCACTGGGCCTTTGACAACCACAAGGTAAAGTGCCATGGCAATCAAGGCAACTGTCAATTAGGATCCAATTTCAATTTGACTAAATTCAATTCAATAATTGAATTAAAAAGAAATGGAAAACCAAATTGGTGAGAAAGGTATTGAAAATTCACTCATGAAGATGGTGTCGAATTTTTTTATTTTAAAAAAAAAAAAACACAAAGGTTGGAACTGTCATAGTCATGACTACAATTTTCGAGACCTAATGTTATTGAGCTACCTGCCTAAACCAGCTCCAATGAAATCATTGTCACTGAAATTCGTGGTTTCAAGCAATTTCAAAACCAACCTCTACATAGGGTTTGTGGGATAGAACCTTAGAAAGAGTGGATTGATGACGCGTTGCCACAATTCCATTAGGGATACACAAGACATGTGTGTATCATGAGTGATGATGATGTGTCATCACAATTCCATTATGGGTACAAAAGACAGTGTGTATCATGCATAGATCATAACACAAAAATGTTTTCTACATCATATTGTACTAACCTCAGAGTAATACT
>Ga0209611_10014241_pt1 | contig 10686 bp, 7 predicted proteins | sample S1TSphgellanicum_3_FD_187693 | JGI IMG/M metagenome (GOLD analysis project Ga0209611, IMG submission 187693) | Host-associated microbial communities from peat moss isolated from Minnesota, USA - S1T2_Fc - Sphagnum magellanicum MG (SPAdes) (version 2) | ecosystem: Host-associated > Plants > Peat... | reverse complement strand
AAATTTCTTTAAATCTATATCATCCAAATCTGACTCAATTAGCATCAAAAGCTTTTTGACTAAACTAATATCCACTTCATTCATATCAATACTAAGGTTTCTCGGAAATTCTTAACTCTTAACAGGTCAAAGAAGCAATATAGAAATCCGGTTTGATGGGCAAGAAAGGATCTGTGTAGGTTCTTAATGGGCAACTCTTAACAGGATAGAGGAGTAGAGGTGTACGGAGTTTTTTCCAAAAATCAAATATGGTTCCCATTTGATGACTGAAAATAACTGTGCAGGCAGGGAATGAAGGCGGTGGAGGTGTATGTTTTTTTCACCAACCAAACATAATTCCTACATCTGATTACCTACAAGAAAAGAACAATTTCCGGCATTGCTGATTCAAGGTATGAACCAATAGCTGAAAGCTCTAAAAACTCATTTGGAATTTCACAGAACATACCACCATTCAACAATGCCCAATTTCCCCTCGTTCCCAACTCCCCTGCTCCCTAGCTCTCCCCAAAATATGGTTAACCTCCCAACTCCTGAGAAATAATTTGAGTAGCAGAAAACATCACATCAAGTTCCCTCCTAGGATTAAATTTTTACGACTATTTATCTTTACGGTTGTTGATAATTCAGGTGTAAAGTTGTCCGTTAGCTTAGAGACCTAGGAAGTTATGGAAACTGGCTAGTATAGCCCTCCTATTCTCCCCCTGATTGAAATTCCCTCTCAGAGAGGTTTTTTAATTGTGTTCATATAATAAATATAACTTTGAAATATTCAAGTTGACTCAGGAGTTTATAATCGGTGGTATTACAAGTACAAGCTAGCACATACGAGGCTAAAACCCAAGAAATTGCTAAACAATTGATCACAGTTACTAAAGAAAATCGCTCATTTTTGGCTGCATTGCGCGATCAGATGCGCTGGGATGACAAATTGCTGTCTTGGGCTATGGATAATGCGGGATTGCGCGTACAACTATTCCGGTTTATCGATACCTTACCTGCATTGGGTAGTACATCACAAGTTGCTGCCCACCTCCAAGCATACCTGGGGGACGAGTCGGTGGAACTTCCCCAAGTCTTAAAAGGGATGCTCAATTTTGCCCAACCCGACTCTATGCCTGGACGGGTAGCAGCGACAACCGTAGCTACTGCAGTAGAAACCTTGGCACACAAATATATTGCTGGGGAAAATATCCAACAGGTGATCAAGACAGTTGAACGACTGCGGCAAGAAAGAATGGCCTTCACTATCGACTTACTAGGTGAAGCAGTGATTACGGAAGCAGAAGCCCAGTCTTATTTAGATCGCTATCGGGAATTGATCCGCCAATTGGTAGCTGCATCCCAAAATTGGTCAACGGTCCCTGCAATTGATTTAGCCGATGGGGAACCTCTACCCAAAGTTCAGGTTTCGGTGAAGTTGACGGCGTTTTATTCCCAATTTGACCCCTTGGATGCTCAAGGTAGTGAAGAACGAGTTAGCAGTCGCCTGCGCCTTCTCCTCCGGGAAGCCCAAGAGTTAGGTGCAGCTATCCATTTTGATATGGAGCAGTACGCCTATAAAGATATCACCCTGAGCATCTTGAAAAAACTGCTGTTAGAACCAGAATTTAGGCAACGCACCGATATTGGTATCACCATCCAGGCATACCTGCGTGACAGCGAGCAAGATACCAAAGACCTAATTACTTGGTTGCAACAACGGGGTTATCCCCTAACAGTCCGGTTGGTGAAGGGTGCATACTGGGATCAGGAAACCATCAAAGCTTTGCAGAAACATTGGCCACAGCCAGTTTACAACGACAAAGCTGCCACTGATGCCAATTTTGAAGCCATAACCCAGCTACTGCTAGAAAATCATCCCTACGTCTACGCTGCCATTGGTAGTCATAACGTGCGATCGCATGCCCGCGCCATTGCCATTGCCGAAAGTTTAAATGTCCCCCGGCGTCACGTAGAACTGCAAGTCCTCTATGGTATGGGCGATAAGCTAGCCAAAGCCTTAGTAGATAGGGGGTACCGGGTTCGCGTCTACTGTCCCTACGGCGACCTTCTCCCCGGAATGGCCTATTTAATTCGCCGCTTATTGGAAAACACAGCTAATAGTTCCTTCCTGCGGCAAAACTTGGAGAATCGCCCCATTGAGGAACTCTTAGCCCCACCAACTCCAAATTCCTCTGCCCCAGTTGCGGTAAATCACCCAGGGTTCTCCGGTTCACCAGACACGGACTATGCCCAAAAGGAGGCGAGAATGAAATCAGCCCAAGCTTTGCAAACCGTTCGTCAACAATTTGGTAAAACCTATCTGCCGTTGATTAATGGTGAATATGTGCAGACAGAGAAATTTGCCGACTCCCTCAACCCCTCAAACTTTCAGGAGGTCATTGGCACAGTTGGGTTAATTAGCATCGAACAAGCAGAACAGGCTATGCAAGCAGCCAAGGCCGCCTTTCCTGGTTGGCGTCAAACACCAGTTAAACAACGGGCCGGGATTCTCCGCCAAGCTGCCGACTTGATGGAACAACGCCGAGCTGAACTGGCAGCTTGGATTGTCTTAGAAGTCGGTAAACCAGTGAAAGAAGCCGATGCTGAGGTGACAGAAGCCATAGATTTTTGCCGCTACTATGCTGAGGAAATGGAACGGCTAGAACAGGGTGTGAACTATGACATAGCCGGGGAGACAAATCGCTATATTTATCGACCCAGAGGTATTGCCGTAGTCATTTCTCCCTGGAACTTTCCCTTGGCGATCGCCTGTGGGATGACCGTTGCTGCCCTAGTTACAGGTAATTGCACCTTGCTCAAACCCGCAGAAGTGTCCTCGGTGATTGCCGCCAAGCTCGCGGAGATATTGGTCGCTGCTGGTATACCTAAAGGTGTATTCCAATACGTTCCGGGCATTGGTTCCCAAGTGGGTGCCTACCTAGTTAACCATCCAGATACCCATGTCATTGCCTTCACTGGTTCCCAGGAAGTCGGCTGTAGAATTTACGCTGAAGCAGCTATCCTCAAACCGGGACAAAAGCATATGAAGCGGGTGATTGCGGAGATGGGTGGTAAAAATACCATCATTGTTGATGAAAGCGCCGACTTAGATCAAGCCGTATTTGGGGTAGTGCAGTCAGCCTATGGCTATAGCGGACAAAAATGTTCCGCTTGTTCACGGGTAGTTGTCCTAGAACCAATTTATGATACCTTTTTACAGCGATTAGTAGAAGCAACAAAATCCCTGAACATTGGGGAGACAGAGTTACCCAGTACCCAAGTTGGTCCAGTCATAGATGCCAACGCCCGCGATCGCATCCGTGAGTACATTGAAAAAGGCAAGGCAGAGGCAAAAGTAGCCCTAGAGTTAACCGCACCGACACAAGGGTATTTTATCGGTCCAGTGATTTTTAGCGACGTACCACCTGATGGGATTATTGCCCAACAAGAGATTTTTGGTCCCGTACTAGCGGTAATTCGGGCACAGGATTTTCCCTCAGCCTTAGCAGTGGCTAACGGGACAAACTACGCCCTCACTGGGGGACTATATTCCCGCACACCAGCCCATATCCAGCAAGCACAGCAAGAGTTTGAAGTTGGCAACCTGTACATTAACCGGAATATTACCGGGGCGATCGTCGCTCGTCAACCCTTTGGTGGGTTCAAGCTCTCAGGGGTTGGTTCTAAAGCCGGAGGACCCGATTACCTCTTGCAGTTTTTAGAACCCCGCACCATCACTGAAAACATTCAGCGCCAAGGTTTTGCACCGATTGAAGGTGTAGATTAGCAGGGAGATAGCCGGAGCTTCTAGGTAGGGAGGCTCCGGTTTTGAAGTAACTTTAAGTTTGATACATTTAGGGAAGCAGGAGCTAAGGAAAGGACTGGATCAAGATTTGCGGGAAATGTGCCACCTGCAAAGGGTGAGTTAAAAATGGGTATTTGCTGCCCTGAGCAAGGGGGAGATACATTTGAAGCAGATTAGAGTATAAATCTATCTGTATTCAACCTTCTAAGTGTCTAAAACCCCTGTGCTATGAGTGATATATCTAACATATCGTCAAGTTCTCGTTTGCAGTTGCTAGTCTTAAGCAATGGTCATGGAGAAGACATGATTGCCGTCCGCATTTTACAAGCACTCCAGCAGCTGTCCCCACCACCAGATATTTTTGCTTTGCCTTTGGTGGGGGAGGGTTTGGCTTACCAACAATTAAATGTCCCGTTGATTGGTTCTGTCCGGACTATGCCTTCTGGTGGCTTCATTTATATGGATGGTCGTCAACTGGTGCGGGATGTGCGCGGTGGTTTGTTGCAGCTGACGAGTAAGCAAATTCAAGCTGTATGCTGTTGGGTGGGTTCACAAAAAAAGTTGGGTAACAAACACGGTATCCTGGCTGTGGGGGATATTGTCCCCTTGGTGTTTGCGGCTATAAGTGGTGCTAAATACGCTTTTGTCGGTACAGCAAAATCGGAATATTATGTGCGCGATGAACTAGGTATACTACCCCGCAAATCAAAAGCTGCGCGGTGGGAGAACTTCTCAGGTTCAGTCTATCATCCCTGGGAAAGATGGTTAATGAGTCGTCGCCGATGTCTAGCGGTGTTCCCCAGAGATTCACTGACAACGGAAATTTTAAAAAAGTGGCCGATTCCGGCAGTTAATGCAGGTAATCCGATGATGGATGGTCTACAACCCACCGCCAGCTACCAACAATTTGATAGTGATAGACCTTTAATTATCACTCTGCTCCCAGGTTCCCGGCCACCGGAGGCATATAGTAACTGGGAAATAATTATGGTGGCGGTATCGGCTTTGATGGCAAGTTTTCGGGATTCTCACCTGGGAACAGTGGTATTCTTAGGGGCGATCGCTCCTAGTTTGGATTGCCACATTTTATCCCAGACTTTGAAAATTCAGGGTTGGCGACCCGATCCCCAGTGCCCCCTCACCATTTCTGATCCTCATAGCTTGACTTTTAAGCAGAAAAATGCGTACATAATTCTGACCCAACAAGCATATAACGACTGCCTCCACCTCGGAGACTTAGTGATCGGCATGGCGGGGACAGCTACAGAACAGTTCGTTGGTCTGGGGAAACCAGCGATCGCTATTCCTGGTCCAGGTCCCCAATATAATCCGGCTTTTGCTGAGGCCCAAAGTCGCCTTTTAGGACCATCCCTAATTTTAGTAGACCGACCAGTAAAAGTGGCTGAGGTGGTTCAACACTTACTCAAAAATCCCGACTACTTACAGATCATCGCTGAAAATGGTGTGCAACGCATGGGAGTTCCAGGTGCAGCAACGCGCATCGCTCACTGTTTGCAGGTGAGATTCTCAAAGTAACCCAATGGAAATATTTACAACCTGATATCTAGACTGGAAAAGAGTTCCAGCCCAGATTTTGTCCAAATACTTAAACTACTAGCCCAGAACGCAAAGCCCTGACGGCGGCCTGAGTTCGATCATCAGCACACAGCTTATTTAAGATGTTACGGACATGAGTCTTGACTGTGCCAACGGTGATGTAGAGTTTCTCGGCAATCTGGCCATTGCTGCACCCAGCAACAATCAACTCTAGGATTTCTAGTTCCCGCTGAGTGAGGGGATAGGTTTCTAAAACTTGCTCGTATTCTGTTGCCAGGGCTTCAATTTTCACAGTTTTCGGTTTATCAGTAGGCTGGTTATCTCCTGGTAAACCTTGCCGCATCTTTCGTAACACCACACTGGCAATAGCTGGGTCAATCCACGAGTTACCCCCGAAGGTTGCTTGGATGGCCTCAGTCAACTTATTGATGCTTGTCTCCTTCATATAATAAGAATCTGCCCCCGCTGCAAAAGCAGCTAGGACCGCATCTTCTGTGTGATCCATGGTCAAAATCAGAATTTTTGTTGCGAATTGCCCAGTCTCAGCTTGATATCGCCGAAACTTACGGGTGAGTTCAATTCCGTCCATATCCGGTAAACCGATATCCACCACAGCTACATCTGGCTTGGTAGTTTCCAAAAGTTTTAGACCTTGGGTGGCATTTGCCGCTTCACCAATAACTCTCAGTCCGTTATAAGACTGTAATGCAGCTCTTAGCCCCATTCTGGTTAAATCATGATCTTCAATCAAAAGAATACTAATTTCATTCATTGTTACACCCGCTATTGCCTGATTACTGACTTCAAGCTTTAAATTTCTCTAATTTGTTCTTATTTTCCCATACCTAAGATAGATGATACTTTCTCCCTGATGCATCCATCGATAGAGATAATTAATTTTCATCCATTTCTATATCAGGTATAGTGAAAAATCTAGCGAGGGATACATGGCTCGCTCAAGATTCGAGCGATAGCAAAACCCTCTGGCTTTTTCCTCAACAAGAACGTCTATAGGACTGTGATTTGATTACTGAAAGTATTTATGTAGGCTCTTAACTCTTAACTAGAAGGACGAAATGGGGTAGATGTGTCCGGATTTTTTCTAAATCAAATATGATTTGTCTATTTGCTCATTATTATGATCCAAAACAGCCAAAAAAGCTATAGCTTTCTATGCATTAACACCAAAAAACTGTCCATTCTCGTTTAGCAGTTGGCTAATTTAAAAAGAAATGACTGGGGAAATTTTCCAGAGTTGGGGTATAAATCAAAGAGGTTCTGGTGAGTTACATCAGTGTGTATCTTCTCCTTTTAACGATTCTCCCCAACTTGGGGATGTTGCACTACCAGTACCGGAGTCCCTGGCAATAGAGAAATTCTCTTATAGTCAGCATCCCTATTGAGTTTTTGGCAGTACTTTCTACTTTAACTAGCCTCAGCAACCTCGTGAGTAAAACTGCTCAAGCTTTTGGTGCACAATGTTTCTGTGTAACTCTGACCAATGGCTGACGACGACCACTCACTAATTAATTTACAATTGTGTTGATACTCAATATAGTATTCCATATTACCTTATATTCAGAATATCAGATCATCTGTTCACCCATGTCCTCAATGTGCATCCAACTAATTGGTAAGTGTTTAACAGCTAGTGCTTGTCAACCACCTACCATCAACTCTCTGAGTATGATCGGACCAGACCCAGTAACTTTTAGTTACAACGTTGAGTAAGAGTTAAAGACCTACCAGGGGATGCCTCGCAATTAACCTCCCATTCCTCCCAACACGAAGTTGAAAAGAGAAATGCCACACACCAACCCATGTTTGACAGCGAAAATAAAAACCGATGGAAGAGACGCTGAAGATTTTGGTTGTAGATGATGATGAGCTAGACCGCATGGCAGTGCGTCGTGCCTTGACTAAGGCAGGTGTACAGATGGAACTGTCTGAGGTAAGTGATGGCTATGTCGCACTCTCTACCTTGAAAAATACTAAATACGATTGTGTTTTCCTCGACTATCGCTTGCCAGACCAAGATGCCTTAACCTTGATCCACAAGCTAAACTCTTGGGAAATTAAAGTTCCTTTAGTCATTCTCACTGGACAGGGAGATGAAGATATCGCTGTCGAATTGATGAAAGCGGGTGCGACAGATTATCTCTCTAAGTCTAAAGTGTCCCCTGACATGCTGGCATCGGTTTTACGGAATGCGATTCGGGTTCATCGCGCAGAAATGCAGGCAGCTTCAGCAAATCAACAGCTAAAAGAAAGTTATGAGCAACTGATTCGCAAAAACCGAGAACTGGAGAGACAAAGACAACAGATCCAGTTACAAAATTTAAAGCTATTGGAGGCATCACGGCTCAAATCTCAGTTTTTGGCCACCCTATCCCATGAACTGCGAACACCAATGAATGCCATCATTGGTTTTTCACAGATTTTGTTACGTCCCAAGTTTGGTCAACTGACACCTCAGCAAGCCGATATGGTGGAGCGGATTCTCAATAATGGTAAGCATTTGCTGATGTTACTCAATGAAGTTCTGGACTTTTCCAAACTGGAATCAGGACGCTTGGAGTTAAAGCCAGAGATATTTGACTTACCAAAGGTGATTAACGCTGCTGTATGGGAAATCCGCTCCCTAGCGGAGTCCAAAAAGTTGTCCTTGCTAGTACATACGGACTTGCAAAACACGTTTGTATTCAATGACCCCATACGTGTGCGTCAGATTTTAATTAACCTGCTTTCCAATGCCGTTAAATTCACAGAATCTGGATGTATTTGGGTAGAGGTGAAAGAACTGTGTGCAAATAAGGTCACAATTGTGGTGCGTGACACAGGAATTGGCATAGCACCTAGAGATTTTAAGCATATTTTTGAAGCTTTCCGGCAAGTGGATCAGAGTATTACCCGCAAATACTCTGGTACAGGTTTGGGTTTAGCGATTATAGATTCTCTAGTACAGATGATGGGAGGTCAAATTTTTCTGGAAAGTCAATTGGGAGTTGGTTCAACCTTTAGCATTGAGTTACCAAGTCGGATTAAGTCACCGACAATAACAGATGATGCCCGGGTTTTACATCTCGATAGCAACAAGATTTTTTGTTGTGCCCAACACCCGCACAATTCCACCTTATCTCAATCTAGGAAAGCACCCCTTGGGTATCCCAACCTCAAGTTATAGGTTAAATAAGGTCTGGCTGTTTTATAAGTTAGTAAGAATACAACCTATCACCAAATTCGTATTTCAAAAAAGTTGATAAGTCATGTCTGTTGTTCAAAGTTCTAAGATTGACCGTATCCTTGCCGTTGACGATACTAAAGATAATCTGATTTTGGTGCAAACTATTTTAGAGAGTGAGGGATATGATATCAAGTTAGTCTCCAATGGAATCGCAGCGTTACAGCAGGTAGAACAATCTCCACCTGATCTAATTCTCCTAGATGTGATGATGCCGGGGATCGATGGGTATGAAGTGACACGTCGGATACGTCATAACCCTAAACTCAGCTATATTCCGATTTTGTTGGTTACCGCCTTCCACGAGTCCAGTGTTGTCGAGGGCTTGGATGCTGGAGCTGACGATTTTATTCGCAAACCATTTGATACAGATGAACTTCTAGCAAGGGTGCGATCGCTACTGCGCCTCAAACACAGTCTAGATGAACAACAAAAAATGACGCAGCAACGGGAAGACTTTGTTTCGCGTCTAACTCATGATTTGCGAACCCCCCTGGTAGCCGCTGATCGGATGCTAAATTTATTTGAGCAAGAAACATTCTGCCAGATTTCACCGTCCATGAAGCAAGCCATTGCTTTGATGATTCGCAGTAATCAAAATTTGATGGAAATGGTGAATACTTTGCTGGAAGTCCATCGCTTTGAGGCAGGGAAGAAAACCCTCAATCGGGAAGAATGCAATATGCACTCTCTGGCTCAAGAAGTAGTGAGTGAACTAACTGCCCTTGCCAGTGAAAAAAACCTGCTACTCAAATTAGATACTCCTAACTTACACCAGCAAGCAATAGTTATGGGCGATGGCATGGAGTTACGACGAGTGTTGAATAACTTAATCGGTAATGCGATCAAGTTTACAGATACAGGCAGCATCAAAGTCAGCCTTTTTGATCTACCAGCTACCAATGAAGTCACCATTGAAGTAGCAGATACAGGCTATGGCATTGCCCCCGAAGATCTAGGAACAATTTTCGAGCGATTTCGCCAAGGGAGAAATAAACGCTCCGGCAGCGGTTTAGGACTGCATCTATCACGCCGGATTCTAGAAGCTCACGGTGGCACAATTGAGGTGGTATCAGAATTAGGTAAGGGGAGTGTATTCACCATGCGACTGCCAAAGGGCACTTAAAAGGCGTTACTGGTTTCTTCCCTTTTCACCCTGATGAGCACCATCCCTCTTTAAAGGGGAAGGGAGTGATTAGTGTTGATAAAGGTTCAACAGCCTCAAATTTACCGTCCAGCAAGCGACGAACTATGGTTTCCAATTCCTCAAGCATATATGGTTTACAGACGTATTCATCAAAACCCGCCTGGAAAATGAGTTCTTGATCCTCCCTGCTGGCTAAAGCTGTAACTGCAAGCACTGGAATTTGAGAGGTTAGTGGTTCTTGCTTCAACTCACGCACAATATCTAACCCACTAGAACTGTGTAATAAAATATCTAGCATAATCAAATCTGGCTGATGCTCTTTTGCCACTACTACTGTCGCTGAACTGTCAGTTTGACATAGAAATCTACAGCCAAATAATTCCAGTGTATAACTCATTAACAGTAAACTGTCATTGTGATCTTCTACTACCAAAACTAGAGGCTGCTGAGAGCTGCGCTGCCTTTGATCAGGGAGGAATGAATGTGCCAGATGCATCTCTTCTCCAGAAAATTCTATTGAGACTAATGCCTTTCTTGTGAGAGTAGATAAGACGTCCTAGGAGCAACTCCGATTTAGCTCCTTCAGTGTTTACTCGCGTTTCGCCTCTACCACCGAGAAAACTATCTCCGGAAACCTCAGTCTGAATATAGGTTTAGCAAACACCTCTCGATTATATGCAAAATTAGAGAATATTTTTCCAGTAGCTTCACAATAACTTTATATATAAAAATCAAATGTATAGTTTCAGTAAAAAACCCCTGGTAAACTATTTATAGGTCATATAAAGTACGTCAAAGTGTAAGTCTATCGTCGTATACTACACCATCTGTAAAAATTCTTTTCCTGGGCTATTGATATTCATGTGTTACGTGTGTAACATAAAATTATGTTTAATCCAGCTAGGTAGCCCAATAGCGATCGCCTGATCACCTAGAGGAGATCTTTCCATG
>Ga0209611_10014240_pt1 | contig 10686 bp, 6 predicted proteins | sample S1TSphgellanicum_3_FD_187693 | JGI IMG/M metagenome (GOLD analysis project Ga0209611, IMG submission 187693) | Host-associated microbial communities from peat moss isolated from Minnesota, USA - S1T2_Fc - Sphagnum magellanicum MG (SPAdes) (version 2) | ecosystem: Host-associated > Plants > Peat... | reverse complement strand
ATTTCTTTTTCAATAAATTCATATATTCCATTCAAAATCACCTAATTATAATACACAATTTGATCTTCCATGAAGTTCTTTCAACTTACCATAATTTTATATTTTACCATTCATGTTGAGCTTTTTAAGGTTAATCTCTCTTTGAAATGCATGCAACTAGCACATAGTGTGGTCTAGCAAATTGTTCTTCAATTTCTGAATGCATTCAATTTTATGAAAGTGTTGAACAATTATTCTTAAATCAAGTTAGCTGCGAAAGATCAAAATTTTAGTAAAGTTAAATTCGTGAAAGAAGATAAGATGAAAGGAATGCCAAAAAGACAAGGATCCATCAAAAAAAGTTATATATTGAAAAGATTAAAGGATTGGCTTGTGTTGGTAGTCAAAGAGAGATAATGGATGGATTGTATGCAAAAATAAATGAAAATTCAAGAAAGACAATAAATGAAATGAAACCCATGAAAGATGAAAATTTTGAAAAAGTGAAATTCTAAAAGGATGATGGTAGAAACAAAGATTGGGGAAAATGGAAAATACAAGAAAGACAAATGGGTTGAATGGAGGATTGGGGGAAAGATGGAATCCAAAAAGTTGAAACATGAGAAAGACACAAGCAAAGAATGAAGTGTCAAATCTTCTATGATATGTATTTTATTATTGTATGTTCTTTTTTTATCATACATTGAAAAAGAATCAAAGGTTTCAACAAAAGGGAGAAAAAATACACAAGTACAATCGCAAGCATTTCCAATCTTTCATAGCAAATTGGGCTTGCATTTAACTTTGATATACTTGTTTTTAGTGTCTTCCAAAATTGTGTAATTTAAAAGCTTCTTCCCCTACACCTAGCCAGAGTAAACTAGCATCCACCAGTGCACCATGAAGGATGGATGGTAAGTGGTTAGGAAACAATTTTTTGTTGCATTCCAATTCCTTAGCTAACCATGGTGGTTAGATCAATTGCTTTTTTTTTTTACTACATATCTAGCAACAACCCACATAGCAGGTTGTTAGTAGGGTGTTAGTAGGAAGGTAGTAAAAATATTACTTACCTATGCATAAACTATAAACCATCTACTTACCTAATAGTCACCTTTTTTTTTACCTATCTACCTATATACGATACCTATATTAACTTAGTTGAGGTTCATCCACAACCAAGTAATAACAAGAATCCAATGGATGGTGCATTGGTGGGTGTTAATTGGTTGTGACCCCCATACCCTTTACTTGTGCCTCCATGTTTTTTTTTATAACCAAGATGGTTTTACTCAGAGTTTTTTGATCATCATCCATAAACATGAAAATTGATACACTAAAAAGTGAGATTATTTAAATAAAATCATTTGAACCATTTATTCTATCTAGCCAATCAAGAGCAATTATTATATTGTGCAATTTTTTTTATAAGCATTGGATTTTGTGCACAAGTAGTGTCCCAAAGTGAATTCATTATTTCAAATTGGCATAAACTTGATTATATTTTATTGAAAAAAATAGCAAACACATCAATGGGGTTGCTCTAAAATCATCTTTTACTCACATCATCATTTATCAATGTTTATCACATCCAACAATGTTAATTATCTCTCCATCACCATTCATAAACATGAAAAATTATTAGTACATACATACTTACAAATAACACATTGATAAGCAAATGTTAGAAAAAAATGCAAGATATAATGCATCCACACATAGTCCTACTTTATCACCAAATGATGACATGGCATGTACATGTGGCAATAGTGTTAAATGTTAGAGTTGCATTAACATTGAATTTTAAATTAACATTCCCTTGTAAAAATTTGTGGTAACTTACACACCCAAAAAAAAGCTAGATAATTTTAAATTATGAAAATGTTCATTGTGCGCATGCTCTTACTTATGTTCCCACTTACATTCCATTGTTCAATACCTTGTGCATAGAGCTTCGTGCACAACATTGAACTTTACACAACATCGCACAACATCAAATTTTGCATAACGTTGAATTTCAAGGACCTTTATGAGTTGTTGCTTTTAACACATGCAAAATGGCATCACAAAAAATGATTGATGATTTGATTCTAACCAATACCACAAATACTTCATGAGTAATTATCTTCAACTTCAATTTCAAACATTTTCATTTGCAATTTCATTTCATGCATTTAAATACAAATTTTATTTGATTAGTGTACAAGAATACATATATGTTGCAACCACACCAAAAATTCAAAAACCACAGAAAGCAAGTGGCACTTATCAAATTTAAAAAGGAAAAAAAAAACTAAACCAAAAAAATAAGTTCATATTCAACTAATGATGTCATATAAAACAAGCAACCCTACTAAAGCAATTGGGAATTCTTTGACGTGATGGCCTTGATACAAACAAAGTGCAAAGAATATGTCCAATGTAAACCCACAAGATCAATTTGAATCTACCACATCTATGTGAAGGAATATTGTTACAATTGTGGAATTAAATGGTTATTTTCCTTTGCCAAGGAACAACATAGCTTGCAAGGATAAATGGGGTGCAATGTATGGATATTTCAAATGCATGTTTGACTACATGATGGGAACTAGCCATAACATAAAACACCCCAAGAGAGAGCAACATTAAATTTTCTTCAACATTGTAACAAACACATGTACAATTGATTAATTCCTTCATGGGTGGGCGACCCATGCTAAAGCCTTCTCACATGTGCGACACATTGGCTTTAGATGATGGTTTTCATGTGCTTCCAAGTTTCATTCCATGACCAAATTCAGAGGATGCTTGTAATCAAAATATAATTCAAATAATTCCAATATCTTAAAAATAATATGTAGAACAAAGTATGGATTGCACATTTCCCCATAAAGTTAATAATGCAAAAAAATGGGTAATGTTCCATCTTCATTACCTTTTGCATTTGCAACAGACAACATGACAACATAGGTCACACCTCTTTCACAAATTTTGAAAATGTGAACACCAACAATTATGTTACATGGTGAACAAACACCTCCAATGGTTTTCAAAAGAAACACATAAACCTAAGTGCCTTTTAGGATTCATTGAATGAAGTTGTCAATGAAGATGTAACCCTTGGAAAGGAGTCAAACTCCTTTAATTGGCAAAACAAGACATAGCAACATTGGTGTCAAATAGAAATTGTTTTCCACAAACAATGTTATGGTTGATGTTGTGGACATGGGGAACAAGATGCTTGTAACATCAATTGAAAAAATCAATGTGACAAGTATTGAAATTGAAAAACACATAGCAAAAGTACAATGAAAATTTTATAATCAATAATTTGATTATTACAAAATTAAAGATGTAAAACAATTTGAGTACTTCAAAGAAAAAGGTTAATGGATGTCATTTTTGGATTCACACAAGTTATGGGAAAGATGTCTAATGCCAAAACAAATTCTTCAAAAAATCTAGTTACAATGAATGTTTTCAAATGAATGACAACATAAATAACTCAACATTGATTTTAATTTTCAAACAAGAAGAAGGTTGACCTACTCTTTTGACTCCACCTAGGAGTTCAAATTGATATCCAATTCAAACATCAATAAGGATGGTATTTGATTTTTACTAGACTTGTTTCCATATTTGAATTGTGCAATTTTTTCATTAACAACATTACATAATATACACTTTCATGAAAACTTTAACTCAAATTACATTTCCAACATCCATTTTCAAATGAATATTAAAGTTTTGAACTTACACACTTCAAAACATAATTTTTTATCATCCAAAATAAAACTCAAGTTGAGTATGTCAATGTGATCCATATGCTTTTGCCCATCAATGATAGTCCTAATTCATCATCATGTTCATGCATCACTAACCTTGATCTCCTTCTATGTAAAATTTGTTATGCTATTACAAGCTCTTGAATAGTGATCTCAAATTTAAAATAGTCCAAAATATTTTGGACATTTATTTTTTCGTGTTTGAATAACATGTTGTGTAGAATGCAACAATAGGTAATTAACGAGATCTAGAACAATAGGGACATGCAAATATTTGTTTTGTGATGGAGCTCATGGAAAACCTATTTTAAAATGCAAAATGCATTTTCCAATACAACCCTCCCTTTCTTGTGTTTTATGTTGAACAACAATTTGCACCCTTGTTTGTGAAGAGTCGCCATCCAATCAAGCAAGGGACAACCCTTGCCTACTAGCAAATAAGGTGCAATTCCATATAGGCATCCCCACTATAAGCTAAACACCCCACATACAAAATAAATATGCAAAAGATTCAAAAATCATTTATAAATCTAGGAAACTGCACAAAATATTATTGAATTGTTTCTTGTGATTTGCAATAGCTTGATAAACAATTGTGTAACCCACACTTTATTGATAATAATAATTTCCACAAGATTGGCCAATAGGTTTAACAATGGGGAAATGTATACCATTCAAAACACCATCAATACTTGGGAGTCCACATGGCTTCTTAAATCTAGTCATTATTCATGACCTCTTCCAATTTATTGCCAAAAATTAAGATATCATTTTTTTGAAAATGATCGTGATTACTTGAATGGATTATCTCACGACAAATAAAATAATAAATCTGCATATTGCAAAGAATTCATTACAAATTAAGATTACAACCTTATTTTTTTGTACATTACACATGCAATATAAATTTCAATGGGAACAATAAGTTTATACCTTGTGTTTTGTTTATGAATCAAAAGTTTCAATTGGTTGGCTATATTATATATTAAAGCTACAGTGTATGTCTATCTGTTTGTCCGGGCAATGTCTGGAAAAAATTTCCAGTCACTGCCCGTTCCCTGTCGTGTGCTTTGTAGAAAAGGGGGGGGGGGGGACCCGTGTAAGTTAAGGAATTTCTTGATTTGGGAATTTCGATCTCTGAGATAGTTATTACCCAACTGACAACTTTGAGGACCTGAACCGAGGTGGCCAGAATCCTCGATAATGGACCTGAATCGAGATTCTCAGTACCCGGTCCAGACCTCAAAATGGACCTGAAACGAGGTTCCTAGAAAGAAAACCCGTCGTTGGGGACCTGAAACGAGGTCCTCAGAGAGAAAACCCGTCGTTAGGGTCCTGAAACGAGGATGCATTCTTTTACTCACCAACACTGAATTTGTTTTTTAAAAAAAAATTAATTTTAAAAATTAAATTATTTCTCTGGGGCCTTGACCTAGACCCTATACACGTGCACTCTTTTACTCACCAACACTAAATTTGTTTTTTTTAAGGATTCATAACAGCCGTCTTTGATTTGTTTGGGAGAACGGCTGTTATGAATCCTGAGAACCGACCTGATAACCATCGGGGGTCTGTTCCTGTTTTTCAAAAGAAGTTTGAAACAAAAACGTAGACTGACGGTTCTTTGATTCTGATGTTTTTCAATGAGAAATAACCGGAGGTTCTTTTGTTTTTCAAAGCACCGCGACTGGCAGTTCTCAGTTTCGGACATATTGAAGAAGAACCGACAGCCGAACACAGGTCTGGTTCAGTGTTGGGTGGTGCTTTTGAGTCTTTAAAGAACCACCGGTTCAGGTCCTTTAAATATTTCAGACCCTCAGAGCCGCCTACTTCCTATTCTTTGAAAAAATAGGCCAGGGCAGCCGCTGCGAGGGGCCGGGCGAGGTGCCACGGGTGGCTGGAGTGGTGTAGCCACGGGTTGCCCTCACTCGTTTCAAAGAAAGTACATTTTGTCATCCTAAAATTTTGAAACCATTGTTCATCATCATATTTGATTACCAAGAATACATAAAACCATGTCATATTCTTGAGCTTGACCCAATGTCCAAACTTTTCACTAACAAACCTTAATCTAGAATTGCAAATTGTAACAAAAAAAAGTTACAATTGGTTCATGACTACAATGTTTAGAAATACATGGAAAGGTGGAAAATCTAGTATGTTGCCTAATATCTTTAACACACTAATCAACAAACAACAACCTTTATCAAGATCCTATTAATGATATTGGAATCCATGATCATGCAAAAAAAAGGAACAACAAAATTAGAAAAGAAAAACTAAAAATGAAGGACTAAAAATGAATCTTTTAAAGAGTTGGAACTTGTTTCATCTTCTTTGGAATAAAAATGTTAAACTAAATCTTTGTAACCATCACAACAAATTCAACAAAATGCAAAAGACTTAAACCTTAAAAAATTCAAGACAACCATGTAAATATCAACAAAAGAAAATTCAACAATGGAGTTTTGAAAGTGGATGGTGAACTTACTTAAACATTGGGGCATCATGAAGCCATTATCTACATCTTTGTTCCTCTTTGCCAAAAGTATAGAAGACAATTGTCACAAGAATTGAAATATCAAATGCATTTAAGGTTTGATAGATGACATTATTGCAAGAAAAACATAAACATTGCCATGTTAGAAAGTTTCATCTTGACAATGTTACAAGAAGAAAAAAACAATGTGAAAGTTGTAAGTTGACAACATTGTTGAACTAAACTTCATCAAGCACCAGAATGAAAATGAAAAAAATAAACAAATGAAAGAAGCTTGTTATAGACAAGTGCAAGAAGCTTGTAATAAACAACTACAAGAATCTTGTTGTTCTTGAGCTCGGAGCAAATGATGCAATCATCAATTTGCCACTAGGTTACATTTTCCTTGAGCAATCATGTTGGCAACACAAAGTTGACTAGAGATAAATAATCTCTAGATCTAAACACTTTAGTTGTAAGTGGTAGGTTTACTTTAGAGTAAGTAGGATTTTTTTAAACGTTAGTTCATGATATGATTTAGGGTTTTGTTAAGTAGGTGTTAGTGATTCTAAAATCCCCCCCCCCCTATCTTTGGGTGTGTATGTACAATAAACAATATAAAATTATAAACTATTTAAATGCCATTACTAGGCCAATCGAAAGTAGTCATTCTTTTCAACAACCCTTCAAAAATCATTTCATCCTATGCATATATACAAGTACAAATTGCCCTACTAGTCAAGTGTTGAAAACATGCATCTCAACATATAATATTATAACTTCATAACTAGATGTGGTCAATGTAAGAGGGGACTATCATAGTATCCAATGTTGTGTGGTCATTTGATTTTATTAAAAAAAACTCTCCACTCAGGTTTTTATTAAGATTTCAAAACTTGAATTTCAAAAACTGCCAGTTCCAGTTATGAAGCTCTGAAACCTCAAAGAATTGGCAATTTTCAAGAATGAACCCCATTTTAAACAACCACCAATATGGATAGAGTCTTATATTGGTGGGTACAATTTGGAAGGCAGATGGTTTAGGGTTTAGGGGACCCATTAAATTGCTGGTATTAGTTAAAATGTAATCTAGAGGGGTTAGCCTGGTAATGACTTGACAAACACCATTAGGGTATGAGAGTGTTAATACTGGGGACTATTTTTACCAGTGTTGTGTGGTTATTTGAATTTCTAACAAATTTGTTGGTTCCAATTTTTTTAATTATTTCGTAACTAAAGAATCATGGATTTTAGTTCTTTGAAAAAAATCAAAATCAAAATCAAAGAATTGTTGGTCTCAATTATTTCAAAACCCACCCACGGTTTTTGTGAAAATCACTAACAATGAACTAGCCATTTTATGGCTGGTTATTTGATTTTTTCAAAAAAACATTGAGTGCCACACCAACGATCATCCACAAGAGGAATTAGCCACATTTTGGCTACACGTGAGAGAGGAAAGTGGAAAAAGTTAAGAATCCTATATTTTTCATGATGTATTAGAACCTATTGTCTAAAGATGGTGGTTTTTGGGAAAGAAAAATTCCTTGAAATTTGGCAAGTTTGCCACATTTTTTTTTAACAAAAATCTTTTGTATGAGTAGCATTGGATTTTGTTATTGTCATTGAGTGGCAAAATTTTGCCAAGAATAAAAAATGCCGGTGTGTATAGTATGCAATTGTTGGTAGTTGATTTTTTAAGTCACCCAAGTGCAAGAAAACTCATAATGAGCACCATGTCATAGGTTTCTATTTTATTTTATTTATATTTTTTCAATCTTGTGATTGAAATGACAATTGTCCACAAGAAGATTTAGCCAAATTTTGACATAAATGAGAATTTAAATAATAAACTTTAAGCATCCTTCCATATATTGTTGGAGCTACTACATATTGGAATCTAATGAATACATTTGGCAAAAAAAACAATTCACTAGCCTAATCTAGCAATTTTGGAGGATTTTTTTTTCATAAAAATTCCTTTGTACATTGATATTGGATGTTTTAGATCTACAAATTTCCAAAATCCACCAAAACAAAAATTGATTGGTCAAAACCTATGGAAACCAAAAACTTTTGTAAATTTTTTACTTCTTATAAGAAGGTTGAAATTAACAAAAATTAATTCAAAGAAATGTGACAATTTGCAACTGCACATAATCCTGAGATTTCAAAAATATTTTTTTCTAAAAGGAGATTAAACATTAAAATCTATAAATATGGACTCCTTTCGATTTTCAAACTATGATCAGCCAACATGAAATTTTGGTATAAAGAAAAAAAATAAAAATAAAAATAAAATTGATGTAGGAACACCTTGTGTCAATTTTGACAACTTTTAGAATAGAGGCTTTCACATCGTCAAATTATATATGCCAATATAATTTTGGTGTTAATATTAGCCTCATAAAGTTAAAAACATGTATATCAAAGGAAAGGTTTCATTGAGTGGCAACATTTTTAAATAATTGAACTAATTAACCAATGTACAAAACAATTGTTGAGAAAAAGGTCATAATTAACATTTTTTTAGTTTAGATAGAAAAAATGGGTTCGTCATAATGAGTAGAAAATAATTTAACAATTGAAAATTGTTCAACAATCTGCAAATTATTGTATGACACAATATATCATTGAAAATCAAGGTTTTACATGAAATCATTAAACAATTTTCACCCCAAACTTGCAAATTAATCTAATAAAAATCACATTGCCAAAGAATTTGTAGGTCAAGATCCATTGCAACCACAAGACAAAAACTCATCAAATTGTCACATTATTTGATTGAAGGCTCCCATTGTAAGAAAATGTTGGAAAATGTATTTTCAAAAAAGGTTCGCTAGAAACATTTTTACCCTTGTTCTACAAAATTAATAACATTGGGACCATTGTTGCATGAAAATCACCAAAATTTGTGGATATGCAAAAAAAATGTTTGATATACGTACACCATTTGTAAAAACAAAACTTGATTCACTTCAAACTTCTTCCCAAAAAAAAATTCCACAATCCATTAAGCACCTCTTAAAAAGGGAAAAACACAAAACAATCTCAAAATTTAAAAAAATAAAAATAAATTTCCCACATTATTATATTCTACTAAAATGTTGAAGAATTACCTACAATACAAAAACAACAAAAACTAAAATGTATAAATTTGCTACACATATGGCACATTGAAACATTTTTGAAATTTTTTAAAAAAAAAAGCACCAAAAAAATTCTTTATGTTCATCAAAAACAAAATTTACTAAATAATTAAAATTTGGCCTAATACTATATGAAATTGTAGGAACATTGCACAAGTGCCAAAACTTTGTTTACTAGTAATTTTAACATCAAACCCTAATATCATGTCACATAACATGACAATTTGGAGCTCCATAACAAAGTGAAAACATAAAAACATCAAACCACAATCACAACGATTTGGAGTTCTACAACAAAGAAGAGGTGCAAAGCTCACAAACGAATCCTCTCCAAGAAACATCACCATTGCCAAAAATAAAACAAAAATTTAAATGACATGTTAAATTAGGAATGGTCCTTTCAATGAAACATTGCCATTGTTGAGAAAAAATAGGAGAATAACAAAACCATGAAAACTACAAAAGAAACATAAGTGACATTTTTAATTAATTAATTAATTTTTAATTATTTTTATTGTTAAAAAAAATTGGGTTGGATTTAGTTTTGAAACTTAATTATTATTAAACTTGGGGCTCCATGTTGCTTCACACACACTAGGGATGAGGATCTAACAATTTTTTTTTCTTTCTTCTTATTTTCCCATGTATGGTTTCCAATAGTTTATCATTATTTATTTATGTTAATTTCATACTTAATTTAATTTAAATAAATATAATTATTATCAACAATGATAAGGCAAATTGTTAATTTATTTTTTCATATCCATTTATTAGAAAATTTAAATAAGAAAAAAGATAATTATTAGAAAAGGAATGAGGTAGTTAGGCTTGAAAATGAGACATGTGTGAACTGTATCTTACTAAAATCCTCTAAACAACTTGGTTAGTAAATTAGGTCAATTTAGTGACTTACTAATTGTGATGGTTAGTTGGTCTCTAGTAAGCGCAAGCGAAGAAGCGCCTGGGCCAAGCCGGACACCGCCATCGCTGCTTCCGACCGAAGCTTCGACAGCCTGTATCTTCCTTCTCTCGTGCGTTGCAAGTCCTTCGACGCGGATTCTCATTCGGCGACGAGATTTCCGTTCTTTTGAGGTAATTATCGGCTGCTGAGCTTCTGTTTATGGCACGAAACTGTGCATAGAAGTGTCTTGTCCGTGCTTCTTCTTAACTTGCAAGAGGAGGACGAGGAGGAAGAAGAAGTTCCTGCTTTCAGGTTGTATGGAGATTTTCTCTGTGGATTTTTTTCCCCCCCTCTTTGATGTAGTTCTCCGCCACTCCACTTTGTCGTGGATCTCGGTTTCTGTGATGTGAT
>Ga0209611_10014239_pt1 | contig 10688 bp, 10 predicted proteins | sample S1TSphgellanicum_3_FD_187693 | JGI IMG/M metagenome (GOLD analysis project Ga0209611, IMG submission 187693) | Host-associated microbial communities from peat moss isolated from Minnesota, USA - S1T2_Fc - Sphagnum magellanicum MG (SPAdes) (version 2) | ecosystem: Host-associated > Plants > Peat... | reverse complement strand
AACCATTATGAACAGGGAGGGGGTCTGGATACTGGAACTTATCAACATACAAAAACAAAGAAATAATTTTCAACAGATTGATACCTACTAAATAAGTAACTTACTACTTACTTACAAGTTGAACAACGTTGGGGTATATTTGCTGTCTCCGGTCTATTCCCATAGTTAGCTGTATGTTGCTATCTCACGGGTCACAAGCAGTGCAAACATCAAGATTTTCAGCAGCCAGGGTCCCGATGGATACATGCAGAATGTCATATATAAAGAGGTTTTGGAAATGTAGTTTGTAATTGTAATTTTGTAATATGTACTGTCAAATACACACACACCTGTGCATTAGCACGGGGTTCAAACTAGTTGAGTAGGAAGAGATAAACGCAACATAATTGAACCAATTTCAAGTATGTAGGACTACCTCTTTGATGTGAGGAGACACTCCTCCTTGTGTGAGTTCTAAGAGGGTTGTCATGAGGAAGCAACAACTGATGATTTCTTTTTTGCCAAACTTTTTCCCATGAGATGAGAGTAAGGTACAAAACTAAGAAGAAAGTATGAAAGAATACAACAAATTCCCAAAGAGGACAACGCTTTAAGAAGAAGAAGAAGAAGAAGAATGGAAACCATGATGACAAGTCCCACGAGAAGACACCAAATTTCAAAGTTTGTTGGGTTTCATCCCAAAAATCGTCAAAGCATAAGGTAGTACTTGTGTTGCTAGTAGAATTCTTCACATTACAAAATCTAAGGCTACTATGTTTGTTCAAGCATTGTTAGAGCCTAGAAAAGTTATTGGGTTGGTGTTATATCGATTTGCACATGGGGTTAATGGAAACATCATTGCTAATAGATTCAATGTTGGAGCTTTTACAATGCGTAAGTATGTTGATATTCTTGTCAATGCTTTAATTTGTAAGGATAAATTATTTAGTTGATATATTTATATACCTCATGGTCCATGCTTACTTAGGATTATGCATGGATTTTTTCATGCACATTGCTTACCCGATGTTTGTGGCGCTATTGATGGATCCCATATTTTGCTTTCACAAAAGCCAGATAAACGAGTTACTACAATACCTACAATTATTATTATAGATCAAAAAATTGTAATTTAGTTGTTTCAAAAGCAATTTATGACATGGACAAATTGTTTTGGAATGTTTGTTGCTCAATTCTTGGCAAAATAGCATATGGGGGCCAATTTAAAGTGTCATGTATTTATCAACAACTTTGAACACATTTAATTTTAAAAGAGCCAATTGTGGTGGTTGAAGGTTTAAAGATAAAACCTTATTTACTTGGAAATGTGAGTTGTGCAAGTCGATATTACCTTTCGCATAATTTCAAGCTAGTTCATGGAAATTTGGATAAAATCATGTTTGACCAACAAATGAATGTTGGTAAAATTAGCATTGAAAATGTTTTTGGGATTTTAAAAAATAGACAGAGGATCTTGCATTGCATTAGTGCCTGTGTTTATCAAAGTCCCGAAATTGTGGTGCCTTGTTGTGTCCTTCATAATTATGACCAATTAATGGGATTACCCCCGCCCCCAAAAGGTCCTCAAGAAGAACCACTTTGTCATGCAAGGGGGCAAATGCCTTTTCTTTGTGAAGGTCAAGTCACCTCACAATGTGGAGAAACAATGCATGCTACATTTTTCACAAATTGGATGATTATCTGTGCGAACCCTATTTGATGTTCTTCATGAGCACTATGGAAATATAGGTGCATTACATTTGAGGTTTTATTATATTGGTCTGAAATTTGGAACACAAGTCCATTAGGAGGGCTCTTAGCTTTTACAATTTGAAAAATTGAAAAAAAATTACTCAATTCTATTTTTAGATGAAAAGATGCAAAAATCCTTACAAGAAACCCAATTTGGATATATAGATGCATTAGATCTGAAATTTTATTCAATTACTATCAAATTTGAACCATGAGTGCATAAGGAATTCTATTAACTAATGCAATTTGCAAAATTGGAAGAAAATCAAAAGAGAAAAAATTATTTAACTCTATTTTTAGATGGAAAAATGCCAAAAAACCCACAACAAACCTACTTTGATAATATAGGTGCATCAAATTTAAGATTTGATTTAATTGTTCTCAAATTTGAACCATGAGTGCACAAGGAGTTTTAGTAACTAATGAAATTTACAAAACTAAGAAAAGGAAAAGAAAAAAAGTTATTTAACTCTATTTTTAGATGGAAAATGCAAAACAAATTGCAAAAAACCCACTTTGGTAATATATGTGCATTAGATCTGAAATTGTATTCAATTACTTTGAAACTTGGATCGAAATTGCATAAAGAGTTTTAGTAATGCAATTTGCACAACTGAAAAAAAATGAAAAGAGAAAAAGTTATTTAACTATGTTTCTAGATGAAAAAATGCAAAAAAACCTGCAAAAAACCCACTTTGGTAATATAGGTGCATCAAATCTGAAATTTTATTCAATTTCTTTAAAACTTGGATCACAAATGCATAAGGAGTTTTAGTAACTAATGCAATTTGCAAAGCTGAATTTTTTTTAAAAGAGAAAAAGTTACTTAATTTTATTTTGAGATGAAAAAATGCAAAAAAAACCTGTAGAAAATCTACTTTGGGAATATAGGTGCATCAAATCTGAGATTGTTTTTCAATTGCTCTGAAATTTGGACCATAAGTGCATAAGGAGTTTTGGTAACTAATGCAATTTACAAAACTGAACAAAAATGAAAAGAAAAAAGTTATTTAGCTGTTTTTAGATGAAAAAATGCAAAAAAACTTGTAAAAACCTCACTGTGGAAATACAAGTGCATCAAATCTGAGATTTTTCCCAATTTTTCTAAAATTTGGATCACAAATGCATAAGGAGTTTTCATAATTAATGCAATTTACAAAACTGAAGAAAAAGAGTTATTTAACTTTGTTTTTAAATGAGAAAATGCAAAAGAACCTGGCAAAAAACTCACTTTGGAAATATAGGTGCATCAAATCTGAGTTTTTTTCAATTGCTCTGAAATTTGGACCACAAGTGCAGAATGAGTTTTAGTAACTAATGCAATTTGCAAAATTGAAAAAAAATACAAAAATAAAAAGTTATTCAACTCTCTTTTTAGATGACCAAATGAAAGAAACTTTTTTTATTAATGTATTGCCTCTTTACACAAAATCACACTCTGACAAATATTTGAATCATTTAAAAACATGTAAAATGTCTCCAAGCATTTTGGCAATTGTCAATTGAATTGCTTGAGCTTGTGCATGTTCTAACTCAAGCTTTCGATTCTCAAGCTCAAATTCTATTTACTTGATAACCAATTTCTCATTGGATTATATAAGCAAAATTGTCATTCTTTCCCCAAATTCTAGTTTGTGTCTTTTGACATTAATAGAACCTTTCGCAAATTTGTTCATGGCTTCTGCCAAATAATTGGCATTTTCAATCAATGCTTGTTTGTGAAATGGTATTTTGCCAAAAACCTCGGGCAATTTGCAAGAAACACTCTTTGGGGTAAGAGAAGATTTGTCATGATGCCTCCACTCCTCTTCATATAAGTCAAGGTTGTTAGCAACATCACTCCTTCTCCCTCCAACATTTGTTTCATCATCCTTTTTTTTTCTTATGACACACTTTGACAATTGGTAATTGTAATAATGGAGGTGGAACAAGAATGGATGATGAAGATCCTTCCAACAATGGAGGAGCTACAATAGTTTTCATTTTATTTTTTATTATAAAATGAGTCCACATATGTGGCCTTCCATCATCCATGATTCTACAAAAGAAAATCATATGCAAAACATAAATAAGAATTGATGAAAAATACATTCAATACAAACAAAGACAAAGTCAAGAAAGTTGAAACAAAAAACCACTTCAAAATCAACCATAATGTATACACATACATAAAGGTTATAAATCAAAGGAATAAATCAAAAAATGGATTAAAAACCCTAGCCCTAATACATAAATTTCATATTAGGGTTACACTTATATATTACATTTTACATCATACAAAGACAAATTCAAGAAAGCTAAAACAAAAGATCATTTCAAAAAAACCATAATATATACACATATACAAAAATTATACATCAAAGAAACAAAATCCAAAAATTGATGAAAATAACTTAAATATTAAATACATACCAGTGTAAAAAGTGTTGTTGGAATTCCAAGTGTTTTTAAACAAATGAGTTTCTAGTTGTGGAAAGTTTCAAATACTATCCTAGACACTTGGTAATTTTTTTTTACTATGGTTATATTTATAATAATTGAAATTTACGTTTATCATTGTACTTTTTAAATCTAAGGCACAACTGCAATGGTTATTTATAGCCTAGGCTGTTAGTTGCCGCCATGAGACTTTACCTCCATGCCCAAAGGAGTTTGCGATGGGCAAAATGGGAGGTTGTTGCAAAGCCCCCCATTTGCCGATTTAAGTCATGCATGTGCCCAACCTTTCTACTTCCATGCTCAAGGACATCAACAATAGGCAAAATGGGAGGTTAGTGCCAAAGCCCCCCATTTGCCCCTTTAAGTTGTGCATGTGCCTAGCCTTTTTGCAATGTCACTATCATGGCGACACATTACATAGGAAAAAGGTTTGTCATGATGTCATTTTATGTAAGTAAGGTCAGCTAATAGACCCTTCTCTTATACATAAAAACTTTTGTCAATTTACATAATGTAGTTGGAGGGCATTTTTAAATAGGTCAAAATTTAAGGTTTAGGGTTTAAGAATTCTCACAAATGTGAACATTTCATTTTTTGAAACACCCACTTTCATTTTCTTTCCTATCATACTTGAAGAAAATTAAAAATTAGCACAAGTCCTTACACTTGATAAAGCCTTCGACCACAAGCTTTTTGACACACATAAATTGGTGCCCTTCAAACAGACTTAGGAAGTTTCTAGTGTGTAGGTGATATGTAAGGCTTGAATAGAGGGGTAATATCAAAATAAGGCACCCCACCTAAAACAACTTGAGAGAAAGACTTAATATGAACACACGTGGATGATATTTGGTTCCGACGTATGGATTTTTTAATATGTTGCATATCATACATGTATGATATTTGCTATGTGGTTATAACATAAGATGATTATAACCCTTAAATATTAAGGCCTCTCCCAAAACATAAGACGCTTTCACAAAAATATTTTTTCCACCAAAAGAAAACTGAGTTTTTGTAACCAACGAATTTGTGACTAGTTGTGACTATTTGACATTTACAACTATTGTTGGTTGTATCTACAACTACTTTTTGCATTTGGTCTTGCTTGCAACTACTCTATGACTAACATATGACTAATGGAACTTTTCATCCTTTCATTTGGATAACTTTCAACACAATTTCCATCCAAGAAGACCCCCTCTACCTACCATTAGTTACAAATGTCACCAAATGAGTTGTAGCCCTGTGGGTATTCCAAATGTATTATCCATATTTTAGGCATAAGGGGTCCACAATTGTGTATTGAATGTATTATACTCATTATTATATGGGTACATACTAAGAAATACCCATATATTACTAGTTATGTATAATAATTGTATTTAAATTGTATGTAAGTTGTATTTTGGAACATACTTGAATATGTATTGCATACATCACCTTTATTTGTGTCTAGTTTATTTATGTTAAATTTTTAAAAAATAATATACAGATTATACCCAAGTCATATTACATGTCTTATGTGGTTTTCCAAATTAGTGTTCCAATATATTTGCCCAAATTTATGTGTTGCAGTCTAATAGGGGAAAAAAACATATATTTCTACTCCATTATCCAAACATTTGAGTATTCAATCCTAAATTTTTGTGAGTTTTTTAGTTGAAAACAAATGTCATGTATTACATAAATTTGATGCTTACAAAAACTAAATGCATCGTTCTACACAATTCTAAATAACTTAGCAAACTCTAATGTGCTAATGGCCTGCTAGAATTTACTAATTTTGTATGAGCTCCTCCTCTTCATGCAATAGCTACTTTGTCTCCAAAATAGTAAGGAAACACATTGCTATTAGTTATCTGTAGATACAAGTAGGACCAGAGGTGTAAGTGATGCATTAGTAGTGTAGAGAAGGAATATAATCAAAAAATTAGTTCTCTCTGTCATTGTCAACAACTCATTGATCCCTCATTGGGCATGGTTGCATAGTAAAGTTGTAAGCATTCATAAATGCATTTAAACTCAAAAGGCCAGACCTGCATATACACAGGTACTATGAATTTTGCCACTGAGATGCTTCTTCCTGTGATGATAAACACTAAACCCACTTACTTACCAGTCCAAGCTTCTTGAGCACTTCAGCTTCAAGGATGACATCAAGAGAGGCCTTCCATTAGGTCTTCATCATGCTGTGAATTGCACAGTTTAAGTAAATATTATTAGAGTTCCTGAGTCCCAACCTACCATGCAAACCTCCATAACTACAAGAGTGGTTGTAGACATTCGTGTCTTTTCATACCTAATGGTCCAAGATTTGTCTTTTGTATCTCACATCTTGGACTATTAGGTATGAAAAGACATGAATACTTAATAGTCAAATAGGGTGCAGAAATATCTATGGCTTGCAGCCATAGATTTAGACTCCAGTATCTGCCATAACATAGCTCATTGTGAATGCATTCATTTGGATGACATTAAAGTATTCTTTTGAATTATAAAAAAACCAACATACTTGAATCTTCTCTTAAGGTATAGTAGCAATGCATATGTAGCACATGCTTTGACTTTTGACAAATAATGCCAACATCCATTTGACTGAACACCGTGAATAGCAAATCAAACTTTGTACATTGTTCTAGAGATATTGTTGTAGAGGGAGATGAAACAATCCTGAGAAAGGATATGGCAAAATAATTTCAAGAAAGCTGTACCTGTAAACAAAGTAACCATTGGAACACCAATAGACATAATGGAATTCAATAATGTCTCCATTGTTTGCTTCAAGCCTAGAACTTTCAATATTTTTTTTTAAGGAAAAACCAAAACTACCAAGTTTGAGCTATTGACCTAAAATCCACAGGCTAACTGCATTGCAAAAGACATCACTGCAAACATAAAAAGATCATGTCTATTCCCCCGAGTATGTACTTTTAGGGTTTGATTATGTAGTACCTTGAATTTTCACTCCACTTGGTCTGAACTGAAATTTGCATACAATAATAAAAATGTAATTATAAGATCACAAAGTAAATCAAGAGGAGAGGAGTAGGATTTTGCTTGAGGGAAGAAAGACCTATTGTTCTGGTGAAGGTTTGAAAAAGGTTTGAAAGAGGCGATTTTTCACCTTGGAAGATTTGGTTCCACCATCAGTGGAATGGATGTAGCTATTATGGAAGATGCAACTGTAGTAAGTGCTGTAGCCGCCCCCATCAATGAGACTAAACTGCGCCTGGTGAGGATCACCACCCCCCCCCCCCAATTGAAAGCCTCTTACTATTGTTACAATCCATAGGAAACCTCTTGCTTCTCTTCTATGGCTAACCTTCTGTAGGTTTGCACTACTATTTGACATCCCATGTTAGAAACACAGTAGAGGAAAAATGCACGAGCAGAGAAAGGACGACAACGACATTGGCTTGGCAACCACAAACTCATCATCATCATGCTCACAGTCTTCTGCAAGGATACGAGCTAATGACATGACAGAGAACTTTTTTCTATTCATGTTTTGGATTAGGGTCTTGGTGGACAACAAAACACTTCCATCATGCACAGAAAGACATAAAGACAAATAGCAAGCTTGGAGTACTTAGATGGCATGTTAGAGACCAAACAATGCTGCTGCTATAGTACACAATGGCAATGGTGATCATGATCATGACGAAGCCATGGTGATGAAAATCATCCGTTCTTCGCTTCTTTGTTGCAAATCATACATCCATCGTCTGAAGCAAAAAGAAGAAGCTGAGAGTTTTCGTTGCTCTTTTAACGGTGATAGGGATGCCATTTCTTTCCTGGCCTGTTTGTTTGTTGGCTAGGCCATGTGATATGGACATGACAACGGGGGAGGGCCATGTGTGCGGGGAAGAAGGGGAGAGGGTTTGGCATCGAGGGTTTGGATCCACTTTTGTTGTGGATCCTAGGGCCAAGCATGGGATAGCTTGTCATTCTCGAGATTCCTATGTTTTCTCTTCTTCATTAGCTCTTGAGATGGATCCTGACGATTCATTCATCTTCTCTTGAGTCTTGTGGAGTCTGGGTTGCAAGTCGACTGCAGATCTTTCTTCTTCTTTTTCAGTCTTTAGGAAGAAGACATTCAAAAGCTGCCAAGGAAGGAGGGTTTCATGGCCATGCTTCGAATAATTACCACTCTGACAGTTAGAGAACTTAAAGGAGGTGATTCTATCCCAGGGCTTTCTTTGTCTGCCATGTGAAGGTCACTGTCTCCATTGTAAATCACATTCCTATGGAAGAAACCTATTCTTACCATATCCGATTATGAGACACATGTGAACATGACTGCAAAGTTGAAGCAGTGCAAGCTGGATGTTCAACAAGAGTAGTGGCTTTTTCAACGTTCTCAAGGTGAGTCCCTCCTATGCACTCATATTTTGATCCTTCACATGTTGATTGGAGCCAAATCTACATAATTCCAAAGGTCATAGAAAAATACATATCCTTTTCTTAAAAAAAAGAGAAAAAGCTATGTTGATTTCTGGAGGGTTGTCCTAAAATGGATAACCAGACAACACTGGTTGTAACCTACACGACTTTCATCTTTTACCTCCCTATAAGTTCACAAAAATATGCAACCTTACAATAAACTTCGACTAGTTTCCTACCTTGTTGTTTTGCATTGCCAAATCACTATGATCCAATTTTCATTTGGGAAATTTCTAATAATGAAATTTATTGTTCCTTAAAGCTCAAACATAACACTTGCACCTACTTGAAGTTTTCCAACCAGCATCACTAAACGTCCTCTGTCTCAAGTCGAAGTTGCAAACCTTGGAGATGCAAAACAATTTATAAACTAACAAAGAAAAATCCATGTAGGTTACAACTTCAGTGGCTCCACCCACTGCAACTCTGCCCTTTACTACCTGAAAGTGTCAAAATGAAGTGCTGTGGGCTGAAATTTGAAGATGTTGTGATGAAAGTTGGGGATTTTGTGACTAAATATAAAATGTTAAGAGGAAAGACATGCTGATGGTTATGATGATGCTGCTCACAAGGTGTGCATGCAAGGAGAGAGAGGAATCTCATCAATGTGATTGGTCAATCAAAGTCAATTTATGTTTTTTACAAGTCCTTTTTTGAGACATCACTGTATACTAGTACATATGAAGGTTCAAATTTACTTTCACATATATTTAATGCCTGAACTTCATCAAATCATGAGTTACCATTCAGCTGTTGTACTGTTGGCACTGGAACTTCTCTTTTTATCTTGAAACTCATATTGCAACTGTAGAATTGATGATTTTGGAAATGTATGTCCACTAAAAGTATGTAAAAGTCCTTGTATGAGATTGATGACAATGGTTTCCACAACAATTTTAACTAGCCATTAGTTTCACAAGCCAAATTGAAATAAGCAGATGTTGGACAGTTATTGATTTCTATGAAAAACCTCTGGTTCTGGGTCTAAAATCTAAATTAGAGTGGTTCCAGTTCTGGGTCTGGTTCTTCAAATACAGCGAAATCTGGGTCCAGTTCCATGCACAGTTTTTAGAAAGACAAAATTCCAGTTCCAAAACCTTCGGGTGACCTCTAAAGAACCAGTTCCAATATCTTCAGTTCACCTCTGGTTTGACCCCAGTTTTAGTCTCCTTTTTTTCTCCCAAAAATCCTGGATCTGGTTGTTCTTTAAAAACCAAGAACCGAATTCCAATTTGGTTCTTGTTTTTTGAAAAAACTAGAACTCCACTTCTAGTTTGGTTTTTACAAACTGGAACTGGAACCTGCAGTTCTCACCCTACAAATTGGTTACACCCCCAAAACTGAAATAAACCTGTCAAAAACAACAATGTCATAGTTGTGTGTCTTGTTCATTTACCAGGTACTACATAGTCTATCATCAAACAATGGCAGTGAACAGCTTACCACGGACTTAATCACCTCCTTGTAAGTTTTGACTGAAAGAAAGGCTTTGTGCAAGCAATACACAAAAATCCAAACCCTAACTTTCTGTCATTTCTGCAAGCAAGGAGAAGACTCCATCACAACTAACAAAAAATCTTTTTCTTTTTTTTTATCAGTGCAAGTTTCAACAACCAATTACTGGATACTGCAATTCCACATGGTACTTAAGTAATGATCCAGAATATAAATCAGTATGAACATTGGTTTGAATATATTGTCAGAAGCGCTCATTGTCATTTTGGGGCTCCAAGAAATCAAAGTGGAGTGAGGGATTTCTTTTAAGTTCTCAAATATGTCAAGGATTAGTAATAGAGGATTTCATGCACGCATCACAAGGGAATTTTGCATGTGTTTTCAACAAAGCTGCTGCTCGTAGACTATACCCAATTGTAAGCAATTGCTTGCTTGACTGGGTATGAAAACATCTCTAAATGACTGCAGCTAATCACTACCCAGATCCCAGAGGCAAGAAGATTTGGAGAACTCCCAAAGAAAGTCTTGGAAATTTGCAACTTAAACCCCCCCCGGTGCAGTGATGACCAATATAAGTGTTTCTAAAGATGTTGAATGACAGCCTCCACTTCTTCAGG
>Ga0209611_10014238_pt1 | contig 10688 bp, 11 predicted proteins | sample S1TSphgellanicum_3_FD_187693 | JGI IMG/M metagenome (GOLD analysis project Ga0209611, IMG submission 187693) | Host-associated microbial communities from peat moss isolated from Minnesota, USA - S1T2_Fc - Sphagnum magellanicum MG (SPAdes) (version 2) | ecosystem: Host-associated > Plants > Peat... | reverse complement strand
CATGCGCCGCGGACCGATCCGCGTAATTTTCATGCGCACTTGCTCACCTCGACGCGCGAAATCAACACGTCCGGTTTCGGTGCGAAAACCGGCCTCGAGGTCAGCGATACGCAGCGTATGAACCGGGGTCTTCAGCCCTTCTATCAAGAATTGCTCGACACACGGGAGCGCTGGGCAAGCTTGGCAAACGCGGCGCTGCGCGCGGCCCAGATCGAAGCCCGCGTCGATCACCGCAGTCTCGCTGCGCAGGGGATCGATCGTGAACCGCGCCCGCAGCTGCCGCGCGCCATATACGAAATGGAGCGGCGCGGCGAGCGCAACGAGATCGCCGAGCGCATGCGCGGTGAGCACGATGCTCGCGTCAAAGCGCGCGTCGAACGTGCCGCTCAGGAGCTCGCGCCGACCGCCCGGATCGTCGAGCGCGGACCGAGTCCCGCTGCGAAGCCGCAAACCCTCGAGGAGATCCGGCGCGAGGCTCGGGAGAACTGGCTGCGCATGAGGCAGCAGAGCGTCGGCTCAACGCCCGATCGCACGGCCGATCGCGCCTCGGATCGGAGTGACCGCGCGCAGATCATCGACGATGATCTCTCGCGCTAGCTTGCGCTTCGCGTCCTGCTACGTTTACTCGCCGGTCGGCATGTGTGAGGTATCCCGGCGCTCCCGGCTCTTGCGGGAGTTGCTCAAGTCGGCAAACCGGCATTACCTCGAGCGTTTCGCGGAGCGCGTGCGCGTCGAACGGGAGGAGCGCCCCGAATTCGGTGAATTCTTCGGTCCCGATGCCCTGTTAATACCCGTTCCGGGGAGCGCGCGCACCGACGCTGGCAAACCGACCGTCGCGGAGCGACTCGCGCGGCAGATGATCCAGAAAGGCTTGGCAGCCGCCGTATGGCCTGGCTTGAAGCGCGTCCGCGCCGTGCCGAAGTCGGCCACCGCGACGGCCGGGGATCGCCCCGGCGTCGGCCTGCACTACGAGTCGAGGTCGAGCCCACGGATATCGGCGCTGCGCGGATCGTGTTGCTCGACGACGTCGTAACGAAGGGCCGCACGCTGCTGGCGGCGGCGATACGGGTGCGCGAATGCTTTCCTCACTTACCGGTACGGGGCTTCGCCTTGCTGAGGACGATGGGCCATGTGGCCGAGGTCGAGCGGCTCGTCGATCCCTGTGTCGGGCGCATTCGTTTCAGAGGCGGCGAGGCCTATCGAAGTCCGTGATGCTCGGCGCACGGGATGGGCACGGCGTCGCGACATGAGCTACGCTTTCGCGATGCGACGTGCGGCACCCCTCCGGACATCCGTCGGCATCGATCCGCCGGCCGACCGGCCGTTTGCCGCGCGCGCCGTGTCGGATGTTCGGCGCGCGCTCGATGTCGCCCTCGCCGAGCGCAACGGGGTCGTCGGCGCCCATTGCATTCACGAACTGTGGATGCGCGGCGAGATCTCGCTCAACGTCGAACGCGCGCTCGCCGCGCTGTGGGCGCGGGCCGCGGCGTCGGTCCCCGAGTGGTTGCCGATGCGCTACGTGGAGCGCATGCCCGAGATCTACGAGATTTGCTCGCGGTTTCGCGCCGCGGCGTCCGGGCGGTCGAACATTTATCTCGTGTTGCTCGACTATCGGGACAGCCGATCGGAACCGGACGGACTCTACGTCGGCATGAGCAAGTACCGTCCGCTCGAGCGTTTTGATCAGCACAAGGCGGGCATTCGCGCGGCGGGCTGCGTGCTGCGCCGCGGTATCGAAGTCCTGGCGGGTCCCACACTGCATCTGCAGTACATCCGGCGCAGCGACGCCGTCCGGATCGAGGAGCAACTCGCCGAGGCATTGACCGCGGCCGGCTTTTTCGTCCAGGGCGGTCATTGAGGGTTGCGCCAAATCTGTGCGAAATCGCCGGATTGATTGCTTGACGGCTGTTCCGCGTGCGCGCCATATAGAGTAGCTGTTCGGAAACTGCATCCCGACGTCCGCTCGACGGAACCCGTGGCTGAGCGTGACGGGATGGGCCCACGAACTCGCTCGAGAATGAACGACGGCGCGAGTGTCGCGTGATCCGTACGGGTCAGCGACCGGGTTTGGTATTCCGCCCACCTCTCCGGCGGGCCTCGGCGGTCTGCCCGTCAGCGACGAGATTCGCCTAAAACTGCGCGACGACGTGATCGACCTGGTCGGCGGCTCCCAGGATCACGGGCGTGCGTTGGTGGATCGCGGTGGGCTGGATGTCGAGGATGCGCTGGCCGGGGCTCGAGAGAACTTTACCGCCCGCCTGTTCGATGATCATGGCCATGGGGTTGGCCTCGTACATGAGGCGGAGTTTCCCTTCGGGCGATTTTTGAGTCGGGGGATAGAGGAACACGCCGCCCTTCAGCAGGATTCGGTGTACGTCGGCCACCATCGCGCCGACGTAGCGGCTCGAATACCCGTTGCTCTGAGCCCAGTCCAGGTAACGCTGGTAGCCCGCAGGGAAGCTCCGCCGATTGCCTTCGTTGCAGGAATAGGTTTTGTTGCCGCTCGGGATCTTGAGGTTGCGCTCGACGCGCATGAAAGCGCCGATGCTGGGATCGAGCACGAACATGTCGACTCCCTTGCCAAAGGTCAACACGAACACGGTGGACGAACCGTACAGGACATAGCCGGCGGCCACCTGACGCACCCCCGGTTGCAACAAGGAATCGGTGGCGCGCTCGCTCTTGCCGTCATGCGCGAGGATGCTGAAGATCGTGCCGACCCCGCCGCAGATGTCCAAGTTCGAAGAACCATCGAGGGGATCGAACAGCACGCAGTAGCGCCTCACGCCCTCCTTGTCGTCGCGCAGGATGACGGGCTCCTCGTTCTCCTCGGATGCAACGATGGCGACGCCCTCGCGTTCACCGAGCGTCGCGAGCAGCACCTCGTTGGCGAGCACGTCGAGTTTCTGTTGGACCTCGCCCTGGACGTTCTCGGTGCCGACGCTGCCGAGCACGTTCTCCAGGCGCGCGCGGCGCACCTTGTCGGCAATGATCTTCGCGGAGATCGACAGCGCGGACAGGATCCACGAGAACGTGCCGGTCGCGTGGGGATGGTTGACCTGCTCGGCCAGGATATGCGCCTGCAGCGTCACGATGCGGATCGACTCGGAGACGGATTCGACCGGCTTCTTGGGTACGGTGCTCATGGTGATAGCATGCCACGAACCGAGCGTGCGCCGCTCGCATTGTTGCGGCGGACACGACTGCATCCGATCGGCGCCGGACACCGAACTATCCCGATCAGATTCGGGAGTATTCATGCGCCTAGGTTCCTGGTTGATTCTGTGCCTGGTGTCCGGCTCGGCCGCGGCGACGACGCCCGCCGACGGTTATGTCACCTATTCCGGCACGGCGACGGTCTATCACGCGGCGCGATTCTTGTACGGGGAGCGCGACGTGCTGCATTACCAGAACGGACGATTGCTCGAGCGGATACAGCTATACACCTGTCAGGACGGGTCCGTGTTCGCGCGCAAGATCGTCGGCGACGGAGACCCGCTCGCGCCGAACTTTGCGCTCGAGGACGTGGCGAACGGCATGCAGGAGGGCATCCGCGGCCCAGAGGGCGCGCGCACGGTCTATTTTCGCGCGAGCGCCGGCGATGCGGAGAAATCCGCGCCCGTGCCGGCCGTGGACGGGCTGGTCAGCGACACCGGCTTCGACCAGTTCGTGCGGCAATACTGGACGCAGCTCATGAGCGGGGAGTTCATGACCATGCGCTTCTTGGTGCCGAGCCGGCTCCAAGACTTCGCGTTCCAGGTGCAGCACGTACGCAGCGAGGTCGTTGCGGGCGTGCCGACCGAATTATTTCGGCTGCGCCTCTCGGGTTTCTGGGGATGGTTCTTACCGAGTATCGACGTCAACTACAGCGCCGGCGACCATCAATTGGTGCGCTACGCCGGCGTGTCCGACCTGCGCAGCGCCTCGGGCGATAATTTCAAGACCGACATCGAATTTCCACCGCAGAGCCGCAAGCCGGCCGACGAGCAGGCGATGCGCGCGGCGGAACAGGCGCCCCTCGCGCGCTGTCATTGATTGACCGAGCTGCCGGTGGACTTCTCTGCTGCCATCGAATTCCTGCGCTGCCATGGAGCGCTGCGCTGCCATGGAGCGCTGCGCTGCCATGGAGCCCTTCGCTGACATGGAGCCCTTCGCTGACATGGAACCCCCGACGATTGCGCTAGACTCCACGAGATGATCTACCTCTACGGCCTCGCGGCGGTACTCCTTGCCGCCCTGCTGACCTGGCTGATCAGTCTGCCGCTGCGCAACGTGTCGATCGTCGACAGCGTCTGGTCGCTGCTATTCATGCTGCAGGCCTACGTCTTTGCGTTCGGCGCGGCGGCGCGGGGGCCGCGCGTCGTGCTCGTGCTCGTCCTCGTCAGTGTGTGGGCGCTGCGGCTCGCGATTTTCATCACCTGGCGAAACCGCGGCCATGGCGAGGACCGGCGCTATCAGGCGATTCGCGCCCGCAATCAGCCGAACTTCGAATTCAAGAGCCTGTATCTCGTGTTCGTGCTGCAGGCCCTGCTCGCCTGGATCATCGCGCTGCCGCTCTGGGGCGCCACGTTGACCGCGCTTCCCCTGATGCCGCTCGATGTCGCGGGCGCTGCGCTGTGGCTGATCGGGATCGTGTTCGAAGCCGGCGGCGATTGGCAGCTCGCGCGTTTCAAGGCGGACCCTGCCAACCGTGGCAAGGTCATGGACCGCGGTCTGTGGCGTCTGACGCGGCATCCGAATTATTTCGGCGACTTCTGCGTCTGGTGGGGGCTCTATTTGATCGCGGCCTCCGCCGGTGCGTGGTGGAGCCTGCCGGGTCCCCTGCTCATGTCACTCCTGCTCATGCGGGTGTCGGGCGTGACGCTGCTCGAGAAGGATATCGGTGAGCGGCGGCCACAGTACGCGGAGTACATCAAGCGCACCAACGCGTTCTTCCCCGGGCTGCCGAAGCGCTGACTCTTCGCTAATGCGTAGGTGAGCGTACGGCGGCGGGCAGGTGGGAGTCGAAGACTTGATCGCCGGCGTGGATGCCGAAGACCTCACAGTCGCCGCCCTTCAGCTCGAGAACCGCGCGGACCGGGCGCGGTGCTGCGATCACGTCGAGCGACAATGGCGTCGCCCGCGGGGCGATGTAATCGATGTGTCCCGATTCGTCGATGAACAGCATGTCGAGCGGCACATAGGTGTTCTTCATCCACATGGTGACGCGCCGGGTGGCGGGGAACACGAACAGCATCCCGGCATGGTCATCGATGCTTTTCACGTACATCAGTCCCTGCTCGTCGCGACTCGGAGTGTCCGCGATCCAGACCTTGAAATTGATGACCTGGCCGCCGAAGCTGCGGATGGCGAGCACGCTCACGGGAAAGGCGGAGAGCGGCTCCGGGTCCTGCACGCTCGCCCGAAGCCCCTGTCGTGAACAGAAGCCCGACCCGATACAAACACACAGCATCCACGCGGCATATCGTCTCAACATCATCGACGCTCCCGACACGAGAATGGCCCGGCGCGCACAGGGCGAAGGGCAGAGCAGGCATATTACCGCGTCGGCGGGGACTCATCGCCGCTCGGCGAGTAGTTGACGATGCCGGCGAAGTCGAATCTGCTCACGAGCAGGTCGCCCTCGCCATGCACGGCCCGCGCCGGCTGCGTGCAGAAGCCGCGCGCCTCCACGCGGTAGGCGTGCGGTACGCCGAGGGGCTGCTGCGTCACGCTGTCCGCGGTACAGCGGGTGTCGCTGCGAGTGCTGTAAACATGGCTCGTGCCCTGCACGATCACGGTCACGTTCGTGCCCACGCCGTGAGCGGGCTCGCCTTCACGCACGCCCGACACACCGAAGACGAACAACAGATTCGGCTGCGCTGCGCGCACGCGTCTGAAACTCAGGCGGATGCCGTCGGGACTCGTCTTGGCCTCGCCTTCACAGCGTGTGCCGCGATCCGCCCAGTCGATGTCGGCATCGACCGCTCCGGCGACCCGCGCGCGCAGATAACCGTCATGCGACGCAAGACAATGATTCGTCGGCGCGCGGGGTGGCTCCGGCTGCGCTGCAGGCGCTTCGGCGCTCTGCGCCGCCGGAGCGGCGCACAGGCTGACGGCGAGCAGGCGGAGAAGGCAAAGTGGGACGAGCGGGCCAATTGGGCCGAGTGGGTTGAGCAGGCGAAGCGGGCCTAACGCGAGTGCCCGTGCGAACGCGATGCCGCGCACCGCCCGCGCCGCGGCGCTCCTTACTTTGAAATCGATAATCGGTATCATCGATACATGTTGCCACGCGCGTCCACTCTCTTCGCAGTTTCCGTGGCGCTCTGCGCCTGCTCCCTGTTCGAGCCTAAGATCGATAAGCCGACCTTGACGGTCGTCGGCGTCTCGATGCTGCATGGAGACCTTCTGCAGCAGACCTTCAAAGTCACATTCAACGTGCAGAATCCGAATGATCGGGCGCTGCCGATCGAAGGGCTGACCGCCGACCTCAAGGTGGGCGGCGAGGAATTCGCGACGGGAGCAGCGAAGGAGCCGTTCACGGTCCCCGCCAAGGGCAACATCGACTTCGACATGACGATCACGGCGGAAATGGCGCTCGGTCTGATCAAGCTGAGCAAGCAACTCAGCGGTCATGCGGATTCTCTCGACTATGAACTGACCGGGGTGGTGCATTTGAAGTCGCATATGCTGCGCTCGGTGCCGTTTCATCAGAGCGGATCGTTTTCCCTGCGCGGCGTACCCAACTAGTCGACTCGGGGATCATCGAGCCAGGGGATCACCGCCGTCGGTGATTTCCCAACTATCTGAAAATAAAGACATTTATGTCCCGCCGGCGCTCATCGGGCGAGTGCTTCTGATACCATGGCGGGATGGTGTTGAGTCCGTATCAACAATTAGAACAAGAGTTTCGCCGCCTGCACGCCTTCCGAGGAGCCCTCTCGCTGCTGCGCTGGGACGCCGCGGTCATGATGCCGCGCGGCAGTGCGGACGTGCGCGGCGAACAGCTCGCGGCGCTCGAGACCGAACACCATGCGCTGCTCACGACCCCGAAGGTTGCGCGGCTGCTCGAGCGCGCCGAGGCCGGCGCCTCGCAGCTCGACGACTGGCCGCTCGCGAACCTGCGGGAAATGCGCCGCCAGCGCGACCATGCGATCGCGACGCCGCCGTCGCTGATCGCGCGCCTCGCCAAGGCGACGGCGCGTGCCGAGGTGTTCTGGGTCGAAGCGCGCAAGGCCAATGACTTCAAGCTGCTCGCGCCGCACCTCGAGGAGGTCGTGCGGCTCGTGCGCGACAAGGCAGCTCTGCTCGGGCAGGCGCGCGGCTTGCCTCCCTACGATGCGCTCGTCGACGTGTTCACGCCGGGCATTTCGACCGCCGACATCGATACGATCTTCAAGGCCCTGTCGCGCAAGCTGCCCGGCCTGATCCACGCCGCGATCGACGTGCAGGCACAGCGCGAACCGCTGCCGTTCCGCGCCAAATTCACCGTCGCGCGCCAGCGCGCACTCGCGGTCGAGGTGTTGAAGGCACTCGGGTTTCCGTTCGACCGCGGCCGCCTCGACGAGAGCGAACATCCGTTCACGGAGGGCGTCCCGGGTGACATCCGCGTGACCACGCGATTCGATGCGACGGATCCGTTCACGGGCCTGCTCGGCGCCGTGCACGAGACCGGCCACGCGATGTACGATCTCGGTCTGCCGGCAGAATGGCGCGACCAGCCCGTCGGCCGCGATCGGGGCCTCGCGCTCGAGGAAAGCCAGTCGCTGTTGTTCGAAATGAATCTGTGCCGCAGCCGCGCGTTCGTGCAGTATCTGCGGCCGTTGCTCGAGAAACACCTGCAGGTTGCCGGGCCGGAGTGGACCGACGAGAATCTCTATCGGCATCTGGTGCGCGTGCGCCGCAGCTTGATCCGCATGGACGCCGACGAACTCACGTACCCCGTGCACATCATGCTGCGCTACGAACTCGAGCGAAAAATCCTCGACGGCGACCTGCCGATTGCCGAGCTGCCGGAGGCGTGGAACGCGAGCCTCGATCAGCGGCTCGGCCTGCGGCCCGGCAACGACGTGGAGGGCTGCCTGCAGGACATCCATTGGGCCGTCGGGCATTTCGGTTACTTCCCCTCGTATGCGCTCGGAGCGGTCATCGCAGGTCAGTTGAACGAGGCCTTGCGCGCGGCACGGCCGGGGCTCGATGCGGAGATCGCGAGCGGTCAATTCGCCGGCGTCATGGAGTGGCTGCGCGACAACGTGCACGGCGTCGGCGCACGCCTGCCTGTCAAGGATCTGGTTCAGGAGGCGACCGGCAAACCGCTGACTGCGGCCGCGTACCTGCGATATCTCGAAGCCAAATATCTGGCGGCGCCATGAACGACGCGGTACGCCCGGCCGGGTCCGTACGCGTCCCTAAGTCGAATAATTTCAACAAGCTGCAGGCGCAGCTCCGGGGCTCCGTGGGCAGGGCGATCGGCGACTATGCGATGCTCGAAGACGGCGATCGCGTGATGGTCTGCCTCTCCGGCGGCAAGGACTCCTATACGCTGCTCGACATGCTGCTGAGTTTGCAGCGCAGTGCGCCGATCCGCTTCGAACTGCTCGCCGTGAATCTGGATCAGCACCAACCGGGGTTTCCCGTCGAGGTTCTGCCGCGCTATTTGCGCGCTCTCGGCGTGCCGTTTCGGATCATCGAGCAGGACACGTATGCGGTCGTCAAACGTGTGGTGCCCGAGGGCAAGACGCTGTGCGGGCTCTGTTCGCGCCTGCGGCGCGGTGCCCTTTACCGGTTCGCGACGGAGAACGGCATGACCAAGATCGCGCTCGGCCACCACCGCGACGACATCGTCGAGACCCTGTTTCTGAATCTCTTCTACGGCGGCCGCCTGAAAGCGATGCCGCCGAAACTGCTCAGCGAGGATCGCCGGCACATCGTGATCCGCCCGCTTGCCTACGTCGCCGAGCGTGACATCGCGCGCTATGCGGCCGCGCGCGAATTTCCAATCATCCCCTGTACGCTCTGCGGCTCGCAACCGACCCTCAAGCGCATGGCCGTCAAGCGCATGCTGGCCGACTGGGAACAGCGCCATCCCGGCCGCATCGAAACGATCTTCTCGAGCCTGCGCCATGTTGCCCCGTCGCAGCTCGCGGACACGGAGCTCTACGACTTCGCCGGGCTCGAGGCCTTGCGCGACGCCGATGGCCATGCCGCCTTGGATGTGCTTGCGGAGCCGCCGTTCTGAATCCGGCCGTGCTGCGTCCGGAAACGCCGCCGCTCACCCACAGCATGTGGGTCCAGCCGGGACGCTTCGGCGCCGGGGAGCATCCCGCCGGCACCGACCCGCGCGACACGCGCCAGCGGCTCGACCGGCTCATCGGCGCCGGCTTCAGCTACTTCGTCGATCTGACCGCCGTCGGCGAAGCGTCGCCCTATGATCATTTCTTGCCGGAGATGCGGGCCGATGATCAGCGCTATGTCGTCTACGTTCGCAAGCCGCTCGAACCGTCGAGCGTGCCGCGAGCGCCGCAGCTCATGGCCGATATTCTCGATTACCTCGAGCGCGCGCTCGAGGTCGGTCATCAGGTCTATCTGCACGGCCGCGAGGGCATCGGTCGCACGACGCTGGTCGTCGGCTGCTGGCTGCGGCGACACGGCCATGCGGGCAGTGCGGCCCTCGAGGCCTTGAACCGGCTCTGGCAGGGTAATCCTCGGTCGCTGACCTGGCCGCGGGTGCCCGGTAACGAGAGGCAGGAGCGTTACGTGCTCGACTGGAGCGAACCGGGCGAGGCCGGCCTGCCCGAGTTCAGTATCGAGTCCGTGCGGGCCCTGCGCAAGCGGTACCACGGCGCCTTGCTCGGGCTCGCCTGCGGAGATGCGCTGGGCTCGGTGGTGCAGTTTCGCACGCCAGGGCAGTTCGCTGCGCTGACCGATTTCGTGGGCGGCGGCCATTGGCAGTTGCCGCTCGGCGCCTGGACCGACGACACCGCGATGTGCCTCGCCCTCGCGGAGAGTCTGCTGGCCTGCGAGAGCTTCGATCCCGACGACCAGCGGCGACGCTATCAAGTGTGGCAGGACAGCGGCGAACCCTCGAGCACCGGGCAGTGTCTCGGCATCACCGCCGGCGTTGCGGCATCCCTGCGCGATCCGGTCCCGGGCGCAGCGGCGACGGCGCCGCCGGTCGGTTCCGATGCCCAAGCATTGACCCGCGTCGGCGCCGTCGCGCTGTTCGCGGCCTCGGCGCCGGCACGCGTGTTCGAATGGGCCGTCGCGGCCGCTGCCGTCACCGATGCCTCGCCGGTCCTGCCGGCGGGCGCGCGTTATTATGCGGCCTTGATGCTGGCGGCCCTTCGAGGGGCGTCGCGGGAGTCTCTGATCGGCGATGCCCATGCGCTGCTGGGCTCTGCAGGCGGGACCCCGCCTGCCGTAGCGGGACGCGGTAGCGCCGTGGCCGCGCTGCAAATCGTCCTCGACGCGCTGCTGCGCACGGCGACGTTTCGGGACGGCCTGTTGCGGGTCGTGAATTTGGGCGGCGATGCCGACATCCACGGGGCCTTGTACGGTCAGCTCGCCGGGGCGGTCGCCGGCATCGACGGTATCCCGAAAGCCTGGCGCAGTGCGCTCGTCGCGCAAGAGCGCCTCGAAAGGACGGCGGATCGGCTGCTGGCGGCCGCGCTCGCGCCGCGCGAATAGCGCCACGGGTCCCGCCGGTACCG
>Ga0209611_10014237_pt1 | contig 10689 bp, 6 predicted proteins | sample S1TSphgellanicum_3_FD_187693 | JGI IMG/M metagenome (GOLD analysis project Ga0209611, IMG submission 187693) | Host-associated microbial communities from peat moss isolated from Minnesota, USA - S1T2_Fc - Sphagnum magellanicum MG (SPAdes) (version 2) | ecosystem: Host-associated > Plants > Peat... | reverse complement strand
CCGAGTTCAGGGCGAGAAGTTATGAGCGCCCAAAGTCCCGAGAGTCCAAACCAGGACAGTTTCGGGACTCCACTTTGGGAGTTCCGGGAAAAAGAACCATTTGGATGCAAGTGCGGTAGAGAGCTGTAGAGAATACTATATGGGGGAAGGTGGTGGCTTCCCCCGAGTTCGGGCCGTGGTTAGTCAAGTGAGTCCAAGGTCACCCGTGGTTTGTCCCAACACTAAAAGTGTGCAAAATGAGTTCTAACTAACTTGTTGGTTGGATTTGGATGTAGGACCGATAACTAAGTAAGCTTGTCCCTCTTCCTAGTCTAATCACGGAGCTTTCAACACGCCCCTCTCACCCCCCTTTAATGCTGGAAGCTGGGAGCATGCCCCAAGTCCCAGAAATTCCGCAACTTGAGTGATTTAGCCCAACTTGGGGCTAATTAGGGACTTGGGAGCGCGTCATTTGCCCTTGATTCCAACCCAAAAATCATCAAAAAAATCATACCCTTGCACTCATTTTTGACCCACCATTTTAGAATGTGAAAGTTCCATCATCAACTTGGGTCCAAAAAAAAGTTGGAGTTTTATTATATAAACCCAACATGCATGGAATTAAAAAACCAAGGTTTTAAAGAAACCCAAAATTTTTAGAATTTAAAACCAAGGTTCTTTGAGGTGTAGGATTTTGGATTGAGTTTATTGGGTTTAAGGTTTTGAGTTTTTAGTAATGGAAAAAACATGAGTGCACATCACCATAATTTAGTTCCTTGAATGTGACCTTGGAATGACAAAAACATGTCATTACTTTGCTTATTGGTTTTATTCAAGATGGTGAATGCATTAAAATTTGATCTTGACAACAATGTTTTTTTTTTCTTTTAAATTCCTTTTTTGCTCATTTAACTTTAAGTGTTGTTTTTTTGTTATATCATTGTCACTCCTCTTTTTTGCATTCCTTAGCTATTGTTTGTCTTTATTCGAAGAGTCAAGAATTAAGAAGCTCAAGGGTTGTTAGTTGTTGCGCTATTATAAGTAATTGTTATTTTCAACCATTGTTATCTCAAATCATCAATCATTTAATCTACATCCCTCCTCTTGGATTGATGTTCACTCTAATTGCATTTCATGACTTTTTCCTCTTGGATTGATGTTCACTCTAATTGCATTTCATGACTTTTTCCTCTTGGACCAAAGTTCATTCTAATTGCATTTTGTGACTTTCTACTCCCACCCCACCTTTCCAACCTATTGGTACCATGGAGTCTTCAACTCTAGATGCTAGTGCGCCTAATTCTAATGCCCGTTCTATTGATGTTTTAATATAGTAATAACAATGATATCATAAACAACATGGATTAGGAAAGTTTGTATAATGTTAGTGTTACAATTTTTTTCATGTAGGAGGTCTTGTTAGAAAGCATGAAGAAGCAATTAATGTCCTCATTAATGGATTTTGACCACTTGGGCATTATTGAAGGTAAACAACAATCAACAAGTTGATTTGTAACTAAGTCAAGTTATGTGATGCATTGTTTTTAAAAGTGAGATACTATGCCTTGAGATTTTGGCTTTGTGCACAAGATGCCCAAAGGCCCCATTGCTTACAATAAGGCTCATGGCATGTTAGCCATGACAACACATGTGGAACAAAAACATGTTCATTTAAGAGGTTTAAAGAGCAACAACATGCTTGCATTTAGGTCTTCTTAATTGGGAACTGACAATTAAATGGAAAAATGTAACCCATGTGCAATTTGTCTTGGTAGAATGTTTGACAACCACATGCACTTTAGATTTTTGAATGTTGAAAGGGGCCACAATGTTTTTGCGGTAGTTGTTAATTGTCTTTCCACCAATTGGGAGTCCAAACACATCATTGTTGGATTTTTGAACCCATGATACAAGTAGTTCTACCATGGTTATGAAGTTGAAACACATCCTTGATGAGTTTTTACTCACACAGAAGATTGTGGTTTATGTCAATTTGTAAACTTGTTTTCAAGCTCTTAAATCAATTGTGTCATGTGGTGATCTTGGCACAACTAAACCATTTGATGGCTCTTGTTTCTGCCATGCACCATCAAAAGTATGTCAATATGCCACTTTAGATGACAAGCCAACTTGTGGATAACTTTATGCATCAATCAAATATGCCCAAATTGACATCTAAAAAAGTATCACATGGTAGAAAATATTTGGTAAGGGGGAGCAAGTGTGGGAGAAGGCATGTGTAGATTTTGGTTTAAACCTTTCCAAATTGAACACCTTGGTGAATATGAGGTACATTTATGGGCATTTTACATGTTTGTTGGATTTTGAATTCCTAGCAATTTGAGTATGTGATTGAAGCTTTTGAAAATTTGAACTCTTGGAAATTACATTTAGGCTTGCATAGAAACTCTTTGTACAATGCAATAACAATCAAAAACAACATTTGAAAAGTTACAAGCAATTTGAAAAGTAGGTGAAAGTGGCATTTTTCCATGGCCTATTTTGAAGATTAAGATTTTTGTAACAACAAAAATTCTTGGACCATTTATGTCTTCTTTTGTTAGGGGTGATTTGTGTTTTGTCTAATCTATTCAATGGCTGAATTTTCCATGGTCGATTTCTTCCTTGACTGATTTTTTTTATAGCTAGTTTTTTTGTTCAATGGCTGATTTTTCCATAGCTGATTTCTTCCTTGCTAGATTTTTTCCATGGTCGATTTTTATGTTCAATGGCTGATTTTTTCATACCTGATTTCTCCTTTGGCTTAATTCTTTCCATGGTTGATTTCTTCCTTGGTTGGATTTTTTTCATACTTGATTATTCCTTGGCTTGATTTTACATCTAGTGGCTAATTTTTCCATACAATTATTTCGTCCTTGGATAGTTTTATTTTATTTTATTTTAGATGGCTGATTTTTCTGTAATGGTTGATTTTTTCATATTTGATTTCTTTGTTTGCTAATTTCTTTCCAATGGTCAATTTCCCCTTAGATGGGCTCATAATGTTTTTATTTCTTTTTGTTCAAGATCATTATTTCAAAGATTTATTACACCATAAAAAATGATTCCTTGAACAATCATTGGCGAAAGAATTCAACAACCACATTTTTCCATGGCTACTTTGTTTTTTTCAAGGGTGTTGTTTTGTACATGGTTGTTTTCATAATTTTTTGGTGGCCTACCATGGGTGGAAGTGGAAAGCTGTGCCTTGACACCATTGTGGACTTTGTGATCCAAAAGTTTTGTGAGATGGATTGTCATGAAATGCTAGTTTATATTGTTGTTGAATCATGTGATGGGTCAAATTATAATCAAACAAGTCAACAATGACAAATGCCCTAAGGAATGTAGTCCTTTTATGGTCATTTTGACTTTTTCATAGAAAGGAATTTTTGAATGAAATCTTTTGCAAATTGCTACTAAACATGTCTATAATGTTTCAATACATTACATGTTCTGTGTTAATCTTTTCAATGTGTAGATTTTGCCAAAAAAAATTTGTGTTGAAAAATGATCATAATTTCAAATCATTCTAAAATATGTTAACTATTTTAAGCCTTAGTTTCTTATATTAGAAGCTACAATATTGTTTTGTATGTCATGTACATTACACCTCATTTGCATGTGCTAAAGGATTCTTGAAATTCTAATATTTGAAACATATTTTGAATTCCATGCTTTGAATTTGAAAATATAAAATTTCACAAATTTTTAATTATGAATTTTTTTTGAATGCGAGAAATAGGTTATTATCATTTCAATTTTTTTCCCATCAAAATTTTTATATGAGAAGAATCTTTAACTTAGTCCTTCACAAAAATTGATTGCATTTGAAATAAATGTTGTTCAAGTTCAAATTGTTTCACTAAAATCAAAAACCAAAATTAAATCAAATGCATTTTTAATTTAAATTTCTCTACATTCATATTAATCATTTAGCACAACTTCCCATGATTAACACGACATTAAAATGGTAACATATAAATATATGGAACACATTTAACAATTTTGGTGCCATTCGACATGGCTTTTGGTTCATTTGACTTTGAATCACACTTGTCCCGAACTTCTTGCATCTAGTATGAATGCACAACTAGAAATCTTATATTATGTAACCATGTACTGTGACTACATGTGACTATCTATCATTTGCAAGTATATTATATTATTTTTGTAATTACACACCATTTTTTTAAAAAAATTATTATTTTTGTGATTATGTTGTAATTATTAAATTGCACATCCTTCCATATTAACTAACCTTTTGGATTTTTCATACAAGAATAGGCCCTTTGGTTCTTTTAATTGCAAAATTAGTTACAATTTGGTTATTTTTTATGGTGTGTTTATGCATTTAATGTAAATTCAGCTATTGTAAATTGTATTAAAAATATATTTAACATATTTAAATATATTTAACTCATATTCAAGGTATATTAAACAAATATTTGTTCATATTATGGGCATATTAAAAAATTTGAAATTCATTTTGATTATATTTGGTTTGTTTAATAATATACCATGCTTTTAAAAGTATGATTAAATTATAATGGCAAGGTCATATTAATATGATGTAATCATCGTATTAAAAAAATATTAATTATTGATGAGTTATTACCATTAACTAGTTGAATTAAACATATTTAATTTTTAGTAAGGGTATATTAATTATTTGAAGTAGTTAATTAACAAATTAGATGAATCAAACTAATTAATTAAAATAAATATTTTTTAAAATAAAAATATTTTGATAATTAACTATCTAAATTAGATTGATTAATTCAAATAATTATTTTAAATAATTAATTCACATATAAAATAATGAGATAATTAACTATTTAATTGTATAATTTACAAAATTGAAAACAAACACAAAGCACATGGAAAATATTTTTTTAGTTGCAACCCAATTTGCTACTAAGGTGCAATTAAAATATTTAACTCATATGTTTATTTTTGAATTTTATTTCACAAACTATAATTATAAAGAAGGTGTTTTTCTTGTGTTCTCACATTAAAATACATCTACCAATTTGGGATGAACTCAAAAAAAGTTTAACCCTAAAAATAAAATAAAATAAATAAAAATATTTATATGGTTACTTTTTAACTCACCTACCTTCCTACCTACTTGCTTCTTTAAGTAAATCTTATTTTTCTACCTAGGTAGGTAGGTAAATAAATATGTAGTATAGGTAGGTCTTACCTACCTACCTTTGTAGGTATGTAAGTATGTGGTTTAGGTAGGTAGGTATGCCCTACTTATCCATTTTTATCTACCTATTTAATTTAACCTAGGAACTTAGGTAGGTAAGTAGGACTTATCAACATACCTACCTAGGCCTACGTATTTATCTATTTAGCTATTTAAAAACACATTTATTTTAATTGTTTTTCCCAAAATTCAATTGATATCCCACATGTCAACTTCAATTGTGCTACATGTCACAATATAAAACCATTAAAAATGAATAATCATAATGCAAAAATTAAATATTTTTGGAAATGCACAAATTATGGGTCACATTGTAAAATTTGATTTGACCAAATGTATCAATATAAAAACATCTATAGTGGATGATGGAGATTAAAAAAATTATTTCTAATTTTCATTTTTTGAAAATGCATAAATTATGCCATGTTGTAATATGTAATTGGTTATTAGGGAAATTGTACATTGTGATAACTAGTTGCAAAAAATTATACAATCAAAGTATATGGTCAAGACCATATATTTCATCCATGTGCATTGTGTTGATGTCATGTTTGGTCATGATTTGCAATAAAACGTTCATTGCAATTAAACATGCAATTAATGGAATATTTAGTTACCAAAGTGATTTGCAATTGGTTTCTGGTCATAAATTGAAGTCACAAATTGGGGTTTTTAATACTAGAGTGAATGACATCTTTTTTAGTCATTTGTGATGTTTGCTCAAAAAATTCATCTTGGATTTTGATATTTCCATTCCTTATTTCATGTTTTCATATTTTGTTTTTATTGCTTGGCCATTAATTGACCTAACCCCACATGCATTTGACCCTAAGGGTTGTACTAATCAAACAACAACCTTTAGGATCAAATCTTCATTGAAATTGTCAAACCAATAGACATCTTTCTTTTAATGTGCTTAATGTTTTCAAATCAGTGATTTTTTCAAATCGGTCATTACATTGGTGATAATATTGATGAAAATTTAAGCAAATTTTCCTTATGTTAAATCAAAATTTTTTCAACTAAATAAGTTGTTATAAGTTAGCTTCATTTTTCACATCAATTGTTATTTTTCTTTTAGATTTGTCGAGGAATAAGTTCAACATCTTTCACCATCTTTTGGATGTTTACTTTTGACCTTTGGCATGCCTCTTGGTGATTGGATTGTGATAGCTTGTTCCTTTCCAATTGCCTAATTTCAAATAAAGACATTTACAATATTGTTGACATCAATGTTAAAAATAAGTTCAATTTGAAGAACTCAATAGGGTTATGGAGGGATATGGGATACCTACAAGATTAAACTTCCAAATTTTGTTGTTAACTACCATTTAATGTTTTCTCGAAGTATTCCATGGGGCAATGAAGGATACCTACAAGATCAAACTACCCAAGGATTTTGTTGTTAGTTGCGATCTTACATTTTCTTGAGATACTCCATGGGGTGATGGATAAATATCTACAAGATCAAATTGCCCAATGATTTTGTTGTCAATTGCCATCTCATGTTTTCTTTGAAGCACCTTCACACTTCACCCCAACCTAGGTTTGCCCATAAGTTGTTTAAAACATTTGATTCTTCTTGGTGGGAATGGTAGTGTTATGAGTGATGATGCGTGTAAAAGAATATCCTTAACATCACCTCATAAAACTTCACCTTAGATACAAACACCTATGGCCACACACTTATTTGGATTAATTACCTTGTTTGGAGCCTTGTTAAAAATAGTTTGCATGACCTTTTTGACTTTAGGCATGCAAGTAATGCCTCGTACTAATTACAAATGCTCCTTCATATTAACAATGTGGTGGTAGATTTGAACTTTATAGTAGTATGCAACCCTTGAAAATTCCATTTTGGCCTTATGGTTTAATGTTTGGCAATGTGGGTATGTCATCCAAGTATTGAAAAGCTTGCAACTCTTGGAAATTCCTTTTAGGCCTTGGGTTTAATAGTTGGTAATTTGTATGTGATCCATGTTCTTGGAAAACTATGTGGTTCTTGGAAATTGTTTTTGGGCCTTAAGGTTTAAAGTGTTTGGAAATTTGGGTATCTCATCCAAGCTCTTGAAGACTCTATAGCTCTTGAAAATCCTCTTGGAAGTCTATGGTCGATTTTTTTTTTGTAGGGGTGATTTTAGCATCCATGAACTTAAATGGCTAGACTTGGATCCATATTTGCCCTATGCATGGGTCCCTTTTTGATCTAACTTGTTATTTTTTTTGTTGATTGTAGGCTAGGTTTGTGGGTTGTGTTTTGTTGTTCCAAGATTCATTGACTTATTGGAATGCAATTGCATTGTGTTATTGTCAACAATTTGTGACATTCTAGGGTTGTGTTCCATTTTCAAGAACTTGGGCTAATTGTGAAACGATGGTGAAAATATTGTCACTGATTGTGATTAGTGTTGTTTTGAATCAAAGCCTTAGACATTGATTGCTTGGGGAGGCGTTGCACTTTGTCATCAGCAAGATGCATGAGATGCATGATGAAGTTGCTAATGTGGTTGTCTGTGACAACATGGATGATCTAGAGGCAAATTTGTTTGATGCACTACTAGAAGAATTCATGGTTTGCATGAAATGTCAAGTGTTGAAAGTTCTTCAACGTTTTTTTTCTTTTTTGCATGGGTTTGATAAGAAAAGGGCTCACAATATGTTGGCTTTGATGATGGATTTGAAGTTCAAAAGCATGCACATGGTGGGGCAAAAACATGGTAAAGTAAACAATTGGTGATCCTTGTCATAAAAAATGACAAGTAGACATAAGTAGGCTTTAATGTATTGAAAGTAGAAATATTATTTTATTCATTGATCAATATAAGAATATTATATTACTTTATTATAATAAAGTTCAAGAATCACCATTTTAATATGCATCTAAATAGATTTCAAAAAAATGAATCTACTTACATAGATGTTTGGGTTTTACAAAATTGGTTACAAGTAGATGAAAGTAGATCAAATATTGAATTTTTCTACTTTCAAATTAATAGAGACTTTGAGTATACTTATGCACTTTCAAATTGTACATATTATAGTCATAATATATAAATTTTTTTAGGTAGAATTTATTTTGAACACCATATTACTACTTAGTTTCAAAGCTACTTGTTATCTACTTTTATAATATAAAAGTTATTGAAATTTTGTAATCAATTTATCACAAACCCAATGGAGATCATGATGGTTTTATATTTTTATTTACAAAGTTTTTTCATTGACTTTTTAATAAGTATGTAAAAAAAAACTCCAATTACAAATTGGATTTTAGGCATATTATTTTTTGGTCTACATTACCATGCTTTTGCCCAGTGAACAATTATTTAGGTCATGAAAAAATCCTCATTGGTTGTTCAATATAATGTTGGTTTGTTGTTGCTTTTGTTAATTCAATGTTACAAGGTGTTGATGCCTTTTGTGTAAAATGAAAAGGTTTAGGTGCAATTGAATGTGAAGATTTGTTTCAACCATAGAAACTAGTACAAAAGCTATGAGCCAACTTATGGCATGGGAGCTTGATGCATTTCATCACTATCATGTCGGTGTAGACAATTGTAAGTGTGCATTGTCTTGGTGGTGCACAAAGGAGCACAAGTTTCCAACAATGGCTTTGTTAGCTTGCATATCAAGATAGAGGATTCTTTCAATTGTTGGAGTTCTCATTGCATTTTGGTGGTGTTAGTTGCAAATTAATCACCATTGCTAGATGGCTTTTGTAAACAAAAATTGGCCCAACTATCCAAGGGTTGAATGTTCTAAGCCTTCCAACCTTGCAAGTGCATGAGCAATAAAATCAGAGTTGACGAAAGAGCTTGATACAAAGTTTGAAGATAAGGTTGAGTGGGAAAAGAATTCTTGAATCTTTGTGATTTCAATTTGTTCCTTTTGTTGCTTTGAGATGTTTTGTGTTTCATTGGATTAAAATGGCCACAAATCTGAATTTTTTGATCTTGCTCATTTCCAACGTTATTGTGGATTAGGAAGCTTCATTAAGCTTCATGGATTCCTTGATTGATTTTTTTGCATGGTTGATATCTTTCTTGGTTGATTTTTTTTGCGTAGTTGATTTGTTCCTTGGCTGATTTTTCCTATGGCTGATTTCAATGAGCTCTCTAGTGTATAAGTTGTAAGTGCCTTTTGGAATCATTAAAAGAAAACTCTTGGATTGCTAAATTCTTTGAAACTGTAAGTTTGTAGTGCTTGCATTGAAGGATAGTTCAAAAAATCAGCCTTTGAACAGTTTAATACCTGGGGTAATGCATCTAACTCAAAAAAAGCTGGCCTTGGCTGGTTTAATACCTGGGATAATGCTGTCAGGGGATTCCTTGAAAACCAACAAGGAGCTGGCCGGTTGCCTCTCAAAATACTACCCCGGAAAACTGGTCGCTAGATATCCTAAACAACCAGAACTGGCCAGTTGTTAGAAAAATAAAAACTCTAAGAACCCAGAACCAAGCAGTTCTTTAAAATCCAAAATTTCAAAGGCCCACAACCGGGCCCTTCTGCGACTTTCATAATTGTCAACTACCCAAAACCAATTGTTCTTTGAAAACTCAAAGAATCATCGAACACTGGTGTAAACCTGACATAAAACAGAACATAAAAACTTGCATTAAACGTTCAGTTGACCACGAGGTGATAATGGATGCATAGATCACGAGGTGTGCCACACATGTTCTAAATGTGGTGACCTCGAGGTCAAGATGAATGCACATATCACAAGGTGACCACCCCTCTTGGTATATTGTTGCATACATCATGGGGTAACCACCCCTCTAAGTGTATTGTTTCGATGCAGAGGAAAGGTGGGCTCCTCTAAGACTAAAGATAAAAGCCAGGGTTCCAGTATGAAAGTTTGCCATCCAGTTGAAAGCTTCTTCTAGAGGTCAAGTAGACAAGGTAAACAGTACTGTCAACTCTTTGTGCAAGCACAAGGAAACCCATACTCAGATTTTTGAGTATTTTGCAATACTGGTACACCACATGAACTAAAACACTAAGCAACTAATTTTGGTCATTTCCAGTGATAATCTGACAAAAATCTCAGCCAGAAGCTATGATTTTTGCACATGATGATGTGGCACCAAGCAGGAGAAATATTTATATTTCAGTGGAAAACAATGAACTCCATCCTTGTGAACAGCTCTCCTGTGGATTCCATGACATGAGATCAATTCTGCATATATTTCTAGTGTGTGATGCACATTCAGTTGAAATATTATATATCTTTCATAAGAATAGAGAAATCTCCGTTCTCACGATGAAGAAGAAACAGCAAGGCTAACGCTTCCTCAGGAAGCCACAGAAAGAACCAAACAAGGGGAGACAAAAAACAAAACAAAAAACAAAAAATACCACACTAGCAGTATGAACAAAAGTGCCAGTCTCACACCTGTTCAGGGACCATCAACAGCAGTATGTATGATAGTGACTTAACTATCACAACTTCCCCACTGACTTCATCAGCTCCCTACAGTGGGTAAAGGCTGGTG
>Ga0209611_10014232_pt1 | contig 10693 bp, 13 predicted proteins | sample S1TSphgellanicum_3_FD_187693 | JGI IMG/M metagenome (GOLD analysis project Ga0209611, IMG submission 187693) | Host-associated microbial communities from peat moss isolated from Minnesota, USA - S1T2_Fc - Sphagnum magellanicum MG (SPAdes) (version 2) | ecosystem: Host-associated > Plants > Peat... | reverse complement strand
ATGCCGACCGTCGCGACGCCCGAGAACTTGGCCGCGATTCGGGACACCGTCGCGAAACTGGCGCGCTAAAGCGGCGTAGCGGCGTGTGCCCCGCGAATTACCAGCGACGCGCGAAGGCGTTGTCGGCGTAGACTTTCGCGGCGACGATCGCGATGTAGCCCTCGAAGATCGATTCGATCACCGAGTCGAAGACCAGAATGAGCGGGTTGAGCGAGCCGGTCAGATAAGGAACGATCGCGAGGGAGAGTTCCGGTACGACGAACAGCTCGAGCACGAAGAAGAGCACGAGACTGACCACGGCGAGGACGAGCGCGGGGACCGGCGCCGAGCGAACTGCGTCGATCGAGGTCTGCAGCGCCGCACCGCCCGGCACGCCGCCGATCGCCGCTGCCGGGATCGTGTAGATGAGAAAAAAGACGACGGCCGCGAGCACGAGGTAGGTCAGCGGTCCGAGAAACGTGCCGGTGAGCGAGGCGATGAAGATGCAAAACGTCAGCCCGATGGTAGCCAGTAGGATGTCACCGGTTTTCCGGCGTCCCTCCGCCCAACCGTCCTCGAACGAGGCGCGCGACCGGCGCCAGGTTTGATCGCCGATGATGATCGCGACGCCGAGACCGTAGAAGCGCAGCAGCGTTTCGATCAGCGAGACGATGCCGGCGGTTGCCGAGCCGAGCGGATCGCTGCCGGCGCCGCCCATCATCCCGATCGCCGCACAGATCACCGACATCAAGAGCGGCGGCACGATGACGACCGGATTGCGCGCGAGGTTTACCAGGCCTTGCAGGTAGATGGAGAGATCGAGGCCGGGAAGTTTCGCGCGCATGCTCCGTGCTTACCCGCGTGCGCCGGAAAGTGCACTCCCGCACGAGCAGGTCCGCTCGGCCGGGATCGCTTCGATCAGCGTCCCGATGGCCGTTTTGACGCGCTCGTTGTTGCTCGCGAAAATCTTCATGACTTCGGCGTGCGAAACGGGCTCGACGCCCGTGCCCTCGAGGCCGACATCGTAGTCCGTGATCAGCGAGATGTTGACGTAGCACATCTCGAGCTCGCGCGCGAGATAGCATTCGGGATAGTTCGTCATGTTGATGACCGACCAGCCCAGCGATGAAAACCACTTCGATTCGGCGCGCGTCGAGAAGCGCGGGCCCTGGATGATGACGATCGTGCCGCTATCGTGCGTCGTGATCCCGGTCTTGCGCAGCGCATCGACCGCGATCGGCCGCAACTGCGAACAGTAGGGATCGGCGAAGCTGATGTGGGTCGTGATCGGGCCGTCGTAAAACGTGTCCTTGCGGCCCGTGGTGCGATCGACGACTTGATCGCAGACCACCATGTGGCCCGGTTCGACTTCGGCTTTGAGCGAGCCCGACGCCGTCGGACCGATGATCCGGCTTACGCCGAGTTCTTTCATCGCCCAGGCGTTCGCGCGATAGTTGATCGCCTGCGGCGGATAGCGGTGATCCTTGCCGTGTCGCGGGAGAAACGCAACCTTCTTGCCGGCGATCTCGCCCAGCGCGATCTTGTCCGAGGGTAACCCGTACGGAGTTTCCACCCAAACCTCACGCGGATTTTCGATCAGGCTATAAAAGCCCGATCCACCATAAACGCCGATTTCGGCCGTATCTTTTCCCATAACGACCGGCCTCGTTTGCCACTCCGTCCGCTATGTCATCCTGAGCCGCCACCCATGTCATCGTGAGCCGCCACCCATGTCATGCTGAGCCGCCACCCATGTCACGCTGAGCCGCCACCCATGTCACGCTGAGCCGCCACCCATGTCATGCTGAGGCTCTCGAAGCATGGGCCCGCCACCCATGTCATGCTGAGGCTCTCGAAGCATGGGCCCGCCACCCATGTCATGCTGAGGCTCTCGAAGCATGGGCCCGCCACCCGGCGTTATCTCACGCCCATCCTTCGAGAGCCTCAGGATGACATGGTGGCGCCTCACGATGACATGGTGGCGCCTCACGATGACATGGTGGCGCCTCACGATGACATGGTGGCGCCTCACGATGACATGGGGGCGCGTCACGATGACATGGGGGCGCCTCACGATGACATGGGGGCGCCTCACGATGACATGGGGGCGCCTCAGGATGACATGAGTGGCGCCTCACGATGACATGGGGGCGCCTCACGATGACATGGGGGCCCCGAAGGATGAGGGACGGTGCCCCGCGGGGGTTAGGACTCGGTGAAGTCGCTGGGTTTGAGTTCCTCGATGAACTTGCGGAACTTCGCGCTGTCGGCGGCTTCGGTGGTCTTTTCGGCGTGCGTCTCTTCGAGCGCGATCTTGTCGCTTACGAAGATCGGTGCGTGCATGCGCAGGGCGAGCGCGATCCCATCCGAGGGGCGCGCGTCGATCTCTTGCGTGTCGCCGTTCGAGCGCACGATCAGCTTCGCGTAGAACGTCGATTCCTTGATGTCGTGGATCACGATCTGCTCGAGTTTGGCATCGAGCGACTCGAGCATCGTGCGCATCAGGTCGTGGGAGAGTGGGCGCGGAACGGCGGTGCCCTCCAAGGCAAGCGCAATCGCGGTCGCCTCGAACGGGCCGATCAGGATCGGAAGGTATCGCTTGCCTTCGAGGTCTTTGAGGATGACGACCGGGTCGTGGGTCATCAGATCGATCCCGAGTTTGTCGACCTTCATCTGCCGCATTGGTACTTCTAGGTATCCGACGCACCAGGAACGATTCCTGTGGTGGCGGCGGAGGCGGAAGGGAAAGCGCGCGGCGAACACGCGCCCGCTGTGGCTTTATCATGCGGGATCGTCGGGCTGCCCAACGTCGGCAAGTCCACCATTTTCAACGCGCTCACGCGCTCGGCGCAGGCCCTCGCCGCGAACTACCCGTTCGCGACGATCGAGCCCAACGTCGGCGAGGTCCCGGTCCCCGATCCGCGGCTCGAGGTGCTGGGCGACATCACGAAGACGCAGAAAATCGTCCACGCGACCATGCGGTTCGTCGACATCGCCGGCCTCGTGCGCGGCGCGTCGAGCGGTCAGGGGCTGGGAAACGCGTTTCTCTCGCACATCCGTGAGACGGACGCGATCGCGATGGTCGTACGCTGTTTCGTCGACGACAACGTCACCCACGTCGAGGGCGCACCCGACCCGCTGCGCGATATCGAGATCATCGGGCTCGAAATGGCCCTCGCCGACCTCGCGACGCTCGGCCGGCGCCAAGACAAGCTCGCTCGCGAAGCGCGGGCCAATCCCAAACTGGCCCCGCAAGTCGACGCCCTCAAGCGGCTGATCGCGGCGCTCGAGGACGGCAAAGCCGCGCGCACGTTCGCGCCGGATTCACTCGAGGCGGAGGTCGCGCGCGAGTCGTTTCTGCTCACCGCGAAACCGATGCTTTACGTCGCGAACGTCGACGAAGCGCAGATCGCGGCGCCGGGCGAGATGGCGCAGGCGGTCTTCGCGCACGCGAAAAGTGAAAACGCGCGCGCGATCGCCTTCTCCGGCAAGATCGAGTCCGAATTCGCCGGGCTCACGGATGCGGAAGCCGCCGAGTTCCGCGCCGACTACGGCATCCGCACCGGCGGCCTCGATCAGCTCATCGTGCAAGCCTACGATCTGCTCGGTCTGATGACGTTCCTGACGGCCGGCGAAAAAGAGACCCGCGCCTGGACGATCGACCGCGGCACCAAAGCTCCGCAAGCCGCCGGAAAGATTCACTCCGACATCGAGCGCGGCTTCATTCGCGCCGAATGCATCACCTACGACGATTACGTGCAGTACAAGACGCTGGACGCGCTGCGTTCCGCGGGCAAGATTCGCAGCGAGGGCAAGGAGTACGTGATGCAGGAAGGCGACGTCGTCGAGTTCCGCTTCAACGTGTGAGCGGCGTGGTTAGCGGTTAGGTGAAGAGCGCCAGCACGCTGTTGGCGTCGACGTTGTTGCTTCCCAAGACTTGGGTGCCGATCGCCTCGAGAATCTGGTCCTTCGTGTAATCGGTGACGGTCGCGCCGATGTTTGCATCGAGGATGGAGCTCGAGCTCGCCGTCGTCTGCACGGACGTGTTCTGACTGTTTGCGACCGCGTCGCCGAGCGCGACGATTTGAGCGCCGACTTGCGCGCGTGCCGTGCCGATCTGCTGGATCGCCTGATCGATGCGGAAGAGCGAGTCGTAGACGATGTAGAGGTTGTCGTAGTTCGTCGTCGTCGTCGTGTAGTTGGTCAGCGCGCCGGGCAGCACCGTGACGTTCTCGATGTCGAGTTGGTTCGTCGAAACGCCGGGGACGGTGATCGCGATCGTATCGCCTTCCTGATCGCCGACGCCGACGTCGAGCGCTTGCCCACCCGGAGCAAGGCGCGCGCCGGTGATTTCGTAGGCGTCGTAGACGCCGACGTCGTTCGCGGTAACGGTGTTGTAATCGAAATCTACCTCGCCGCGATTGTCGGGCGAGGGGTCGGGAAAGATCAGCCCGATGTTGGAGCCCGTAGCCGTCTGGGGATACGTTTCGTCCTGATTCGGGCCGAAGGTCGGATCGGTGCTGTAGGCGAGCTGGTTGTACCCGTACGTGTTATTGGCACTGTCGAACGAATCGACCCCGAACTCGACATAGGCGTCGGCAGGCGGCCCGTAGCCCGGATAGCCCGTCGTGAGATCGTAGAGATACGGCAGGCCGTCGGCAAGCGTTTCGCGAGTGTTGGGAACGCGCGGATTTTGCGGCGGCGTTACCTCGACCGCGGTCGCCGGCGTCGCGGGCGAGGTATCGAACGCCCCGTCGGTGAGATAGAGACCGTTGAATTGCGTCGTCGAGGCGACTTTGTTGATCTCGAGTTTGAGTTCTTGGACTTCGGCGTCGATGTCTTCGAGATCGGAATGCGAATCGAAATCGTCCTCCGACTCGACACACAGCGAGCGGATCCGCTGCAGCAGCGATTCGACCGTGGCGAGCGCGCCGTCGGCAACGCTGAGGGCGTTGGAAGCGGTCGTGATCTGTGCGGCGCCGGCATCGAGCCCGGCCGCCACGACTTGCAGCGAGGTTCCGATCGCCAGGCCGCTTGGATCGTCGGCGGCGGTGTTGACGCGTAGACCGGTTGAAAGGCGCGTCACGTCGGTCGACAGCCGAGACTGCGCGGCGTCGAGGTTCAGTTCGATGCGTGGGCTGATGCTTAGAACCGATCCATCGGCCAAGCCCGGTCCTCCATGGGTCGTGCTCGATTCGGGGCAACCCCCAGCGTCTTCCTAGGAAGCCGAGCGCCCGACGCGCTCCTGCGAGGAATCCTGCCGACAAGGCGTGGTTCCCGCCACGCGCGGACGCGGTGTCAGGCCACGGGAGCCCTCGTCCGCCGTTCGGAATTCCCTACGGAGTTTACCGATAGGCCAACGTCGGGGTAGGGGTTTTCGACGTTTGTCCTAAAGGGCCAGGACGGCATTTAGGAGGCCAGATACCGATGTCTACTGCCGTGCGCGAAGTCAGCGTCTTCGGAGACGCCATCGCCTATTTCAACGAGGCGGCCGCGCTGCTCAATCTCGACGAGGGGATGCGCGCCATCCTCACCCACCCCTCGCGGCAAGTCATTTTTTCGATCCCGTTTCAACGCGATTCGGGCCAGATCGAAGTCTACACCGGGTACCGCGTTCAGTACAATTTCGCGCGCGGGCCGGCCAAGGGCGGGATCCGGTTTCATCCGGGCGTGACGCTCGATGAAGTCACCGCGCTGGCGTTCTGGATGACCTGGAAGTGCGCCGTGGTCGATCTGCCGTTCGGCGGCGGCAAGGGCGGCGTCACCTGCGATCCGACCACGCTCTCGAAGAGTGAACTCGAGCGGATCACGCGGCGCTACGCGGCCGAGCTCGTCGAGATCGTCGGCCCCGATAAAGACGTCCCGGCGCCCGACGTCGGCACGACGCCGCAAACGATGGCGTGGTTCATGGACACCTACTCGATGCACGTGCGGCAGAACGTTCCCGGCGTCGTCACCGGGAAGCCGCTCGAGATCGGCGGCTCGCGCGGCCGCGTCGAGGCCACCGGCCGCGGCGTCTCGCTGTGCGCGCTCGATGAGATGGAGCGCCACGGCATCAAGCCAAAGGGCGCAAAGGTCGTCGTACAAGGCTTCGGCAACGTCGGGTCGATCGCCGCGAAGATGTTCGCCGATGCGGGCTGCACGATCGTCGGCATCTCCGACGTGACCGGTGCCTACGTCAATCAGAAGGGCATCGATATCGACGGCGCGATCGCGTACGCGCAGGAACACCATTCACTCGACGGCTACCGCGGCGGCGACAAGGTCTCCAACAACGTGCTGCTGGAGCAAGAGTGCGACGTGCTCGTTCCGGCCGCGCTGGAAAAGGTGCTCACGGTCGAGAACGCCGCGCGGATCAAGGCGAAGTTGATCGTCGAAGGCGCCAACGGTCCGACGACGCCCGAAGCCGATCGCATCTTCAAAGAGAACGGGATCATCGTCATCCCCGACATCGTGGCCAATGCCGGCGGCGTCACGGTCTCCTACTTCGAATGGGTCCAAGACCGTCAGGGCCTGTTCTGGAAAGAAGCGGAAGTCAACGAGCGGCTCAAGGATCAGCTGATCACGAACTTCCACGACGTGCGGCGCGTCGCGCAAGCCCGCAATATCACGTATCGCACCGCGGCGTATATGGTGGCGATCGAGCGCGTCGTCGCGTCGCTCAAGGTGCGCGGCGTCTACGCCTGAGGCGAGAATGCTGCAACGCTTCGAGAACGGGGCTCGCGACGCGAGTCCCGTTCCTGTCGTCCGGCATGCGGGTATGCTGAGACCGAGATGATTCGCACGGCCGCCGTCTTCGGCTTCGCGTTCGCGATGAGCGCGACGCCCCAGGGGTGCAGCGGCGACGCGGGGGGCGGTCCGGTGCCGTCGTCCACGCAAGGGGCGCTTTTCGCGTCGGGGCCGATCTCGCTGTCGTCGACGGCCATCTTTTTCGGCGCTCCCGGCCTCGCGCGCACGATCGAAGTTCGCGATCCGAATTATCACGGGACCTTCACGGTCAGCGGATGTTCGGGGATCGCGAGCTACGGCAACGTGGAGAGCGGCGAACTGACGGTGACGGCCGTTGCGGCGAATGCCTGCACGCTCACGATTCGCGACGCCGCAGGTCACGAGGCGGCGATCGCCTTGACCGTGTCGACCCTGAACGCGCAGGCGCTCTAGGCGCTCTCGCTCTCCGGGCACACCGGAACGAACTCGACCCAGCGTTCAGCCCAGTCCGAGATCTGGTGAAGGATCGGGCCGAGGCTCTCGCCCGATTCGGTGAGGGTGTAGGTCACGCGAACCGGCCGCTCATCATGGACCGTGCGAACCACGATCCCCTCGCGTTCGAGTTCCCGCAGCCGCTCGGTGAGCAACCGGTCTGAAAGACCCGGGACCGCGCCCAGCAGCTCGTTGAAGCGGCGGGGGCCGTTCATGAGGATGCTAATGATCGCGCCGATCCAGCGCCGGCCCAGGAGTTCGACCGCGTAGTGGAAGCGGGGGCAGACGCTCGACGCTTGAGGGTTCTCGACGGACGGGTGCGCCGGTTCGATGGGCGTTTCACGGATATGGGTCTGATTCATCGGGACGATCCTATGAGGCTACTTGACGTAAGTTTACCACCGGCGCTATACTATTGCCAACCTACAAAAAGTATGTCCTACGCGGCGGCGGGCGTGGCGGAACTCGCCGGCGGGCTCTTCATCGCGCTCGGCGTGCTGGGACCGATGTTCGTCATCGCGACGATGATCGTTGCGATTTCCGTCCATTGGCCGGCCGGCTACTTCGGACAGAACGGCGGCTACGAGCTCGCATTTGCTCTACGCGCTCTTCGGCCTCGCATTCGCCTTCGTCGGCTTCGGCGCGTACTCGATCGACGCGGTCAGCGGCCTGCAAACATTTTTTACGCCGCTCGTCGACGGCGTTGTGGTGGGGCTGGGGATCATCGGCGGTCTCGCGAACGTCGCGATACGCCGCAAACCCGCTCCGGTGCCTGCGCCCGGGAGCTAACGAGCACGATCTGATCCACTTCGACCTCGTCCAACTTCTCGTCGGCCTCGTCCTCGGCGCTCTCATCGGCGCCGCGGGCGGCCTGTTCGGAATCGGCGGCGGGCTCTTGGCGATCCCGATTCTCGGCTTGTTTTTCGGCCTGGATCAACAACACGCGCAAGGGACCGCGATGGTCATGGTGGCGCCGAACGTGCTGATCGGCCTCTCCAACTATGCGCGACGCGGAAAGATGAATCTCCGCATCGCCGTCGCGCTCGCGCTCTCGGCGGTCCCGTTCACGTATCTCGGCGCGCACATCGCAACGCACATCGCCAGCGCCTCGCTGCGGCGCGGGTTTGCGATTTTCCTGATCGCGATCGGCTGCGTGTTCGCGTGGCGCGCGCTGCGCGGCAAACCGTCGACGGCCGCCGATGAGAAGAAGACGCCGTGGCCGGCCGCAATCCCGATCGGGATCAGCGGGGGAATGTTGTCGGGAGTTTTCAGCGTCGGCGGAGCGGTCTTTGCCGTGCCGGTGCTTTCGATCGTCTTCGGTATCTCGCAGGCCGCCGCACAAGGGCTTGGTCTTGCGCTGGTGGCGCCGGGGACGCTGGTCGGCTTGTATGCGTACGTCATCGCCGGCGATGTGGATTGGCCGCTCGCGATCCCGCTCGCAATCGCCGGGATGCTCTGCGTCTCGTACGGCGTCGCGCTCGCGTACAAACTCCCCGAGAAAACGCTGCGGCTGTTATTCGCGGCGCTCATTTTCCTGAGTGCAGCCGCGCTCTGGTTCAAGGTCTAGCTCGACCCGAAAAGCCTCGAGTTTCCAACGTGTCTTAGAGCGCGCGAGAGTGTCCTCCACCACGCTAGAGCGTCCTAGAATGTACTGTTGCGTCCTAGAATGTGCTGTTGTGTCCTAGAATGTGCTTTTGCGTCCTAGAGTGTGCTGTTGCGTCCTAGAGTGCGCTGTTGCGTCCTAGAGTGCGCTGTTGCGTCCTAGAGTGTCATGCTGAGGCTCTCGAAGCATGGGCGCGAGAATCTCATGCCCATGCTTCGAGAGCCTCAGCATGACATTTTTCAAATGCCCCCACACCATTGGGCCGCGTCGTGCACCGAATCGCGCCGCGGTACGCGACTTACGTCCGCTTGTCGAGTTCCTGAACTTCTTGGGCTCGGTGCGGCGGAACGATTTGGTCGACGGATGCCTCTTGCAGCGGGGCGCCGGCGTCTTCGTAGGCTTTGAACCCGCCGCTGAGCAGCCGGACATCGGGGAACCCGCTGCGGCGGAAATTCTCGGCGACCTTCTCGAGCTGTTCGTCCGGGTCGCTCTCGCCGTACACGACGACGGGTTTATCCGTCGCGATCGGAAGCGCGAGTTTCTCGGCATCGATCAGATCGGATTGCGCGTAGCGAATCGCGCCGCGAATCTCGTGGCGGCCGGCGCGTTTGCCGGCGTTGACGATCGTGGCACCGTTTTCGCCCAATTGCAGCAGTTCATCGACGGTGATATTCATCGTGTGCTATGGTACCCAACGACATGAACGAACTCACCGGGAAAACGGTCCTCGTCACGGGCGCGAACCGCGGCATCGGCCGCGCGCTTGCCGACCGCTTCCTCGCCCTCGGCGCGACGCTGCTCCTCACGGCGCGCTCCGCACCGGCCCGTCAGCTGCTGGCGCGAGACTTTGCCGGCGCAGGCGAGCGCGTGCGCGTGTTCGGCTGCGACATCGCCGATCCGGACTCGGTGCGGGCCTTGCAGGCTGAGGTCGCGAGCGCCGTGTCGCAGCTCGATGTGCTCGTGAACAACGCCGGCGTTTTCGTGAAGACGGACCGGCTGATGTTCGCCGACGATGTGGATCCGCGCGTGCTCGAAGAGACGCTACGCACCAACCTGTTCGGAACGATCGCGATGTGCACGGCGTTCATCCCGTCGATCCCGCCGGGTGGCCGCATCATCAATGTCAGTTCGACGATGGGACAGCTCGGCGACGGCGGCCTCGAGCCGTACGCCGTCGCCTACTCCGTCTCGAAGGCCGCGCTCAACGCCTACACGACGGCGCTCGCCAACCGGCTGCGCGAGCGCCGGATTCTCGCCGATGTCGTGCATCCCGGCTGGGTGCAGACCGAGATGGGTGGACCCGGCGCGCAAATCTCACCCGAAGCGGGTACCGAGACGATCGTCTTCCTCGCCACCCGCCCGGCCGGTGAAACCGGCAAATTCTGGGATCGCAAGCGCGTCGTGGACTGGTAGGTTTTTCAGCGTATTCACAGCCCGGGCCCATCGGAGCGCAAGTCGCGGCCGCTATCCTAATCTCTCGCCGCAAGCGCTGATCGAACTCGCGCAGTTTCGCCGCCGGCGCGTCGATCGCCCGATCGTGCTGCAGTCGCCGAACATGCGAGTATTGCGCACCCTCAGCTCGGTCGGCTTCGACAAACTCTTTACGATCGAATTACGATCGAACGCGCGACGGCTACGCGTCGATCAGCTCCCGATGGCGGCCGCCTGCGCGCAGGCGCAAGGCGCTGACGATCGCGGCCGCGCTCGCGCAGCCGCAGGCGATCCAGAGCGTCACCGGGGTTGCGACGCGGGCCAGCGAGGTCAGCTGATGCGCGTCGCCGAGCGAGGCGCCGATCACGCCGAAGACGATCGCAACGAGCGCTGCGCCGAGCGTTTGCCCGAAGAGCCGGACCGTGGCGAGGATCCCGGACGCGCTGGCGGAGTCTTGGAGCGGCGCGCTGCCGAGCAGTT
>Ga0209611_10014230_pt1 | contig 10698 bp, 3 predicted proteins | sample S1TSphgellanicum_3_FD_187693 | JGI IMG/M metagenome (GOLD analysis project Ga0209611, IMG submission 187693) | Host-associated microbial communities from peat moss isolated from Minnesota, USA - S1T2_Fc - Sphagnum magellanicum MG (SPAdes) (version 2) | ecosystem: Host-associated > Plants > Peat... | reverse complement strand
CAGTTCAGGGTCAAAGGAACAGGAAGCTGTGAACTTCCTGGAGAAGAAAATAAAGAATGACCCTCAACTCTCTCAGGATGAGACAGTGCAAGTAAGCTATCACCCACAGGTTTGATAGGGTCCATAGGATAGAACAGCACAAGTAGGCTGCTGCCCCCCTTGTCCAAGTCATTCAGGGGTTAGATCAGGTCCAAGTTCAAGGTTTTAAATTGCTGTCAAGCTGTATTGTAAGTGGAAGAGAACTGGAGTCTTATGAATGTTGAGCAGGGTTTTGGAGGGGCAATGGGAGGCTTTTAAGAGGACTCTGTGTGCTGTGACCTTGTTGTGGCCATAAAGACCATGCCCAATTTGGAGAAGAGTCAAGAGAGATGGAGAGAATTAAGACTCTGCATCAGACGACTAACCCAATGATTAGGGCGATTCTCCTGGAGTTATTTTGTGGCCAGACCACAACTAGTTGCTTCTTATAGCTGGCTCCGGATAGTAGTCAACCCACTCACCTTTGAGAGACCATGCTGTAAAGTACAGTAATGTAACTTGGAAGCTCACAGTTGTGATCTGTAGGAATTTAAGTCGGAAACTCACAGATGGAATCTCGATCGAGCCAAAATAGGCCACAAGTTTTTCCTCCGTCTAGAGAGTTTTCTACCACCAAACATAATAAGAGGTTTGCTTACGGAACAGCATGGTCGGGTTGGGAACGCAGCAACTGCATCCGGATCCGCACCTTGGGCCTCTGAAGCATGACCACAAACTGACGCTGATCTTCTTCTCCCTAGTCACAGCCTATTTTAGAAACCAAAACCCATGGATGAGGCGCAGCGATCCGGCTGTGATCTGGCCCCGAGACTGGCTGCCCAAAGAAGAGGAGGGACTGGGTGACAACATTCTGGTGCTGTACGTCCGGTGCTACGTTTACTCAGGGAAAGAATCCTGGTTGAATACGGGAACTGACTTGGTGCAAGATCTGGTCATGAAGTACGTATGCTCCCACCTCAATGCCATCCTGGGTTCTTTCTTAGGTGTGTTTGCGTCTTGAGGGCCCCCTTGTGATCTCATCATGCTCGCTGTTTGCTTTCCAGTGTATGTTTTACTTTACATTCTCTTCAGGCAGGGTCATTTTCCAGAGTTGTTATCTTCTTCGGTAAATGATTTGAATAATAGCCAACCTCTTAGACTCAATTCCTGAAGTGTCCAAAAGTCCCATTCTAGTTCAAATAAGTGTCTTGGACTTCAGAACAAGAAGTCCTAAGATCTCAAGAAGAGTGCAAGCCTAACTCATTGCTCAAATATGAATTAAGGGTAAGTTCAAGTTCTTTGGTGTATGTACCAATAATTACATAGTCCTTATGTTGTCAAAATATGTATTGTAGCACAAGACAAACCATTTCATTTGAGAGCAAACTTATGTTTTGGATTTTGGAACAATTGGCCCCAATGTAACATTTGAATACAAGTCTAGTGCAAAGCCCCATTTACTCCTTATTGAAGGTGAAAAGTATTGAAATGAACTAACACAGGGCAGAACAATTACTTTTCAAGAAATCATGTAATCTTTTTAATCATCAAATAAAAGGCTTCATAGGCTAGGAGGTTGTTAGCATGAGAATGTTAAGTTTGTGATGAAGTTGAGCTTGGTACAAAATGTCAACACCCAAAATTAAAAAATTACCAATGCAAAGATATTGATGGTAATTTGCTATTGAACAAACTTGTAATTTACACCTATCATGTTTGGATTATGAGACACTATAGCACAAGGTGGCAACTCGATCGCCCACAAACAATAGTGCTGGTTGGCCATGGTGTTGGAGGTCTTATCCTCAAAAGTTTCACAATGGAAGTTGACAAAGTTTCAAAAGTTGATAAGGCCAATGGAGAATTACAAAAGGCCAGATGCAAAGCCATCCAGCAAAATATCAAAGGCATTGTGTTTTATAGTGTGCCACATACAACATTTGAAGAGGAATGTGCTAAGTATTGGAAGTCTCACCCTGACAAGCACATGTCTTGGCTTTTCTCTCGTTTTCCCAAGCTATTTAGTCAAGATATAGTATCATTGAATGTAGGATTTGAGAAATCAATTGAACAACAACACATCAATCTCTTTGCCTTTGTGGAACTCCAAAAGGTACAATCTTGCGTCTCTTTATCTTCATTTGGAGGGTTTTCAAGTCTTGGTCAAAGTTTAGTCTCCTAGTCATTGTGAAGAGTTGGAACTTAAGATATATGATTTTGTAATAAAGGTCAAGTCTATTTTCCTTCAAAAAAAACTTGCAAGTATTATTTGTATATTTAATTGAACATATTTTAATGTCTATAATTTTAGCGATTAGGTTGAACACCAAACTTGGAATTTGCATTTTGAAATCAGTTTTGTATTATGAGGAGCTTGATTGTGGTGGGTGATATTTAGTTGCATGCAATTCAAGGTGATCTAAATGCAATGACTAGTTATGAGCTTGTGGTAATGAACCCACCCATGGCTAGGTTATTAGTTTGATGTGGTACAATGGTGACATTAATTACATTAATTACATAAATGTTCTGCTTTGTCCCTCTTTTGAAGTAGTTTGATCGGAGAGAAGTTGATTGAATTTGTAATTTGTTGAAGTCAAGGATGAATTGTTAACAAATTTTGTACTTTGCATGATTTGATCATATTTCTCATGATGTTCACACCTTATGCAAAGACAAGTTGTCAATTGGCATTTGTAAAAGTTGGCTTGGTTGTGTGTAGGTTTCAATATCACAATCTTCAACTTATAGGTTGACACGGAATAATGTGTGCAAGATTAAGGATGCTGACTGTATTCGAGTGTGTCAACCTCTTGATCAACAACATGATTCATACAAGCGATTCTTGCAATTCATCCAAAAAGCCTTGGACACTGATGAATTACGTTTGAAACAGTTTAATACCAAGTTTAATTTGAAGGATTCTCAAGGGTTAAACGACCAATCTACATCTTTTGGCCTATCGAGTGTTGTTCAAAAGCCCAATTTGTTTAGGTATGTAAGTTGGAGGAGCTACCTTAAATATTGGTCAATTACGTGGTCTTAGGAAATCTTTAGTTTTTGTAGGTGGGGTGTAGGTGTTAAGGATTGAGTGAGTAATTTAAACTTAGTCAATTGCAATCAGGTTGAAAGTTCAAAAAGTTTGAAAAACTCCTTTCCAATCCAAGAGATTCCATACTTGGAGGAATTAAAGAGGAGGTCCCATTGGATAGTGAGGAGAATATACTATTGTTACATCATCATAGACATTAACTACATTGTTGGTCATTAAAAAATATAGCAAGGAAGAATTTTCCTTCTTAGTAATGTGTTAAAATTTGCCAAAGTTGTGCATTAAATAATAACTTCATTTAGTATCTTGTGCAAATGGCCAAGGTGTACATTTTACATTTTTTAAATTTGGATTGGATGCAGAAAAGAAAAACAGAAAGTCAAAACAAGCACCAAAACAAATGAGATTGAGGGTGTGCCTAGCCAACAACAAAAGTCGGATGTGATGATAAGAACCATTGATGTTCACATCAAGTCTCCAAAGGAACTCCAGTATTTAGCTCCAAAAGAGGTTTTGGGAAAAACCTCAATTGTGTGTGTTGGGGGAAAGGCCATGGAAGGGGATTCAAGGGAGTTCCTTTTCATGGATGTGGGAGACATGGCCAAGGTTGTAGGAGTGGGTCTCGATTGGGCGAAGGTGGTGGTCACTAAAGAGTTTGTTGTGAATGTGATGCAAGAGGATGAAGGTGCATGGACAAAATTATGGTGTTTGGAACATTTTGTCCCAAGGATCATCACTATTCCTAACCCCAAGCAAAAGCTAATGACACGCCCAAATTCAGCAAAAACAGATGGGGTTGATTTGGAAGCAAACCTTGGTCGTGTGTATGTGGAAGATGACAAGGAAGAAAATGCGCATGCATGCTTTCCACTAGTTTTTGAGTTGGCGGAACATATTGGATTGGGAAGAAAAAATGCCATGAAAATGAAAGAAGTTTCAAAGGTAGAATCTAGTGGGTCTACAAAAGGGGGAGAAGTTTCAAGGGTAGAATCCAGTGGGTCTACAAAAGGTGAGGAAGATTCAGGGGCAGAATCTAGTGGGTCTACAAAAGGTAGAGAAGTTTCAAGGGCAGAATCCAGTGGGTTTACAAAAGGTGGAAAAGTTTCAAGGGCAGAATCCAGTGGGTCAAGACAAGAAATAAGGAGAAATGAAGAAGACGAAGGATTTAAGGATCCATCTAGAGGCCCTCCTAACCCTTTGGACCCTTCCCTTTCAGTTGGCCCACAAGATGAAGAAGAAAGGACTCTCATTGTGAATGTTTACCCAAAAGCAGGGGAACTTTCTATTAGATTGAAGGGCCAAATAAAACCTCCTAGTATTGGTCCTAGATTGGAATTTAAGTTTCAAAAGAAGGGAAAATGTAAAATGATACATGTTGAAGCAGAAACACAATGCAATTTTGGAAGGATGGAAAAAGAAAATGGTTTTGGCTATTACCAAGATAATATCACAATCTCTTTGAATTGCGAGGACGAGGATCCTGATGCTGCAAGAGTGACAGAACCACATGTTCAAAAAGTGGAATATGTGAAGAAGACAATGACAAATACATCCGCAGCAATAAAGAATGCAGGGCACCAAATTGGATGTGAAATTGGAGGGGTTGCTATGCCTCATGCTATTCATGATTTTCCTCTTCATGCTCAAGGAACTTATGGTTACACAAGTTCAGGAGGTACTAATTTCACACAGGGAAGTAATCATGATGTTCCTTTTGTCCAATTAGGTTATTACCATGTGAATGACCAATGCATCCCAAAAGAATTGACGTATAATTTTCAATATCCTCAACACATTTTGCAACAAATTGCAGCAACTGATTCATCAGAAATCAAAACAGAGAATACATTTTGGTCAACTATTGTGGGCAATTGGGTGAATTTGAACAACAAAATGAGCCCATATGTTTTTTCTGTGGAACGACACATTGTTTCCAAAGAAAAATTGAGGGGATCAGAAAAGCATGTAGGGAATCCTCCTCACACCCAAATACAGTATGAAGTAAAGTATGATAGATCCACCGATGAAAGAAGTGAAGTTCGCTCGCACATCAAACAATCTTATAAAGTGGAGTTGGAGGTCAATCATGCGATGACTCACATGCCTCAAAAAGTGAATACACTGCAACTTTCTGAGACTAAGAACATTTTAAAGATAGAAAATGTCATGGAAATGTTACCTTCAACACCTAAAACCATATAAAGGGTTGTTTTTTAATAATATCCATGGTATGTACAATTTTCTTCAATCTTTTTGAGAAATTATGCATTTTTTTTATGTGCTATAGTCATTTACATTCCAAGAATATGCATGAGATATGTTTTGCAAGTATGTGGGTGATTGTTTCTGCATACCTTTTCAAGGGATCTTAAATTATAAAATAAATATGTTGTGTTTGTGAGGTTGTAAGGCTTTTAAGGTTTTCATTATGTATTTTATGCAGGTATGTATTGATAATATTGATTGGGAGTATAGTGGCCTAGACTCCCACACATACCAATGGCAAGATTTCATGAATACTTTGAGCAAAAATTGTGAGCTTGACTACCTAGAATCTGATGTATGGCATGTTGCTGACCATGCTATATTTTCAACATTGATGGGCACTATTTTTTCGATTTCTTTTAGCCCTGTAAGTTGTAATCCAACAATACCTTCTTATTTGTTTTGTATGAACTTTGTGATTCGTGTGTAATAATTTCATAATTGATCCAAGGACTTTCATCATCAATGGTGCTTCGAAAATGTCTACTTAATTTGATGTGAATGGTAAGTTTTTAACATTTTTTGTTGGGGGTGGATAATTGTTCTCACCTTTGAACATAAAATTGGACAATGATTTGCTACATCCAGGATAGGGTTGAATGTTCTTTTTGTTACACAAATTCATGCATCTTGGAGATTTCTAGGTGGAAGTGGGTTTAGCAAGAGTAGCATATTCTAGCATTGTCTACAAGATATGGCAACATCTTGCAACATCTAAATAGGTTTCTGATTCACACAAAAGGACATCTAGACACCTGAATAACTCTTGGTGTGTAGAGTTGATGTGCATCCATCCTTTTTAGTTCCAATGTTGGTAGCTAGTATTAATGCTAATACTAATTGGAAATTGTGAGTTTATCATGGAACATCAATGAAATTTAAATGAAATTCTTAATTTCCTCCAACTTATTTAGTATGTATATTTGCCTTGTTATATAGGTTGTATTCAAAACTCTGAAGCAATGTTCTTTGTACTATAGGTTTTTACAAAGTAAACTTGATGCAAAAAATGAAGAGAGGGTCTACTTGTTTTCAACAAATTCTTTTTCAATAAGCTTGCTGATGATGACATGACGCATGGCAAGGTTGCTTTTGAGTGACCATGTAAAAAAGTGGATGCAAAAATCCAAGATTTTTGACAACAACTATGTGTTTATCCTAGTCAATCAGAGGTGCAATTTCCATCTTTTAATCAAAGTTCAACGTTTTGATAGTTGAATTGACCAACTTTGTGCATTTATGTTCTCTAGATGCATTGGCATTTGGGGTGTATCCTATTGTTTTGTAATCTAGATTGGAGCCTCATTATCATTTGTCATCTAGGCAATATTAGAGGCTTATCAAGTGAGAATTAGTAATGATGATGTAATGGGCAGCAATATGTACACCTCCCAAATCTTCTACTAATCTAATATGCATCATGGTTATCTTGAATTTTTTTCAATCTTCTATCACTTAGCTTCACCTTTTTGACTCATTGAGCTAACTAATGCAACTTGACAAGTCTTTGTGCATGGGGATGCCTTGCATATTGCATTTTGATTCTATAAAATGTAGCCACTTGAATCTTGGAGAATATATCAAAAAGTGCACCTATAGATGCTATGAATGTTTCATTCATTCAACATTTCTGATTGTGTTCAAACTTACACCAAATTGTCTCTTGGTGATGATGAGTTCACACCTAAAGATTGTTAAACATGGAATAATTTCTTGTCACTTGTGATAGATCTAGAAGTGAGATTTGGTGTTTAGTCCCTTGTTCAACTTTTGTTGATGGTGAAAAATGTCATCTATGGTTAAGCTTCATGTTGTTTCTTTAATTTCTTTAGATGACTTCATTCACAAGCCAAATAAGGAAATGAACTTCCCCCTCATCTTCTTTATCTGATTGTAGGAGGTTCAAGGTATCTTTATATTCCACTCGAGGGTGGATCAAGATGGAAGCTCATATATGTCTACATCACCTTCAAATTTGTGGCAGTTTGGCATGTTCTTGAATAGTAAGCCACATGTCCTAAAACTCCAACTATACTTCATATTAATGCATTACAACAATTCTTGTGTAATGATTTCAAGCTTACCGCTTTCTGTAATGTAATTGTTTATTTTGAATTTTTGTTGTATGTGAAGTTCATTTTAGTCTTTTGTGTGTATTATGTGTGGTTCTTTTATGTGCAGGAAGTTTCTATCATGGGCATGGGTGATGTGCCTACCCTGGGTTCAAAAGTTGCTCATGGAATCCATTGTGCGATCTCCTCAGGTGTGAATCCATAATGTTTCCTTACTGATTTCACTTAGGTCCCAAGCGTGAAGTGGCCAATTTTTTCACAAAGTACAAATTTGCTTTTCCATGGTTCTCACTGACATAGATCTTCAATTTGCAGTCCTTGGACTTATAACTTTCCAACAAAACATTGATCATTTGATTGATTTGGCAGCTTCATCAGATCATGGAGGGCTTCAGGATTTTGCCGCTGTTCTTTGAATGTTGTGCAATGGCAAGGTCTCTAGAAACAGGACACCTCTACTGGTGGGTAATCTTGACTCTGATTGATATAAATTGTATTATTCTTTGCAATGTCTCCATGTTGATGGAAAACATCATCCAATCTAAGCATATGTCTCAGTTTAAATACACTATAGATCATAAAAAAGCATGACATGAAGTTTTGAACCCTTCTTAGGTCCTAAGATTGTAAACTTTCTTGTTGTTTTTCATCAATTTTTGTGCAGGTTGCAATTCTAGATGGCTTCATACTGGGACAATCCTGCAGGCATGCACATGCATTATCCAAATTGTTATTGCTGAAATGTATGCATAATCCTACATCCAGTCATTTTGTTGTAGCATTCAATTTTAGCAATTGTTGTATAACAGTGGAAGAAGGTGATGCTAGGCAATGTCTTAAGTACACCTTTCTTCCTTTATATTATGTATGCATGATGCCAATAGAGGTGGGGCTTTCTGGAGGATATCTGAAAGGCCCAAACTTGGAACAGATATTTAATGAGAAATTAAAGTTATACCCACAGAGCAATCTGACCCAAAAAAGATTGTCCTGCAGATTATCCTTTATGTTTGTGAAGTTGTAGCTCATGACAAAGAGAGAAAAAAAGTTGAAGATGCTAAGAAGGTGCTGCATCATATTCCTATAAAAGAACTTTGAGTTGATGTTTTGAGTTGAGTGCAGTATGCCAAAGTCTTGTTTAGTTTAGTGGATATTGTTGAGCAGGCAGCTTTGACCATTCGGTGTCCATTAGTTGCCAAGTCTGTTTGAGATCAATCAACTCCAAATTTCAGTTATGTCACAATAATTTTCATCTCATAGTTAAAGCATTAGACCATGAGATGGTCTCTTTCTCCTTGTAGGGCCCTTGAGACTGGGTCACATATATTAGGCTTCTTGTGCATTCACAATGCACATTATGCAACAAATGGTGCAACAATTTGTCTCTTTAGTTTATTACAGCATTGATACTTGACTTGCTCATATCAATAGTTTTATTTTCAGCTGGTACTAATATGTATAACCAATTAAAAATCTAGGTGTGGAAAAAGATTTAAGGCTCAGATTTTCAATTGGTTTAGTGGCATGCCTTGCAACCCATAGTATTTCCAAGTGGATTGGTTGTGATTATTTCTGATTTGGATGCAATATTGTTGTGTTGGATGCTTTGCAGGAGCAATCTAAAATGAGAGGCCAACTCAGTCCATGATGTGCATCAAACTTGTTGTGGGGACAAGCATATAAAACGGATTTGTAGTAAAGGAGAACCCATCCAAATTGGGGTATTCATATACGATAGGCAGTAATGTGATGAACAATTTCATTTCTGGTGTTAATTGTAGAGCATATCAATAGACTCACTTAAAGACCAGGGCACCATTCAACCTTGCTTTCTACCTTCCTTTTCCATCTATGCAGAGGACACTGGACATTGGAAAAAGTAACCTTACATATTTCTAGAAATCACTTGGCTGTTACAAAATTGTCATTGTGTGGTTTTCATTTTGATTTTCATTCACCAACCATCAATTTCACAATTAGAATTTCCTACTTTTTTGTGGCTCAAGCTTGTGAACCCATTAACCCATTTTTCCTCAACGTGCCATTCTTCCCATGGGTTTTAGACACCACCTTGAAGTCGGAATGAACACATTTTTGCAAGGAAAATCCTTTCACATTATAAGTAGGTGATGAATATATTTACTGTTTTCTTTTGAATTGTTAACCTTAATCTGGAGAACATTGAGAACAAATACAACACAAGTATTTTGCAAAAGATCATTATCAATACTTTTAATAGTGTTTGTTTTTGAATTGTTGACCTTAATTTGGAGAACATTGAGAACAAATGGGGCACATACCGTATGCCAATAAAATGTTTTGGAACAAATGGGTGGTTGAAAGGCAACCTTCTTACAAGCTACAACTAATGAGGTTAGAAAATGGCTTAAAATGTGAGTTCTCTCTCAACAAGGTAGGATAGCATGTGAGTGAAGTTATGGCACAAATGATATATTCTCAAACATGCAAACAGGTTCTTTAATTTTCCTTCAGAAAACATTCTTTCTCAATTATTTTTTTGGAAACCTTCAACATTTCTGAAAATAATGTAATTAGTGTGAAACTGGGGCCATGTACTATGGTAGACATGTAAGACTTTCATTGCTATGATAGGGTAGCATGTTATATACTCAACATGGCATGTTATAATAGTGTTGTGCGGTTATTTGAATTTTCAAAGAACCACCAGTTTTGATTATTTCAAAAACCTTAAATAGAACTAGCGGTTTTCTGACTGGTTATTTGATTTTTCACAAAATTGAGAACTGTGGGGTATATACTAGAACCTGGTTTATTTGATTTTTTAAAAATGAATCTCAAGAACCACCTTGATAAGGTTTGGTGTTTGTTCCTATTTCTAATAATCGCCTAACACTGATTATAAACATTCATAACCTCCTATGGTTCAGAAGCAGGTTATGAACATAGTTTTTTTTAGCAGTTACATCTTTAAATGGGCAAAGGGCAGACCATGGTAAAAAAGAATGCAACATTTCTTTTGTCAATATATGAGACCTTTGGTTCCATATCATATTTTGCCTTATAATAAAAATATGGCCCCTTAATACTTATGAGTGTGGCCTGTGCTGTTGGCCCAAATGTGAACTCATTGAGGGCTCAACTGGTTTTGCCTTCTGAACCCAATTTTTGCAATTTGTTTGAATTTCCAGCAACAAAATCCACTCAAAAATCAATATCTTTCACACATTACCTTGAAAATTATGAACTAACTCTATTAAATCTGACTCACTGAGAGCTTTCCGACAACACCAAGAATGCCCCCAAATTTCA
>Ga0209611_10014229_pt1 | contig 10698 bp, 12 predicted proteins | sample S1TSphgellanicum_3_FD_187693 | JGI IMG/M metagenome (GOLD analysis project Ga0209611, IMG submission 187693) | Host-associated microbial communities from peat moss isolated from Minnesota, USA - S1T2_Fc - Sphagnum magellanicum MG (SPAdes) (version 2) | ecosystem: Host-associated > Plants > Peat... | reverse complement strand
TGTGACAAAAAAATCACATTATGTAAGCATTGTTAATACCAGCTAAAGAAACATAGAATTTTTACTCATCTGAGTTCTGTTTGGTTTAGTCAACCAGCGGCAGTTCTGGTACACCCATTGCCACCATCTTGTCCCAAGCTTTGTGCTGCAAAATACTACTGTGACATGAAGCCAGTAGTCCCAATACACTGATGAGACCGTTCTTCATAGGTGAGTGCTCTTGTCCTCTTGTTGAGATTCTTGCCATTCTCACCATGCTAGATTTGTTGAGACTTCCTGTGATTAGTACCCTCTGCCACAAATGCTATAACTCAGACCAAGGATGGACAATGGACATTCCAAAGCCTCTTACTTCAGCCTTTATTTCCAGTGTTTGCTCAATGTCTCATGTGGAATTCTTGACTAAATGTCATGACCTACCTTTTCTGACATCTAAACTCTGGATTGCAAGAAAATGTTCATATCCTGAAATTCCAGACTCAGATGTGAAGAGAATTGATCCAGACAAAGTACAGAAAATGGAGGAAGACCAAATCCTGTTCTCTGAACTTCGATCAAACTAGACTACCAACACATTTTGACTGGCAAATATCACACCAACTGTGTACGCAACTCACTACCCTAGCTAACTACAGTATAGTGTGACATGGAAGAAAGCAAGCTATCGACCTGTTTCAGACAGCATGACAAAGAGCTCATCATCTGTGATGGACCCCTGCTCCACTGCATTCTCCAAAGGAGTTTTCCCAAAACCATCTGCTGCTCCAGGATTAGATCCTCTGCAAAAGCCAAACCTGGATTGTGAGACTGGATTATGATTTGAAGATTCCATATTGCACAATCAAAAAAAACCATCCCACACTTAGGTTATTTATACAAGGACATTTGCATTACAATGAAAGGAGGTTGATGGCTTGGGATTTAGTGTTTGGTACATTTGTCACTGAGGTTTGCCATGTGCTTTCACTTTGGTAGCCTTATTCTGACTTAACTTCATCTTTCAAGAAGCCCAAATTATATGAGCTTCTGTGCTGCTGGAATGACAGAGTATCCTTTGAGAATAACATTTCCATCATCAAAAACACAAAGTCCAGACTTCTATTAGACAACTATAAGTGGAACCATAACTCCTAGAACTAGCCATTCAAATCCTAAAGCACAGCTAATGGAAGATGCAGACATGTGGTGACTCAAAAAGAGTGTGGAGGGTCCAATAAAAACTAAAAAAGTGAATGCCTTTCTACAAGTACCTTGTCAGGAGTAGTTTCGCACACAAGTTTTTACTGCTCAAAATGCAGTAATGAAGGGGTGTTCGACCCTGGGAATCAGTGATATTGACTTCTGCCCTGTGCTGGAGTAGAAGTTCAACCAGGCTCAGATCCCCAATCTGAGAAGCCAGATGCAGGAGTGTGCATCCACTTGTATCTTTCAGGTTGATCCCCAGTTCATTATCTGCTGGGCTGCCTGCAGGTGCCCTAGGTCCTGGGCTTGAAGATGCTGATCGTAACTCTGCTGCATTTTGTACAGAGTGATTCCCAACTAGAGGTCCACTCCAGTTGCTTTGACCATGTTGAGAGCTGCTGTTTCTCCTTGAGAATGCTGTCGCAATGGTTGCCACCAATGGTGATCGAGAGGGTTCCTCAGTCCCCATTGCTTGTTCCAGGGTTGTGTTAGGGCTGGCATCCGCAGTTATGAGCAGTCGGAGTGCTTGTTGCTGCTTGTTCATCTGTACAGCATCCCAGATTTGCCTGGACACAGTTGGACCCCGTGGATCCACCCTTAGCTTCTGCACAAATCTCTTTTCAACATACTGCCAAAAAGAGGAAAAAAACAATTCAAGGGTCAGACCATATTCTGTGCAACACCTCAACAACAGCAGACACATGCAGATTTGTGCAAGTTTGATCACTGGTCTGCTCCATTCTGGTTGAACATAGCAATTTTCTCTCACAGGCAGTAGTACTAAAAAGGACCTCAAACGCCTCTGACCAGGACTCAAAGCTTCAGATCAATATCATCTACCTTGACACCTTCCAAACATAGGGTATTGGCAGTTATAAAAAAAAAATTCAGTAGGTTGCACACTTCAAGTTACAAATACCTTAACCTGCTTCAAACATTTTGAGCCCATTCAACTTCTAGTTGCTTTAAGTGGATATGCTGACCTCTATATCTCCCTCATTTTACATGTCCTACACCAAAACATAAGTGACCAGTAAAGAGACAAATGAAAGACATACTGGGACACACCTTTGCCTGGATGAACTTCTCCTTGATAGGCAGTGGATCCCTAGCATCTGGTTTCACTATTGGAGCATCCATAGCACCACAATAATCCCTGTGGTGGCTGGCACCTCTGCAATCAAATCAGCATAGACCAAAACTTATTACACAGCAACAGGCATATGGAAATAGAGGAGCATAAGTACACATATGAGATTTTGCAAGCACCTCTCAGCTGATTGTCCCAGAGATAAATTTCGTGTACTGCCTTCTATAGAGAGCCCCTCCTCCCAAATTGAGTTGGCATATGCATTTCCAACTGATTGGAAATAGCTGATTACAGAAGGCTCCCACACCCTTACATCCAGTGTCAGTGATCGCACCTGTCAACAAGGTCCTCTTGTTTTAAAAAGAGCAGTCATGAATCTATCTTCCAGTGGGATGTGGCACTCAAGGCAGTTGGCATTCCTTTGAAACAAGATTTGAAAAACAGACCTACTGGTTGTTCCTAAATTAACCTCAAGGGTAGGAAGTATGTTTGACTATAAACACATCATTTCTCCTGTGAACCTGAGTGATCCTAGAGACCATGCTCATCCTCTGCATAAATCCCAAATTACAACACAATGAAGCCCAGCTACACAAATCAGAGCCCCAGCATGCCATGGAACTGTAAACAGATTCATTTACTTTCTTGCCTTGGAAATTTGGACACCCAGATTTCTGTGCACCCCTGAGCACTCGATGCAGAGCAAGATACCCAAATTCAAGGATGCCCAATCTGGTTCCACAGCACCACAATCAGCACAAACAGCATTCCCAGGCACCCGTCGCAGAATATCCAACGGTTTTTCTTGTGGTTCATGAGCAAGTTGAGCCTTCAGGCTACGCCCAGATGCATAGTCCCTGTAGGAGCTGCTAGAGTGACCCCTTGATATTGCTGTGTCTTCTACAGCATCAGTGTCCAAAGAAGCTGTACTTAATGTGCTGCTCTCACTGGCTGTTCTCTGATGGCTTCCACTCATTGGACTTCGATATGCTCGCTGCCAGCCAATTGAAGTAACATTGATAAAGCTGAGTGTAATTAACAGATGACCTACTATGTTCCAATTATAAGATTGGAAGAGAGCTCCTCTAGAACTGCCACATAATAGCTGGACTGACCATACACTAATCATAGATTGGAAGCGATCTACTGGCTGAAATGAGGCACAATACTGGTCAAGAAAGCACAAGCTTTTCGTCTTGCCAAGGTGCAACCATACTTATAGCTCACCTATTCACCTCCTGGACACCTCCAGAGAATATGGAAGGTGAAAAACCAAGAGAAACTTGTTCAGGTCCCATCCAGTGTGGAAAGAAAAACACTAACCTGATCAGGGACTTGATTGCTAAGGAGGGATGCAATAACTCCAGTAATCTTGTCCACCCAGTCCATTCTGTCAATCGCATTTTCTGCCTGCCCATTTTTAGTGCTTTGATCAGAGTTGCACTACTATGAATTTGGATACCAACTCAATGGAGAGATGTAGAGATTGGAGTGCGGGAAAATAAGAGATACTAGCAGATATCCATATAGACCACCAAAATAAGCACCTGAAGAGTGTAATTCTTAGAAGGAGATATGATGCGAAAGCAGAACCGAAGGTCTGACTGCTCAGCATCAATCTTGATGGTGGATGTGAGCAAATTAACAGTGTGATGAGCAATAGTTTTATCATCCTGTGACCACTCCAATGAACCCACCCAAACCAGAGCTGGATTAGGGACTGCCAACAGTACCAGTTCCTGTGAACCAAAGCATCAACTGAAGTTCATACCCCTTCAGACTCATAACTTGATGTGCTCTTCTCATTGGGACAAAGCCCTACTTCACTGGGGTATAATTTCTGGCCAATTTATGGACATGCAGTTGATCCATGAAGACTTCTCTGGGGGAAAACTGCAACCATCACATAGACCATGTGTGTATGAAAAAGTCATAGTGAAGCACCAATAAGGTGATAACACCCTCATAAACCCCACCTTGCTCTTCTTTCTTTTTAACTTCTCTCTCGGTTCAAACAACAGGGTGTCAATTGCTACAAGGTTATGGAAACCAAAGGCTTATGAGTACAGTCTCAAGCTTCCTTATCTTAAACATTGCTATATGCATTGGCAGCTGCATCTAAACTGGACAAAAAATAAAAAGAAGAAATTCCTGAATTAACTTACCAATATCTCTCTTAAAGAACAACAATTAAAGCCTACAATTTGCTGTAAAATTAGCACTCCATATTCTCTCTGAGCAGGTGACCTTTGAATTGGATGAAACAATACTTCCAGTAAATTGTACTTAAGGGTGGAAAGAATGTAAACTCCACCCCTCAGGCATGACCATGGATATTGTTAACTTCCTCATTTGCTTTAAGGAAGGGAAAACCGGACAAAAGATGTCCCCAAGGAATGAGACTTACTGTGGGTTTCCCCCATTGTTTGCGGTAGTAGTACAACATTCCTCGGCTATCCAGCACAAAGAATCTACGTTTCCAATCACCTCGCAAATTTGATGACCGCTTCAGTAAGTACCCCTGCTTTATTGTTTGTATCTGCACAGAACAGTTCATGAGAGGAGTGACAACAGGAAATAATTGACAATCAAGCAGACAAAAGAACCTTGGAGGTGGGTCTCAAACAACAATCAGGAAAAACGAGAAACTTGTAGAACACACCTTCCCTCTTGGTGTAGATTGCATGACAGCCTCTATCAATTTGTGGGAACTGCGACCAACAGCCTGAATTCCATCCCCAGTTGCCAAGCTGTCCACATCACTGAATGAACGTTGATTTTCTTGCTCCATCTGTTGCCGGTATTCCTGCATCCGATCTGCAAGTGCTGCTTGCTCATAGTTGGCTCTTTCCCTTGATTGTTGAGCATAGGTTAGCACCTGTTTTGTCCCATCACACAAAGCATTTGCAGTATTCACATTAAGCACTACAATCCAGAAATCAGCAGCGTAATCAACATGAAGAGTTACATTTCTAGAAAAAAATTGTTGGTCCTGAAGATGTTCACACAGTTGAATATTTCTGCATATTGATGTATCTTCACATAGTTAAGTATGTTTCACCTGGCTGTTCCTAAAACATCAAGTGTATACTCAACTACTCTGCAAAGCCACTAACATCAAGCTACAAAACATGTGAATGTGTAGGCATCTTGGAATCTCCAACATAAAATGGTTAATTACTGCTCCAAGTGTATGAATAATGGTGTCAGGGTTCCATAATTCACCTGGTGTATGTATGGTTCCATCTGATGCAGCAACTCATAGCCCTGCAATATTGTGTTCCTGTTAGCCAGGTATTAAAAAGAGCATGGCAACATAAAACCAAATGAAGGTGAACAACCACAAATGCTTTTATGAAACCTCGCCTGTTTGAAGTACCGGAGGTGTGCATCCATTGCTCCACTCACAGCCTCTAAGAATTCAAACTTTTTCTTTGCCTCTATGTTAGAAAGGGCTGTCATCTGCAATAGTTCATCAACCAAAAGCTTAACAAATAGAGGTCAAATGATATTTCCACAAACTCTGGTTCAGACACATACTAACTACAATTGACATGACAATTTCCAACATGATTCAAATACTACCCAAGCTTGTGCATTGAACATGTTAGGTCTGGATACTCTGCCTCCTCTTAAGGTCTGAAAATGCCATATCTCTTGAGGTGGAATGACAGCTGGTGCCCAAGGGGAAACTCACCAGATTGAACCGAGCTTGCTCAAACTGGGACTTTGCATTCCGCAAATCCTGTGTTTCAAAGAAGACAGAAGAAACATGGGAAACAAGAGCAGGTCAAACAAGTGGCAAGTATAAACACAAGCAACCTGTATTGTACAATTATGACCAGTTTTTGGTTATGAACTTTGACCAAACTTTCAGATTCATCATACTGAAAATCAACAACATGCAAGAATCACAAATAACCAAAGACAGGCTAGATACTTGTTCTAAGAAAAAGCTATTCATCTTTCAACCTAATACACATCAGAAAGGTGAAATGAAATTAACCATACCTCCTCAGCCTCAGAAACCACCTCTACCTTTGCATCCTTCTTCAGTGACAAAAATTTCTCTCGCACCTGCACCACACAAGTCATTAATTTGTTTCCTCCTGTGTTCAATTCCATAATTACTGCCTGTCAGGCTCCTGTCATTCTGCAGCAATCCTGAGAAGACCTAATAGACCTGGACAGCAGATTCCAGAGCAGAACTCACATTGTAGACTCACTGATAGAAAGCGCACAATTCTGTTTATATTAGTGTTAGAATCATGGTTTCTCCAGGAGAAAGGGGCAGTAGCTACACAGAGCTTGAATTTAAAAGAACAATAAGCAGTGACAAACTGTTAATGAAATGACACATGGTTCACTTAAATTTAGCAACACGTACATGGTACAGATATACTGATACCTAAAGGAACAATACAGTATTTTCATCTAGAGCTCTCCAGCTTACCTGATCATAATGCAGGCTGGCCTTATCAAACCGCTTTCGAACTTCCTGCACAAATGTACAAAGTTCAAGATCAGGATGAAACATTTAAACTGTTGATGGATAGTCCTAGACTTGAAACTTGAGTTCACACCAAACAGGATGGACAGGCCACCCACATAAATCAAGGAAATGCCCTCTTATAACCCCAACCTAGTAAATTTTTTCAGGTAAAATACAAGTTGATAGCTTGAATTATTTACTGAGTTAGAGTTTAAAATCATGCTGTGTCAGGGATGACCACATTTGGAACATGGATCTATGTGTAGCCAGCAAACTACTGTGAGACTACTACAGTTCCTCCATTATTAGCAGTGGGATTGCTCTTGTAAGTGACTACAAGACTTGACCAAATAAGGCAATCAAACAGCTACTGCGAGGAACAGATTGTGTCCTTCCTCGCAGCAACAAGCAATTAAAGCCCAATGGGCACCATCACCACAGCTATGAAATGAGAATCATCAGCCCAGCCATATCCTCAGTTGAAAGCTCCTCACCAACCTTCACATTCTGCCATCCATCACCACCAAGCAGAGAAACTGGGTCATCACATGTAAACCCTGTTCTAGCATCTACTTTAGGTTGGATTGAGTACTGGACTCATCTAAGCTGCTGTTATATACACCACCACACCCAGGTCGGTGGCTCTGATTGGACCAGGATGGGGAACCATAATTTTACATAGTTTCTCTTGGAAAGAAGAAACACACCTTGACATCTTGAAGATCAATGCTCACAAACTGTGTCAGACGGTCATTTAGCATGTGCTCGACCTGCATTACCCATTGGAGATATTGCCCACAAAACACAACTGTTGAGAATCAAAGATGCACTATGTGCATTTCAAACTGAGGTACACAATCGCAGGAGCAAAGCTGCAGTGACTACCTGTGAACGTAGAACCTCTTTATAAGTTCCAATCTCCCTTAGTGCAATTGTGAATTTTGTCATCACAGGCCCTGTACAGTCACAAGTGGTGATAAGAAGGGATATAAATATACAGGGATCAGCATATGCACATGTAGGCAAGTAAGATAATGAGAAACAGGCAGCCAAGGGAAAACCTCCAACTGCAACACTGATAGGATCATCATGGCCTCCTCCAAAGGTCTCCAAAGCACTTGCAAAGGCAATATCTCCATCATATGCCTCTCCAAGACCCTCACTGCCACTCCATCAACAGCACATTATTTACTCAAGGCCAAGATTACTTCAAGAACTCAGTCCTTAAAAACAAAAAATCAGAAAGGATCCTCATCTTCTTCTCGTTGACAGGTCAATGCTGAGAGCAAAAACCTAACCAGGAAGCAATCAGAGCCTGAAACTTAACAACTTTCATATCATTGACAACATGAGCCAGAAAAATAGGCTGCAACATTTACGTGTATTTGCGACATCCTTTGTAAAATCGTTGACACCGCTCCCTTAATGCTTCTGCACTTTCCTCAAGGGCTTGAAGCTGCAAAGCAATGTGTGAGAACATTAAAACAGTTTATAGCAAACTCTCCATGATAAAGTGCAAGGACACCATACCTCTCAAGTAACAACAGTGCCTATCAACATGACATCAATACAGATTACAGATTACCCAATACTCACAACAAACTTGAAACCATAAAAGCATAACTCAAGCTGAACAAATAGGCGGAGAACAAAGGCAATGTTATCCCCTAGTCAATGCATTGACCTTGGGGTACCAAAGTTGTGGAGTCTGGAAAATATATATACTATTGCACACTAGCCCAAACATAGCATTCTAACCATTACTGGCTTCAGCACATAATGCTCCAACCAGCATCCAGGTATATATGGGTTTGCATATCCATGTCATTTTACATCCAAAGAACATAGCCTCCAAATACAAAGGTGCAGAGGAGAATCTGGTTTCATTGACCTATATGGATCTGACAGAGACCAAGGAGAGAAGCAATGATACCTACCTGCTTACGGAACATTGGCGAATCATCTAGTTTTGCGAAATGCATAGCTGCAGAATTGAATAAAAAACTTGGCGCTCTAGCCTCACTGCTCCTCCTGGACCCAAGAGCACGACACTTCCGAATCTCACTTCCTCCAGTGCAAGCAACAAGATACTCCGTTTTAGGGTTTGAAGCATCAGAGACACCAGCAGCGCATGATATCCCTCCTCCGGTATAATCACGTGCTTATACCACAGCTTAAATGCACGGGAAAAGAGCGCCAGAAGAATACTCTGCAGCAGATCCAGCTCATAAATACACAGCACTTGGATCCTTGGAACGATTTCAACTTCAGGGACGGACGAGCAGTGGTCTGTACTTTGGACGACTGCCGCCGTCATCCACCATTTTCTTCCGCCATAGATTCAGCTTCAATTTCTACAACTCAAGCTGCGTCGCAAAAACACATCACTGCCCCCAAGTCGAAGGGGCAGAGGGCGGGAAGGAGGAGAGGTGAGGAGGCAAAATGCAAACCCTAGATTCAGCTCAAATTTGGAGAAGAAATACTGCACAGAAATTAAAACGGTTTGATCCTAGAGCGAGAAGGCGCAAGTGCTCTGATGAACAAATGGAGAAACAATTGCGAGAAAGCACAAAAAATCAAATCCCATCCCCAAATTTCGACACAGAAGTCGCACGCAAAAACAGGAGACGCACACTTCGTCTCTCTCTCGCCCTCTCTCTCTCTCGCTCTCTTCTCGCAGCTCGCCTGGCTACTTACTAACAAGCTACTAACGACTACCGTTACCCACAGCACTTTACTAATTATTTAGCTCTTTGTATGCACACGAGCTCCAACAGTGGTAAGCATTGGTTAGGCGTAAGTGACTAACTAACTGCCTAACTAACTAATAATCGCGAATGTTAACAACCAGTAGTAATGGTGCTAATATAGGCCTAATGGTGCATTCACACTTCATGGGGTAAGTTAGTGTTAAATGAAAATCTAGGTGGCACCCAACGTTAAATGGGGCCATAGCTTAATGTTAAGTGAAATGTTAGGTTAAAATAAAATTTTCATGATAATTAGGTTTAAGTCCTAAATGGCTAGCATGGTGTTAGGGGGATTCAATCGTAAAGTCCCAAATGCCAAGTGTGAATGCACCTTAATTCAAATAAATTTTGCAATAACAAGTGTCAATAAGTAAAAACTCTTCAAATGGTTTTGAAGCCTAATCTAGGTCTAATTTTAATATGAATGGCGGTAGGTGGGTAAGTAGGAATTAGGGTTACATATGAACCTAAACATAACTAGTTATATTAATAGTAAGGGTATGCAAATAAGTTGTTAGGACCCTTGTGTGTGAATAGGCTTTCATATTCATCTTCTCACTTGTTACTATTTAGTAATTCTATTTACTAGTGCTCATTTGAAAATACAATTTAGGTGACTTTTATTATTAGTTATTAATTATGTTTGTTGGGTATAAGAAAGGGTTTTTTTTCTTTTTTATTGCTTGTTTTTTGCTAATTGAAAATTTTATTTTGTTGTTGTGATTTCAAATTTTCATTGTTCCAAATTTACTTGATGATTTTCATATAATAGAAATCCCATCATTGCAATAATATACACAAGCTTTTGAATCAAATTTGTGGTGTTTAAATGTTGTTTACATTATATAAAGACATGTTGAAAAAACATGAATTTTTAAATGTTTTAGAATTTATTATGATTTCATTAAACATATCAATGAATGATATCTTCAAATTTATGGATATAAACACAATGTTTATCATTTTGCAACGTAAAATTCATAGTGCTTTACAACATAGGGTAAAATCCACATTAAAAAAAATAAATTATAAGCATTATAATTCATTTTCAAAATTTAAAAAACATTTAAAACAAATAATCATCTAAATTTTTTATAAACATTGTGTCATGGGTGTTGAGAAAATAATTAAGCTTCAACCATAGAACATTGGAGATGTTTAGGTTGAAAGATGATGAAATGATA
>Ga0209611_10014225_pt1 | contig 10701 bp, 7 predicted proteins | sample S1TSphgellanicum_3_FD_187693 | JGI IMG/M metagenome (GOLD analysis project Ga0209611, IMG submission 187693) | Host-associated microbial communities from peat moss isolated from Minnesota, USA - S1T2_Fc - Sphagnum magellanicum MG (SPAdes) (version 2) | ecosystem: Host-associated > Plants > Peat... | reverse complement strand
AGTTTGAAGTAACCTTACGACCACTTGAAATGTGCCACAATGAAATGAAGTTATTAATTTAGGGTATTCTTTGACCCCTTAAGAATTAGGACTTTAATTTGCATTTTTTTCCCCTCTTCGAAGTGGAGACTTTGCTAACGGCTCTCTCATTGGATGTTGTTGCTCTGTTGAACCCGGTTCCGGTTTTCAAAGCTTTCAGAACCAGAGAACAATGGGTTGGGGGATTTCTTTTTTAAAAATCAGAATCCAAAAAATTATAAGACTGGATTATTTTTTACTATTAGAAGAAAGGATATTTTAAACCATTAATTTTTAGAAAATTTTAAAATCATCTAAAATCGTCTGTGCCTTGCAGGCACGGGTTACCACTAGTATTATTTAATTCGTGATTTGGAGATCCGTTTGCAGACATATTGTGAGGAAAATTTAATATAGAAATCAAGTGCTGAAGGAGCTTCCATAAATAAATAATTGGTAAAGTTACTCACTAACCTGTCCAGACCACTTGTGGGTTCATCCAAGAAGAGTAAGTGAGGACGAGTAAGAATATGTAGAGCAATACTCAAGCGTCGTTTCTCACCCCCACTGATCCCTCTCACAAAGAAAGTCCCAACTCGAGTATTTTGGCATTCATACAGTCCCATTTCCACTATGGTACTGTCCACAATCTCTTTCAGCTCTTTTGGTGAGAGTTTGTCAGGAAAACGCAACCTTGCTGAATATTGAATGGTCTCTCTGACTGTGAGTGTGCCTATGAGAACATCTTCCTGTGTCACATAGCCCTGCATGCACAACAAAGAAATTAGGGCTGCCTAATATATCTCTTAGCTAATTTACAAAATACAGCGATGAAAGAAAGAAGAAAGAATTTCGGTTTATAAATTTGGTGCCAGTCATGAGATGATCAGAGGTTGAGTCTGTTGATGAGTGTGGATGTCAGATGTCTGATCAGCAGCTACGTACTGCAAGGCCGTAGGCAAGTGTGGACTTGGTCTGCCCATTGAGCATAATCTTCCCAGTCATTACGGTGTTTGGAGACAGCCTTCCTGCATACATCAGACACCATCATCATCATCATCCTTCAGACAATTAAACCTTCCAGCAAGATGCAGTTCCCCGCCAGAAAAAATATTGTACACTTCCAGCTGACCTGCCTGCAAAATAATAGGCACATTCGAAGATAGCAATCTGTAGCCTCCCTCCTCAAAAATTGTTCAAGACATTAACTTCTCTGATTCATTATCTACTGTACAGTTTAGACTAGAACGTAGTACCTTTTCAGGTTCGGCACCTCAGCGTCGAATAATTAATTTAATTTTCGATTCTTAATTCAGCAGTTAAAATTTGAATTCTGAAAATTTTGACACTCTCTATTAAATTTATTATAACCAAATGCCTACAGAAGAGAAGTTTAGTGCTTTTTGTGGGCAGGTGCTCAGTAAATTGCTGCTGAAAGCCAGTTGGAGAGGGAGGGTTCAGGGATCAAACTTTGGTTAGTTGGCTGCATGAATTTAAAAAAATTTCGTCATAATATCCCAAAAATTCGACAAACTTCGGTAATTATTACAATTGCATCAGACTCCTTCTGTTCCTCCAATACATCATTTGTTGCTGCAGGCTTTCGATCTTTGTTAGATTTCCAAAAACTTTATTATTATTCACAGGCAGCTGCTACAGCGTTTGAAACCGGTTGTCACCAGACTGAAGAACCTAAGTTAGGGTCTCTTTCCACTAGGCTGCTGTGATCACAGTAGCCTAAATATGGAACGCCAGTGGCACAAGGGCTGGGTTCTTGCTGCCCCTGATTGGAAAGCTGTAAGTGTGTTGAAAATATGTAATCAATCATATTAGGAACTCTGGAACAAATTTTCTGATGAAAAATGAGACAGATGTCGTTGCATGGTGAGTCTCATTTTGACTCACAACTCTCATAGCTTGTAAGATTCGTCCATGCTTGACGAGTAGAGCTATGAGATGACTGTGAGAAAAGCTAATTGAAAAAAGTTAACGGAAAGCTTTGTGATCACAGCAGCCCATGGAAAGATGTCCTTAGTGATATTGACCTGCAATGGCGTTAAGCAAAGTCGACTTTCCTGATCCCGAGGGACCCATTATAGCAGTTATGGAGCCTGCTTCAGCATATCCTGCAGCCAGCCCGTGAAGTAAAGAAGTTCCCACCCACCCAATGACTCCCATTAATCGTTCAATATTCTGCACTCGCAGAGCAATATAATCCTTCTCCTACATACATATGCTTCTGGCACTACTTAGAGCTCAAACAACCCATGATTTAAAGTAACTCATGTCTGCATGCTGCATATTTTTTTCCTGGAGCAAACAAATGACAGCATGAAGAATCTTGAGAGGCGCTGTTAATGGGTGTTGTAGTTCCTGAATTAGTTACCCAGGTTGGGTGATCACAATAGCCTAAATTCCTAATGGAAAGAGACCGGTAGTGTCGCATATAGTAACTAATTACCTGTGGAGTTATGGAGAAGTCTGGCATGCTGACCGTGTAGTACTGAGACAGTGACACTGAGGTTGCTCCAGGTGAGTGAGACCGGCGTCTGCTGCTGCTGCAACTGCTTCGGAACGACTCCTGCTGCATCTTGCTTCTCAAGATCTACCGGCTTCGGATCTCTCTGCATATTCGTCAGCGGACTTGACCTGCTGCCATTCTGCACCTCCACATACTCTAATCCCCGCTCAGCCATTAGACTACTAGGATTTTTTTACCACCACTCCTGTATATGTATGCAGTGGAAGAAAGAGTTTGTTTGTTGTTTTGCTGCGGCTGCATCTATGCTCAATCTGGTGGACCAACAACTAACTCTCAGAAATGTCAAAAAATCAACTGAACTGGGATCTCTAGTTATAGGAACTGGTGCAAGATCAGAAGAGGCTGCTGCCGCTGCTGCTTCCAATCTCGTGGGTCCGAGGGAATCTTCAGTGTTCTATGTATTTGAAAACACCTCCCTGCACAGAAGATGCTTTCATCAATTGAAGCGACCTTCCACCATTCGCCCACAAACCTTCTGCCCTTCAATTAAAAATCCCTTGGTACTTTGGTACTTTCCAATGGGGAAATTAAGCCTCCCCAGGGCAGGGTTTTTGTGATTTAGTTAAACTGGCAATCATCCAGAGAATAATTTACCCAAATTTGGTTACATACTAGATATGAAAGTAGAAATAAAACCAAAATCCTTCTATATTCTTGGCCACCTATTTGAATTTATCATTAAGATCTGGCAATTTGGGCCACTTCTTCTATGAAAAATCTTTGTATTGGTTGAAATCGTATTTTTCAGGTTGAAATTGGATGAAAATTTGCCAACAAAAGAAACTTGGCCCAGGGCCTTCCCCTCATATTTGAGCCTACACTAAGTGTGGTATTGGTAACCATACCAATTGAGGGGAGGCCCCTGGGTAGATGAGGATAACTTTTCAACAAAGTTTGATCCGTATGTGAAGTGCAAAAGGTTGATACCATCCCTTTAGGGCAAGCCGATTGATCTTGACAACCCTCCTCAAATGCAACATGAAGTTGGTTAGTCGAGCCCAACAACCATTTTCTAGTTCTGTATTGAAAAAGGATATACTGCTACTAATTGGGGTTTAGGGTTTAAGCCCTAATTTGTATGTGGGACGATTGTGACAATGTCCACTAACCCCATCTCCCAGGAAGCGAACACTTGGCGAGCGATCCCAATCATAGGAGCCAAGCCCAAAACAACAAGACAAGATGAGGAGTCCAAGTTCAAATGCTCCATAAAAACATAAAAAACATCACTTGTGAAGCTTGCCTTCATGTTTTTCAATACCATGCCCTCTCACACCTAGTTTTCGTCTTAGAGGCTGCATGATAGGTTGCAAGGTGAGGGTATCCCCGTCGATGGTACCTATAATGGTCTCTCCATCGGATTTCAATTCTGGTGGGACCCAAGCAAGGTCCCCTCCCAGGGATGTAGAGGCATCATTTTTGGTACGCCTTTTTCACACCCCTGGTTTGGTCGGGACCAAACTATAACTAAAACTTCTTCCCTCACAATGATCTTTGCAAGGTTTGGAGGACCACCTCGTGTTTTCGGTATTTATGTGCAAACAATAGGCACATTACAACACACTTTTGAGGCATCCATTACCAAAAAGGAAGCTACATTCGAGGAGGCCTTCAATCTGAAAACTGGGGTGATGCATTTGAACAATGAATTGTGTCAAGCTCAAATGCAAGTTCAACGAGATGCCTTGACAATCCAGGCATTAGAGTTGGCCAAGTCCAACTTCATAGGTATGCAAAGCCAATTGTGGTGCTGCTTAAAAGTTAAGTTTGTCATTGTTGATTTCTCACCTTTTTGTGAGGTTTGAATTTGGCCAATGATGTGTAATGGACATTTTTGAATAAAGAAGACAATGAATTTTCCTTTCATCCATTTCAAACAAGGGTTAAATTTCGTTCACTTTCAAAATTTCACGTTTATTTTATAGGGTGAAAATTGTTTTGATGCACTCCCAAGTCCCTTGCTAGACCCACTTGAGGGTCCAAGTGTGTTGAATTGCAGAAAGTTGAGACTTGAGGGCCACTCCCAACTTCCAGCACTAAAAGGGGGTAGAGGGGCGTGCTAGAAGTCCCGAGATTAGACTAGGAAGAGGGTCAAATATTATCTCACTCGAATTTGCATCCAAAACCAACCACAAGAGGGTTAGTTCACATTCGGGAACACCCCTTGGGTGTTGGGACAAGCCACGGGCACTTGGACTCACTTGACTCACCACGGCCCGGACTCGGGGGAAGCCACCACCTTCTCCCATATAGTATTCTCTGCAGCTTTCCGTCGAGGCTACATCCGAATGACACTTTTTCTCGGGACTCCCAAGGAGGAGCCCTGAAACTGTCCTGGGTTGGAGTCCCAGAACTTTGGGAGCTCATATTTTCCGACTTCGACCTCCGATTGGAGTGAGGTCTGAACCAAAGTTGTAATTCTCCTCGAGAGCTTTCTAACGCCATGTCGCATTCCTTCAGCAGACGTCGGGAAGAGGTCGATTCCTGACTTTTAATGGTCGGGAGTCAAACTGTCAGTTTGACTCCCAGCTCTTCTTTTGCCCATAACTTGGCCTGCATATGTCCAAATGGCCCATGCGAGGCCATTTTGAGCATTTACACTTCAAGACCTTTCCATTGATGTAAAGAACACCTCAATGTGAGGTGTATTGACCCTTGAACTCGAGCTTTGAATTTTCGGGAGTCCCGGAGGACTCCAACTTCCCACTTTTGGGAGTGTGAGTTTCATCCTCACACTTATCCCAAAGTGGGGTTGCGACATGTTTGGTCATCAGGATCGCTTGTGTTTATTGAAGATTTGTTTATAATCAATGGACCCTTTTTTAAGAGAAACATAACTTTGTTGTTTTTTGTGAGGTGACTTTCTGTCTTTTTATTCTTAGTTCTATGAGGTGACTATACTTGAAAGTACATACACTATTAGTGAAGGAAAAAAAATTAAAGTGTATTTCTAAATGTTAAGTTGCGTTTGTGGTTGAAACCAGATAGCTTATTTTCCTATGCATGATTTACGATTTAAAATTAATAGATATATCTTCCAAGTTCGAACACTCCAAATCCTAGAATTTTATGTTAAATTGTCACCCATTCAAACCAACTTTTAAGGATTCGACACTAAGTTCAACTTGGTTGCAGACCACTAGTCACTTAAAATATTACTCCTATCACATATGTTGTCCAAATCAAACTTGCCTTAATTCATTGAAAGCTAATTACAAGGTGCATCTACTCACCAAATTGCAGGTTCTACACCCAAACTAGTAAAAAGTTATGCTATCAAACCCGAGAGGGTTTGTGAAATTCCTCTAAAATTTCAAGCTCCCAACACTATCCTACTCACTTCTATTATTTCAAAGTACCCCAAACATCCAACCCATTCTCCCTCTTTCCACCTTCTATTAAGACTCATCATCCTTTTTCTCCCCTTCTCCAAAAAAATAACACAAGAAAAAGACCCCCCAAAAACTCCTCTCCCCCAAGCTTTTCATGACCCCTCCTTGAGCTTGTTCTCTTTGTCCAATGGAAGTTGTGGAAATCTTTCCCTCCAATCCATGGCCTTCTCATCCTTCAAGAACCAATGAGAATCAAGAATGATTTGCCCTATAATGGAATTTAGGATGAGAATTCTTATGCCCAATGAAACATTAAGAAGGTTCCATCCTCCAATCAAATATGATGATAATCCTCATGACCAATGGAATTGAAGGATTCATATTTTTCCTTATTTTAAATATTTTGATGAGGTTTTTGAGCTCAATCTTTATCTATTCCATTTGTTTAACTTTCACATCCTACTTTTTCATTTTAATTATTTCAAATAACTAACTATTAGGATAATTTATTAGTAGTAATAAATAAACATCCTTGAATTCTTACTTGATTAAATCAATTCAATGGTAGTAGTAACATTCACGCGTACCATTTACTCTTTTGATATCCCTTAGTTATTTTTTACCATAAACTAATTAACTATGTAATACACAGTAAATTGGAATTAAAATTTCCATCATAAAAACCCCCCATGTACTTCTAGATCCATAGTCGAAATTAGGGCTTGACGAATCCATTAAAATTAAGATGTCCAGGTTTTCACGAGGTTTTGCCGTTGCAGCCAAACGTTACGCCTACCTTAATTTGTTAAATAAAGGCATTGACCCCCCCCTGAATGCAAATACCAAATTGTTTTGACTACCCCTTTGGTTTTGTTAATGCAAGTGAAGATTTCGTCATGGTGGATGATGTTGTTACGCCTTCGAATCCTTTAGTTGCGCCCATAGAAAAGGAATAACTTGAAGAAACACCACTTGACGTGAATGTCTCACAATGGTCACGCGACAAAGAATCGTTCAAAAAAGTGATGCGCACTCAAGTCGATTATTTGACATGGGTTTATCGATTGTCTCCTAACCCACATGCTTTAGTGATTTACTTAAAATTTGTTCCCGTTCGTGGAGCTGCGTTAGAAAGGTTTGAAAAATGTTGATGTGAAGATGACGACGTTCGTTTTCATTGTCGAACTTGGGTTTTCGGTGATGGCCATTATCATTGGCTACAAGGCCCAATCAACCCTTTTTCCATGGAGCATCGAACCGAATACTTAGCTTGCACCATTAGTCACATTTTGGATTTCCGACAATTGTGATTTATCCCTTTTAAGTCGTTTATTAAATTGTAATTCACTTGAGGCTACTTTGGCAAAAATGTTAGTATCTAAATTTAATTTAGATTCTATTTAGGGACCTGATAGAAGTGAAAATTAAGTAAGGGCGTATGAGGACTACATCATAAAAATCTTACAAGCACATCATTAGTGCCTGAAAATTATTCTAAAAAACTAATTTAATATTATCATGGTGAAATGTTAATGTTAACTATGGGCTTGAAGATTGTTCTATTTCTATTGGACCTTTCATTGACACCTCTTCATCTACTTCATGACTCTCAACATTGTTGCTACTCACTAAATACTAGAGGAAGACCAATGTTTTGTTGAGCACCTTGAATTTTGGTGTTTGCTTTTGCCCCTAACCTTCTAAAGATTCTCACCCTAATTATGCAATTGAAATCTTAAAATTATGGTTATCAACTTTTTGTTGAAAAAAAGAACTAACTCAACACCTTATTCATCAATATTATATTTTGGAAAAAACAAACAACCCCCCCATGCAACCATGTGCATTCATCATCCCTTATTCTAACATGAAGTTATTAAAAACGTGTAATAACCTTATCACATTTGAATATCCTTGATGCAACTTTTAAAAATTGAAATTACTACATACGATTGTGTCGGTATGGCTCACATTTCTCCAGCAAACGATTCAATTTAAACGGCTATTGGGTGTGCCCAGACATAAGGAAAAACTTATTTTGAAACCCCATCACCAAAAAGAAACCCCTTAATGCACCTTTCCTCTTTGATGTTGCCTTATGCATTTAGTTTCTAGCATATCTACCTTAGAGTATATGAACAAGTTTGTCAATATTTGCTCCTAGCATCCAACAATGTGCAAAAAGACAAAATAGATCTCGTAATACATGCCACAAACATGGTCGTGATTCACATGCTACTTGTGACTCACAAAAATTGCTTCACGTGCTCATCTAATGAATGAAAACTCCCCACACACATATCACCTTTAAAGCCATCCAAACAGGACACACTCCCCTCCTGTGTTGGGGTGGTGGGCTGGCTTTTATTGTTTCCTTCTCTTCGCAATGAATTCTTTCATTTGTGCCAAAAAATGGGGAAAAAAAAGAGCCATCCAAACACAATTACTACCAAGTTTTAAATTATGGTAACAAAATTTGCTACCGAATTTAGAATTGAAAATTTGGCAAATTTTTTTTTAAATAACAAGTTTTGATTTCTCCTTTTCACCCTTTTGGGTGTTCCCCATAGCTCTTTCTTTTTTACTGCCCCAATGATGGGTTTGTGCTTTTGGGTGCTGTCTTTTGGTTGGGCTAGTTTGAACCCCGTGCTTAATTCACAGGGGGGTGTGTATTTGACAATACATTACATATGTGCCAAAAAAGTATATTACGCAATGACGGCCAAGTGTTGTAGGCGACATGCAACAGCTTATTGGTCAACACAAAATGCTTTCCCATATTTTTGGTCGAACAAATCTCAAAATTTTTAAAAAAAAAATCACTGAATGTGAGTACGCCAAAAAAGTCACGTAGCACTAATTTTTCTAATGTTTGGAAAATTTTATCCAAACTATAGATTACTGGCAAAAACAAAAAAAAAACTATCCCAAACACTAAAACATGTGTCCAAATGTGACAAAGTATTTTTTCCTACCAAAAAAAAAGATGCATTTCTCAAAAAAATTGCAATTTTTTTCTTTGAAAAACGGGAAGTTGTGAAGAAAAATCCTCTTTTATTTTTTTGAGAGTTGTAACTCATAATTTTGAGAGAATTCACCATGAAACAAATTGGTCAGATTCTAGGTTGGGTGGATTATTTTATTTTATTTTATCTCTAATTTGATGACATCCGCTAAAAATATTATTAATTTTCAATTCACTATATATGTGTATTCCACTCTTTCTCCGCCTCGTCGGAGTAAACAGACCATGATGAGATGAATGGATGACCGGACGAATGAACGGATGGATGATGAGACAAATGGATGAAATGGTGCTTCACGATATCCTTCACTATATGTAATGTTGATTCACTCTTTCCTTGTGTTTCTCTTTCACGTGGTTGTTTATAAAAAAAAAGAGTTCAGCAGAATTTGTATGTGATTCTGGAGAAACGTGTGATTCATGTGCTCAAACTTTTGAAGCCAGCATACGCCAGATGCCACTTTTGTGACATAGGTATGACGTATAGGTATCGAAATCTAAAGAAATTAAGATTTCGATAGTTGGAAACTCAGGTCAACTAGAAACCAATGTCGAAGGATGATGTCTAGCACTTGGGCTACATCAAATTCTGCTTCGTTACCATAATTTTTTTTTTGAGATTTGCTACAACAAACAAATCCCGAAGCCTGGAATACAAATTATTAAATGCCACTTGAGCCTAATTTATCAATTTTTGGAGTTTGGTTAAGGCCACCAAAAGCATACGCTTCTTGCTGACATACGTCCCCTAAGTCCCTTTGAGCCAAAAGGCAACTTGCACACCTTTCCTGGTCAGCATCCAATAAGGCCTGTCAAATGGCCAACTTGCAGTGCAAGCGGATTGTAGGGTTGAATTTTCAAATGCCTTGGTGGGGGCTAAGAGGACTACTACCATAATGATAATGATGATGGGGTTTTTTTTTTTTTTTTAAATTTTTAAAATCATTTTTTGGGTTTTTTCCTTTCCCCCCTTTTTTCTTTTTTCTTGGTTTCCTTTGCATTTTTATTCTGAAATATATATTTCATTATTGGTAACCCTAATACATTCTCCCCCTATACTTCCATCCCCTCGCCCCAGAAGCCTCCCCCTAGTGGGCCACAGTGAACCTGCACCCACCAGTGCACCACGAAGGATGAATGGTAAGTGGTCAGGAAACAGTTTTCTGTTGGGTTCCAGTTCCCTAGCAAGCTAACCATGGTGGTCACCTCTATATGAGACCTGTTTCCTACAGAACTGTTTACCAAGGTGAAACCAAATATTAACTAAGTTGAGGTTGTTCATCCAAAAGTGAGTAATAACAGGCATCCAGTGGATGGGTGCGCTGGTGGGTGCTGGTTGTTCACTGTGACCGCCCCCTAGTGTAATTTGAGGGTCCTAGTGTAGCCAGTGTTGGTATACAGCCACTATTGAACAAACCAGACTGGTTCTGGTATTTTGGGGGGCTTTTTTTATTTAATTCATAACTGGTATTGGGTACTGGTATTAGGATTCAAGGCTGATTTTTTTTCCTGGTATGTCCAGCAGGTATACCCCTGGTTACTGATACTGGTATATATATAAGCCGGGTATGTATCTCATATTACCTCAGGTCCCATATCAGATGGGTATTGGTATATATCTTATATATTAAAGTTACAGTGTCTGTCTGTCTGTCCGGGCAGTTCTTGAAAAAAATTCCAGGCACTGCCTGGACCTTTGTTTTTTTTTTTGATGGGTTTTGTTTTATTTCTTGGACATTTGTTTTTTTTTTTTTTTTTTTTTTTTTTTTGTGTTTTTTTTTTTT
>Ga0209611_10014224_pt1 | contig 10701 bp, 10 predicted proteins | sample S1TSphgellanicum_3_FD_187693 | JGI IMG/M metagenome (GOLD analysis project Ga0209611, IMG submission 187693) | Host-associated microbial communities from peat moss isolated from Minnesota, USA - S1T2_Fc - Sphagnum magellanicum MG (SPAdes) (version 2) | ecosystem: Host-associated > Plants > Peat... | reverse complement strand
CCTTTAAATGCACAATATTTTTACACCCCATTTCTATATTTGCACAACTTTTATTGCACCCCATGTTTGTACTGATTAATTTGACCTATTTCCTTATCACCCCATTTCTCTATGGCGATTTTATGCACCCCGTTTCTTCCCTGAGTGCGATCGCCAACTGCTTTTACTCTCCCCTGCTCTTTCCCCCCTATGGCAATTCATGGCAGTTGCCACTAAGGCGATCGCCAACTGGTTTTATTTCCCCCCTGCTCCTCCCCTATTAGTGCCTCTCCCCAACTACCAACGAGTTACCCTGTGGCGCATCTTCTCCCCTGTTCCCTGCTTCTCTCCCCCTATGGCGGGAAACAGACACTAGAGACGAATTTCCCTCAACCCTATGGCGCGATTTATGGCAGTCATCAGGCGATCGCAACTGGTTTATCTCCCCCTGTTCCCCACAATTCCAGTAATGGCGGGAACTTTGTCTACTTCATAAGTTATGTCGTTTCATTTTTTATCTGGCATAACCTTTAAACGCGATCGCACAACTTCCCTAGATCCTCTCCCCTACTACCGATAGCAATGGATTTATGCTACTATCATCTTAGCTTGACTATAGTTTTTATTAATTGGATTAAGCGGTTATCTTTTCCGGTGCAATTGGCGAGGTTGTTTTACTTCTAATCGATAAACTTGTAGTAATGTATGTAATATTTTATCTGTGGTTAATATAATTATTTATATAGGGAGAGACTACCCCTAAAAACACGGTTTTGACCTTGCACTGTAAAGCTTCCAGCTTGCCAAAATCCCAGTTTTTCACCTCATCAGTACAACGTGTTTTTATCTCGTTTTAGTGTGTACTTTTTAGCTCAAGTAGTATTTAGACGTTTTGCTGGATTAGGCGATCGCACTTCTCCACCAATACCAACAACAAGCCAACCACTTTACCGCCGCCGGTAACTTGGCTCTCCATTTTTCCACCGATTAGCGGAAAATACAGCGAGTTAACCTTTAACGGCTATAACTATTGCTATATATACTTCCTGGCTGTTCCACCCCCTGCTGATTGTTTATATAAAGAAGACAAGGGGGTGGAACAGCTATAACCATTACTCTATCTGGCTTACAGCGATTTTTAAACCAATCAACTCCAATCAGCCAACATGGGAGTTTTATCCCCAACCATAGTCAGCGAGTATCCCACTTTGTCAACGGTGGCATTGTGGCGCTTCTCCCCCTATACATGGATATCCCGCCACTCCCTCTAATTTCTCAATCCTAGCCACTTTGTTGCTTTGGCTGGTTGGGGGTCGTTTTTGGGATGTGGCGGGGATTTGGGGCGATTTTGGCGGGGATTGTGAGATTAGGGATCTAAAGTACCCTAATTTTTTGACTATTCATCCCGCAACGAACCACATAAACCACCTATAGCTTCCATGTCAACTATTTCAATATCGCGGTCATAGCTGAGTGCAGCGTCTCTATTTTCTAGAAGTATCCGACTAATAAAAGCCCGCTTTTTAGATTCATGCTTATCATGAAATAAGCCGTCACATATTTGAGCGTATATCTGACGGGTCAAGTGACCTTTGAATTTATTTATAAGCTTGCCATTTTCTGCTATTTCCCATTGCTTGTTATTTTGAATAGGGCATAATTCGGCTAAAGTTTCCATTGTTTCAGCAATGTAACGGCTACATCTGTCATGAGACAACTTAGCCGCTTTTTGTATCGCGCCTACTTCCCTGGCTTCTGGTAAGGTACGTTTACCGTAAAACTCAAGCCAATTAATAGCATCAACTACACCCCTAGCAGCTTTACCCAAAACTGGTATTTTTTCCGGTGCTACGAGTTCCGCTACATGGCGTTTTAATTGACCCTCAAAAATGATTGTAGACTCATCAACAAGCGTAAAAACACCGCTAGACATAACTTCGCTTTGTCGTCTCCCAGTAAGCAACATTACAGCGATCGCCACTTCCTTCCATTTAGCTGATAGTTTCCTCATTTGGCTAATATCTTTGTCTGGTAAGTTATTAACCGTTTCGACTGCCCAGTTGATCAACGGATAAGCTTTAACGGCTCTAACGTCCTCTTCCCTTGCTTCTGCTCTTTCCTTATTTAATTTATGTTTAGCGGCTCCAATATCAGAAAATGCACCCCTAACAGATTTATCAAAATCATCAAAAATATCTTGTAAAGTGCGGTCATTAACAGCAGGAAATTTTTCTACTTCTGGCTTGATAATTTCAGCCAAATACTTCATTACATCAACTCTAGTTTTCTGGATAGAACCGGGGTGAGCTTTACCCTCCAAGCTCTTACCATTAGCATAATCTTCAATAATTACCCTAGTCCTAGCTACCAGTATGGCGAACTCTGGTAAAAAGTATTTTTGAGTTTTACAAAGGTTAAATTGATATTCTCGCAATCCTGTAAAACCGTCTTTAGCTTCTGTAGAATAGTAAAGTCTTTTGGCTATATCGCGTTTTTCATCCTCAGACTTACTGTAATTAAATTCCTCATCAATGGTTACTACTACAGTAGGTTGTTTCACTGGTTCTACAACTTGTACAGTGGTGACGGATTCTACAGTCTCTACAACTTCTACTGGCTTAATCTTCTGAGACTTTTTACCTAACTCACCACTAGCCAACATACCTTCTACCCGACTAATGTAGGCGACTAAATCAGCTTTTTTAACCTTAGATCTACCAGTAATTTGTGACCTTTTATCAATTTCAAAGCCGTTGACAATCAAGGGAACTTGGTTATGATATTTCTCCCACAAATCAGCCGCCTCTGGACATAGTTGTTCTAAATTATTTTTGTTGATTTCTTCTAACGACCGTGGCATAAGCTTTTTATCCTTTTTGTATCTATCCTTAAATAATAACACCCCATTTCTGTAAATTCAAGGGGTAAATCATAAAAAGTTATGGGGTGTTTTCATGGGGTGCATAAATAATTCCTATGCTTAACCCCCCTATGCAAAACAGAAATGGGGTGCTATATTAAAAGAGTAAACAGAAATGGGGTGCTGATGACACCCCAAAGGATAAAAAGCTTATGACATCTACTCTAGCACTCACCACTGCTCAAACCTCCAAGACTTCAAACACCCAACATGATGGATATTTTGACGCAGTTGTGGGACTTCCACCGGCTAACACTCAGCTAGGTTCTACTTACTTTTCCGGGTATATCAAAGCAGTTGCAAGCATGGAGTAACACCCTTCTAATGCGACTACTTCTAGCTATTGAGCTATAGAACCAATAAGCTAGAAGCATTGCTATGCTTGCACTCCAGCTACTCTGAAAACTTATCTAATATCGCCAACTGCTAAAACTCCCCAACTAGTCAACTAGTTTAACTGCTGCTATCCTACTGGCGAGTTTTCAATTGTCGGTGTTTGGCGAGGTTAAAAGGTTAAAAGTTAAAAGGTTAAAACAATTGGCTAACATACTGCTCTAAGTCAGAGCGTTTAACTCGCCAACTCTTTCCAATGACTTTAGCTGGTAACTCACCAGAGCTTATAGCGTCTCTAAAGTGTTCTTTAGACAACCCGGTTAACTGTTGACACTCAGCCACGGTTAACAGAAGTTTCTCGCCAACTGCTATTGATGGCTGTTTCTCGTTTATCAATGACTCAATGATACTGGCTAGTTTATCAATTGTGGTAATCTCGCCAATATCGCCAATATTGTCATGCTGAATAACTAAACTTTCTGACGTTACCAGTGTTTGTGTCGATATTTGGCGAGGTTCATCTGTCAATACTTGGCGAGAATCTATGGCAGGTTTAACAGATACTTGGTTTAACTCATCTCTAAACCGTTCTAACTCGGTTTCATCAAAACTAGCAGTAGAGCGTGTTTTACCTTTTTCATACTTGACGCTAATTCTTCCCTGCTGTACATAACGCTCCAAGGCTCTAACTGATACGCCTAAATATTCGGCTGCTTCCTGCTTATTCATAATCTCGCCAATATCGCAAAACTCGCCAACGGTTTTACTAGTTTATCCTTTTGGCGAGGTTTATTTTGTCGATATTTGGCGAGGTTAAAACATTCATTCGTAAGATTTACTTCCTCCAACCGCTAATTCTAGCATTTTGATTAGCTATAGCAGCGTCTAGCCTTGCTCTGTCAATTTCATCTTGTCTTAGCTGTTGAGCAGTTTTACCCTACTTGGCTTGACTAGAATCATCTCTACTTTCTGAATTATTCCAAGACAAAGCAGATATAATGCCACAGTCGCTCATACCTTGACCTAAATCAGTATCTAAACTTTGAGCGTCAAGGTGAATAACACCAGTGTGGTTAACTCGGTTGTTTTAAGTCATTTTTTTACTTTTAAAAACGTTAATTATCTGCTTTAATTGTAATAAATTTAGCCAATTTTAAGCAATTTAAGCTAGTTTTAAAATAGTAAAGTTTCGTCCAGTAAATCGTTGTCAACCACCCTAAGTAGTAAATATTTGCTCTTATATACCTCTAATAGCTGTATTATTTATTGTGAATATCACATAAATTTGGAGTAAATTCATGACTGACATTAAGTTCAAAATCCAGCAGATTATTAGTTTTCCATTGGTAGTAGGGATTGTAGCAACATCTGTATTCTCTGGGGGGTTATTACTAAATGCTAATCCTAGCTATGCAGCTAACCGGGCAGACGTACAAAAAGCGCTTGCTGGTAATAAGAATTTAAGCGGGGCGGATTTAAGCGGAGCAGATTTAACCGGAGCAAATTTAAGTGGAGCAGATTTAACCGGAGCAAATTTAAGCGGGGCGGATTTAACCAGAGCAAATTTAGGCGAGGCAAATTTAGGCGAGGCAAATTTAGGCAGGGTGAATTTAACCGGGGCGAACTTAAGCGGGGCGAACTTAACCGGGGCGAATTTAGGCGTAGCATCTTTAGACGAGGCGAATTTAGGCGGTGCGAATTTAAGTAAAGCTAATTTAGGCAATGCGGTTTTAGGCGAAGCTAATTTGACCGGGGCAAATTTAGGCGGGGCATATTTAAACGAGGCGAATTTAGGCGGTGCGAATTTAAGTAAAGCTAATTTAGTCGGGGTGAGCTTAACCGGGGCGAACTTAACTGGGACAAACTTAACTGGGGCAAACTTAACCGGGACAAACTTAACCGAAGTGTATTTAAACAAAACTAATTTAACTGGGGCGAACTTAACTAAGGCTAATTTAACTGGGACGCTTTTAAGTGCAACGCTTTTACCTGAAGCAAATTTAAGCGGGGCGAATTTAAGTAAAGCTAATTTAGTCGGGGAGAACTTAACTGGGGCGAACTTAACTGGGGCAAACTTAACTGGGGCGAACTTAACTGGGGCAAGCTTAACCGGGGCAAACTTAACTGGGGCGAACTTAACCGGGGCGATTTTTAAGAACGCAATCGCCGACTCCTCCACTATATTCCCTAAAGGTTTTGACGCAAAAGCTCAGGGAATAATTTTTAAATAGTAGTACTCCCAGTCTCTAGTATTAAATTTACAATCTGGATACAAAATAATCTCGCTTTCAATCTAATAGAGTGAGGTTATTAATTTGAAGTTTATCTACACCCAATTCTTATTACAGTCATTGCACTTGTAACGCTGCTGACCGTTGACTCTACCATTTTTCTTGACATTAACAGAGTTACAACCAGGACAACTTAAATCATTGGTTTCCACTGGCTGAACAGTGTCATAAGTATACTTCCCAAAACTGGGTAACTCAATAAAGTAAGGTTTTTTACCCGGTTCGATCACCATAGCAAAACGATAAGATTGCGGATTCGTGCGGTCTAAACCTAACTCATCATTTTTAGTTTGACAATACTCTGTAAGTTTATCAGCGATGGTTTTAAGCTTTGACTGTTCATCAGTTGTGAATTGATTAGAGTTGGTAATACCGTCATAGCAATTCGCCCCAATATGGATGTTAATGGCGTTATTCCAGTCACTGCGATCTAGTCCTGGGTAGTTGGTAACGTTCGCATTTTGACCGATGAAAATAGCACCTAGATTTTGATGACTTGCTTGTTTAATGATGAATTTGATGTTATTCCCTATGTCTGACTTTTTGCCGTGCGTGTGGCTCATAGTCGAGTCAATTTCGTCAAATATGTAGAATTCAAAGGTATCTCTAGACTCTTGACCACTAGAGCGCAAATCTACCAACTTGGCTAATTTGGCTATGCCATTCTCGCTGTCATTGTGTGACTCACCAACCACAGGTATTGACCAATAATTTTTTGATGAGTTGTGCTGTGGGTTGTATAACTTCGCTATTCCTGGTCTACTTTGAAGAATACATACAGCGATATTCTCAGCAGTGGGACTTTTACCGCTTTCAGAACCTCCAGTTAACCTTACCCTGGTCCAGTTGCGAGCCAGTGTGGGGAATTTATCAGATGACAACCACAGTTTTGCTATATCATCGGCACTGGTTTTAGTCTTGTGTCGAGTTTGGATGGTCAAACTAAAGTAGGAAGCACGATCCACCTGTTCAAATTTTGGAGTATTCAAACTAGCTGACACTTCCTTTAATTTAGCAGGGTTGTCACCATCATTAAGTAAATCTGTACTAATAAATCTACTTCCATTTCTGGAAGTGTGGAACATCAGTTTATACCCTGTTTCCGTTGATTGCCAGTCAATAGCATCGAGCGTATACCCTAGCCTTGCGTAATAATCAATTATGGCGTTACCTACTCGCGCCTGTTCTGATAAGCCAGGGAATCTAAGCGGTTTTGATAATTCCTTAATCCTGTTGTTTAAGCTAATAATTTCAGACTGTAAGTACTCAATCTCTTGTATTTGGCTAGTACCGCTATCAATTACCTCTTTAAAATCCTGTTTATATGCTACTACAACGCTATCAGCAACCTGACTAAATTCATTTTGAACGGATTTTAAATTACCCGAATAATAATCCTTTAATTTAACTATCTGTTGCTTTAAAGTCTCAATTTCTGATGAGTGTTGATCAACAGGGATTAAATTCTGTAATTGCCTTTCAAAGTGGTTGATAATTTCTCGGTAACACTTCGCCTTGAGTGAATTACCTTTAGTAAAAATCTCATGCTGTAATGCCAAAGCCATAGAGATAATCTGATCGTTAGTCGAGTCGCAGTCTTCCCTTAAAGCTTGAATTTGTGTTAGCAGTTCGTGTGCTTCAGTTCGCAACTCAGCCAATAAATTATCCCAATCGGTGCTAGTTTGATACTTCTTAATTAAGTATGGTACTAACCTCGTAACGCCATCTATTAGCTCAGATAAACTATCCTTTAATGTTTCAATGATAGATTCTCTGTTTATTTTTTTAATGCTTGATAATTCCTCTTTTAAATCTCTAATTTGGTTTTCTAAATCGTCATGCGAATTGCCTAAATCGTCATATTCTCTATAAGCTTCTTTTAGTGCCTCTAGTGTTTTTGTTAGCTCATCATGTTTATCCACAAGTAATTTTGTGGCACTATTGGCTGTATTCCTAGCCAATTGAATTTCACTCTCATATCTGGCTGTTTTTCGCTGCAATAGCTTTTCTGATTCATTGAGAATATAGCCCGTTGCAACAATGAAACCACCACTACCAGCTACGAAGTATGGCGCTAATTGGTTAACTGGTGAAGCAAACAATAAAACGCCAATACCACCACTACACAATAAAGCTGAGGTTAATCTATTTTTCAGTTCAAAAATATCCATTTTAAGCTCCTAAATGAAGAATGGAGAGCGTTTAAATACTCTCCAGAATTACAATTAATCAACACTTTCTGCTTCCGCTTCAATAGCTCCGATTTTTGCATCTAATTGATACTTAGCAAGCTGTACTTGAGCTATTCGACTTTCACCTAAATTATATTTTTCTTGCCAGAATCGACGACGTTGATCCGTCTCTAACCTCAACCCTTCGAGGGTGATATTTTCATGGTTTAATTTCTCTGAAACTTGTCCGAGTTTAGATCCGGCTATAGCATAATTAACCTTTTGAGCCTCTAAATTAATTAGCTTGATATTAGTTCCTATTTTGCTACTGGAATAATCAATAGCAGCTTGTGACATTTTCTCGCTTAAACTGCCAACTTTAAGAGCATCAGTGTTTAGCTGTAAGTTAGTACCTACTATTCTTAACGTTTCTCGCTTCTCTTGGATAGATTGAATTGCTTTATCAGCTTCTACCTTAGAAGTTTTGGGCAGTGTAGAGCTATCGGCAAATAAATTATTAGCCAGGAACTGAGAAGGATCGAAAGTAGGTAAATTTTGACCTTCATGGCTAAAATTACCAGGATTAAAATTAGAGCTAGAATTACTGGAACTATTGTGATTACTAGAGGTTAAAGGTTGAAGTGTTTCTAGCTGCTGTTCTACTGTTGGTTCTGGTCCAGTAGTTTTAGACTTAAGTTTTGACTTTGACTCTGTTAGTTTGGATGGCATAATAGTGAAGTTAAATTCCCTAACTGGATTTAATAAAGGCAACTGGGAAGTAGTAGAGTACTTCCCTTTTTTATTCCTGTAACGCTTGTTCTATTGCTATACCTAGTGACCGTTTAGCAGTGGCTAGAGTACTCTTAATTTCTGTGGATGGTAAAGTTACTAGAATTGCCTTTAGTTCACTTTCAAGATAGGTAAGAATCTCAATTTGTGTAGGTGTCAGCATAGTTTTTTACTCCCAAGAATAGTTACAGTACTTGCCATTTAAAGCAAGGTTTACAGTCATAGCCAAAGCGTTGTTTAAGATGTCAAAAAGCCTCATGGTCATTGCTCCCAAATAGTCCAAATATTCCTTCTAAAGTCGAGTTGAGAATGTCAAATACAACCAGTGGGTTAAGTCCCCGGCGTGGTTTATATCTAGCTTTCAACTCTCTAATCTCGCGTTCTAGCTGCTCTACACGTTGATAGTTAGTTGCTTTCCCAGTTCGTTGGAAAGTCGGGTAACTTCAGCATCAAAGTCGAGGTCATCTGGTGTGATATCAGGGCGGTCAATTGTGGTTGACTGTAAACCACGGAGCGCGTCGAAGTAACCGGCTCTAGTATTTAGCCGTTGGTTTCTGAGTTGATCGACTAATTGGGCATCACGCGCCTGTTGATTTTGCAAAATCTGCTGGGTCTTGAACTGAGCTACAAGGTCAGCCAGTTTAATTTCTTCCTCAGAAGCGGCTATAAGTTCGTCTAATAAGGTGATGTTTGAACCTTGGGGAGTGGACTGATTTTGACTCATCCCCACATTACCGGAATTAGCAACAGTTAGCCCATTTCTCTCTGTTCCTTGCTGTGTCGAGGTTTCAGGTATTTTAGAGTCGTTATCATTGGTGCTATCAGCTACAACCGGCTCTACTGCTTGTGTAGAGGCACTTCCAGCGATTTGGTGAACGTTATTTGGGGCTGGTAGTGTGGCTTGTTTGAGTGCTGCATGTACAGCGCTAGCCTCACTAGAGGGAACAGCTTTAACGCTATCGAAATCGTCGGGACGAATATCGCCCAAAGCCAGTCTAAAAGCCTGTTCTGAGAGTTGGTGAGTCTTGCAGTAGTCGGAAATATTAACGGTTTCATTGGTGTTCATGATGGTTACTGTGGTTGGTGTTGTGGATTTACGAGGTCTAGCCATTGGTTTTATGCTCCTAATCTTTGTGTGACTTTGCTGTGAGCCTTATTAAACTGATATCTAGAGAAATCTTGAGGATTTTTGAGGATATAGCTCTTAACTCGCTCAGATCGTCGTAGTTGGAGCATTAACCGCCCAATTCTCCCTAAAATCCAAGCTTGATAAGGCGATAGGGGTGATTCTCTGTCATAGCTCCCATCATGGGTTTTGGGGTACGAGTCACGGAATGATGGAATACGCCAAAAGGCTATGTTTTCCCAAATGACTAGCGTTGACCTTGCGACTCCCAAAACATCAGCCAAATGGGTTTTAGTTGCGGGAAAGTCTAGAAAAATATCTAAATTCGTAGAACTCTTACAGCGTCGAGGTTTCATTGTTCCATACAGTAATCAATTTAAATCAGAGTGCTATAACGCTTAATCGGTATATACTCATACAGCAATAGCTAGGGTATTGGTCAGAGTGTAGCTTTAAAATTGCTGTATTGCTTGGTAGATAAACGTTCTAGGGGTGAATAGGTTGGTAATTAGTCAATGATAGTTGACTTATCAGTGATATAATGACAATATAGCATTAATAGCAGTATTGCAAGTAGTGATATTAAATATTTTTTGATATAAATGGCAAAATATATTTAAATAGCATCATTAGCAGTACTGCTCTCATGACACAAGACAAACTAATCTCTCTAAGAATATCTATCTCAGAAAAGCTTAGAAATGATTTTAAATCCGTATGTGCAAGACAAGGAAGAAATATGAGCGAGGTAGTAACCGAGTTCGTAGAAGGTTATGTGAAAGAGAATGATTTACCTAAGCAAAACCCAAAAGCCAGTTAAACCCGATTGCCAACTACCCAAACAACCATCATGACCACAAATGAAAGCAGATTAGATCGCATAGAGGCACTGCTAGAGCGCCATATTATCCAAGCCGAGCAGGACAGAGAAACTACTAAAGCTGTAGTACGGGAACTTGTAGAAAATGCCGAAAATGACCGCCAAACTCTTATAGATACGGTTACTGACTTAACAGAACAGGTTAACCATTTAACCGAAAAAGTTGATACTTTAGCAGACCGAGTTGATCGACTTGTTACTGAAGCAGCAGC
>Ga0209611_10014223_pt1 | contig 10701 bp, 9 predicted proteins | sample S1TSphgellanicum_3_FD_187693 | JGI IMG/M metagenome (GOLD analysis project Ga0209611, IMG submission 187693) | Host-associated microbial communities from peat moss isolated from Minnesota, USA - S1T2_Fc - Sphagnum magellanicum MG (SPAdes) (version 2) | ecosystem: Host-associated > Plants > Peat... | reverse complement strand
CCCCAGCTACTTATGTAACTACTTATTTACCTACCCACCAACTAACATACCTACCACCTATTTACCCACCTACCTACCTATTAAAAATTATTTTATAATAATAATCTAGAAAAATGACTTTAATTTAAATATAAATTCGAATAATCAAGTGGTCGAATGTCTATTGTTCTAGTCATTGATTATATGACACCTTAGCATTATATATGACTTGTCCTTAATGATTATAGGATGAAAATTGTCATGTTGAACATGCAATGACTTCTTGTCCATTGTTACTTGTCTATTACAATTAACAACCTTTAATCATATAATGTTCAGAATGACTACAAAATCAATCAAATATGGAATCATAGATTGAAGATTTTTTTTTAGTGTATCATAGACAACATTTTTTTCTCAATTTTTTGAAGTAAGAATAGGTCGGAGACATCCAAAGGTAGATTTAACATTTGAAAATAAAATTTTAAAAATCTTCAAAGTTTTTCCAAACATTAGTGAAATGGTCATAAATTTTTGGGAGCAATTGAAAGGTGACAACATTTTTTCAAAAAACATTTCTCTCATGTTTTGGAAAAGAATTCTTTAAAACACCAATCATGTATTACAAAATATTCTAATAGTGTGCGTGTGTGTTTAAAAAATAAATAAAGAAAATTTCACCTTAAGAAAAATTAATATAAAATATTCAAACTTGTACTTTATCTTGTGGTAAATTTTAATATTAATTAATTTAAAATTGTGATATTGAAAATCTTTCAACATCACACTTTTAAATTAATTAATATTAAAATTACATGAAAATTTGCATAATTTGTTGAAAATAAAAAATTGACAATTGTGAAAACACAGCAATTGTATTTATATATATATATATATATATATATCTTGAAGTTGATACATGAAAAGTTGTAATCACATGAAATTTCATAAATTTTTTAATATAAAAGTGATTTGAAAAGAAATATATATATATATATGAAATTTTAAAAACTACAATATTGAAATAACACAAAGCTTCAAGTCACATCACACTTGACCATTAATCTTGTAATTTCATCATCATTGAAAAGCTCTTTCAAATATTGGTTTAATCTTAAATTGTGATTTTCGACATCCTTCTTTCACATTTCATGGTCATCATTTTAAAAAACTTTAAAAATTGTCCCATACACAAGTTGTTGAAATATTAAGATTAGGATTCAACATATGCAAATTTTTTTAGAAAATAAAAATTTAATTGACGTGTGCAAAGTTCTTATACTGTAAAATTAATTTAAAATTACATTGGGCCATCAAATCTAACTACAAGATATATCTACTCGCTAAATTTTACTTACATAAGAAAAGCCCTAATTAATTGTTTCTGGCTTTTGTTTTCACAAAACCTTCATTAGTTGTTTATTTTCTTTTTCCCTCACTTGTAAATTTACCTTAATTTACAATTTCTTGCCTTCTTCACTAAAATGTTTAATTTGTTATTGAATTTACCTTTTTCGCCACAAAACCTTAATTTGTTGTTCTTGTTTTCATCATCACAAAACCTTAATTAGTTGTTTCTTGTTTTTTTTTTCCACAAACCCTAATTCCATGTTTTTTGCCTTCATTGTGACAAAACTTTAATTTGTTGTTTCTTGTTGATTTTCAAAACACATACATTAAAACTTTAATTCATAGTTTCTTACCAATGTTGTGTGGTTTTTAGGTTTTAGGAAGAACCTTCAATTCCAATTCTAAACAAATTTATGGGGCCTATTTTGATTTTGGTTCAGTTTTTGAAAGAATAAATAAAATTGGGTTTCAATTTCGGAATTTTTTTTAATGTGAAGGTTGTTTTCAAATTCTTTTAAAAAAAAATTCAAATCAAATTGATTCCATGTTTCATGGTAGGTTAGGGTAGGGTTTTGTTAACCTTTCAATGAGGTTCCATTCATTAGAAACAATGCAAAAAAACAAATTTGCAGATTGTTAAAAAGTTTTGACATGGCCAAATTAAGCAGAACTAATCTATCTTTGAATTCTAAAACTTCATTAATATTTTTTAATGGATCAATATCATTTTGTTATTGCCAATTGGTTTCATGTTTTCATGTCTCATGCATTTGCATACCAACAAGAAGATCATGATGATAAATAAAAACACAAGTTCATCAAGATTAGGAAGGCAATGGTGGTAGCTATGAGTTTCATATTTTCATGTCTCTTGCATTTATATGCAACAACAAGAAGACTATGATGATGAGAAGGATTTCAAGATCATCAAGATTAGAAGGGTGATGATAGTAGTTATTGATTATAACAATGAGAAGACCATAAGAATGAACAAGATCACAAAATTATCAAAATCAAGAAGGCAATGATGGGCAATTGTTAATTGCAACAATGAAAAAAGCATGACAATGACCAAGACCTCAAGATCATCAACACCAAGAAAGTAATGGTGAGTAACTACTAGTTGCAACAATAAGAAAACCACAATGATGACCAAAACCACAAGATCATGAAAATCATGAAGGTGATGGTAGATAATTATTAGTTGTAACAACGAAAAGACCAAAAAAATGACTTGAACCACAAGGTCATCAAGATCAAGAAAGCAATGGTGAACAACTATCAATTGCAACAACAAGAAAACTACAATGATAATGACCAAAACCATAAAAAGTTGAAGAGGAGAGCGATAACATACCTAAATAATGGTGGGTTATAGTGATGAGAAAAACACCACAACCACCAATCACCAAAATATGGGCTATTACAACAAAAAGAATACCACCATGAGCATAAATTTGACTAGAAAATCACAAACAATTATGATGGCATAGTAAGTATCAACGAGCAACAAGAAAAACACAACCATGTCGAAAAGTTTTGAATTTTGACAACGACCCACCACCTTTAACCCTAAATTGAGATTGGATCCAAATTTTTTCAAAGAATTGGTTTAGTTTGGATTCTTCAGACCAGGTCCAATTCCAATTCAGATACTCATGCATTGCAATGTGATTTTCAAGGAGTTCTGAAGCGACGATTTGGGTTTAGAGAAAGGCGTGAAAAAGTGGTGCTGCTTACCTCCTGGATGCTTGAATTCTGTTTCTTGAGCTATCTATAATCTATGGCTGCACATTTCATACGAGGCCGGCACTTGGAGTGACAACCCTGGTAGGGAAATATGGGATTGAAGCACGCCGGTAGGCATTCAATGTTGACTAGCTAACGACCCCATCTAGTAATGTCAAGGCTGCAGCAGCAAATAAACTGAAGACAATGAAAATAAGTTCCTCAGAACTTGCTAGACAAGTCTCTGGTGCTAAGCATCCAAAACTGGAACTGAGCTCCTGCACTTGTACTCTGCTTCACACTCGACCATTAGAGAATGAGATATTTTTCTTGAACAAAACAGGGAGTCATATACAACTTAACTAATTAACAGAGAGAGAAAAATCAGCAGGTATTTGCTCGGCTGCCATGCAATAGTTAACTCCACTACTCAGCTAAATTCAAGGAACAATAAATCGCAAATGACTTCCAAAAAATCAGTGGCTAGCTGACAAATTCGACACATCATTGAGATCTTATCATTCACGAGCCGTCAAATCAGCAGGAAGTATTATTACGAGGGTGGGTTCAAAGCAGTTATGACCAGGAGGGAAGCGGCTCGAATTCTTGAGGTGAGGGAGCGTAGCACCGGAGAAAGTGAATGAAGCTCCGTGCCAAGTCATGCAAGCAAATCATCCAGATGCAGGTGGTAGTGATCACTTAGCTTCCAAGATCAATGAGGTCAAGGGTCACTCGCTTGCCTAATCTCGTGGCAGTGGCTCGGCTTTCTGAGCTCTCTGTGGTGTGAAGCATACGTTTCCAAATGGCAATCCTGCAAGTCCAGAGTTCGACTGTGCCTGTTGAAGCCCTAAACCCCTAAACCTTAACTGTGCCTGTTCTATTGGACATGATCAAATGGGAACTAATCTGCAGATTGAGGTCTACACTTATCCATTCACCGGTAACACAACCATTCTGAAGTTTTATAGCAGTGAAGTTGTGCACTGCAGCTCAGTGCAGTCTGTGTGAAGCACAAGGGAGCTTTCGTAGTTGCAGTCCATAACAAACTACTTAGCATCATTTGTGGAATTCCTGATGCTTACTATTTTGATGGGGGCTAGCATGACTATTGTGTGGACTATTCCCTTCAGCACTTCCTTGATCCACAAATCCGCACCTGCAACTTCCGGTGCTTGTGAATTCAGCAGCATTAATATTGTCAAGAAGCCTATTCAGGAGCTTTGTTCTGCTGATCACCTTTTTCTATTTCTATCAGTGAATCTCCTTTGTTTGAGATTTGGAGCTGAAGGGCAGCAAACGAAGCGCACAATACACAATTGTGAGCCCAAAACAGCATGTATATATGTCTCAAATTGGGGCTTTTGATTTTTGTACACTTGCTATCTATCTCTTGCACACCATGTGGACTAACCTTGACCTTCAGTGGATCATTGTTTGGCTCTAAACCTATAGCTCTTGTGCATGGATCCGAAGACTAGTGCATGCAACCAACATCCAGTACCCGGGTGCCTAGATGTACTTGCACTCCATGGCCCTCTCTGCAACTACACAGTAATTGGAACTACTGCAAAATCTGTACAGAACATGTACATGTAGGTGTAAGATCCGTCCCATTCTTAAGGAGTTGGTGTATTATCCCTCTTCTTGCCCTTCAAGTATACTAAGTTTGTTTGAGTTTCGGAAGTCGCAACTAAAACTCAAGGAATCATTGGGAGATTTTGTGTGTGTCTCCAAAATCAATCTTCATTGGACTTCTGCTGGAAATTTTGTTCTTTCTAGTTTCTTGGCGTTAGTTTCTTTTTGGCACTTGTGTAGTTTGGTTCTCCTAATTCTTTTTTCTGTTTGTTTTTTGGGTTTCAGTGCAAAATTTTCAGAAATCATTTTTCACATGTGAAAGTCTTGTAAAATTTAAAATTAAAAAACTAGCCTTTCAACACACTAATCAGAATTTTATGATTCAAAATGGCCAACTTGAAAAATCATGTCAACTTGAACCTTAGGTTGCATATCCATGAACAAGTTTTACAATCATTTTGATATCAACTTATTTTACCAAAAGTGATGCAAGCATCCATCTAGTGCAATTACTTTGATTATATATCAACTAATAATTAGAGAGTTGCATGAAATGTGGCATCGAAGCAAGCAAGCTCTTGAAAAAGAGATTTATAAGTGTGAATACACATTGGAATATGCATTTTCATGTTTTGGACATTAAAAGGCATAGGTCAATGATGAAGGTCATTATCATTATTGAATGATAATTTCAGTGATACTTAGAAGGATGTTGCCTGTTTTTTGGAATTTATAAACACAAGTTTTTCAAGTAAAAATGAAAATAAATTGTATGTGAAAACCCTCATAAAATCTCCAAAATTGAACTCTTTCTTTCTAATTGGGGAATTGAAATGTTACAACCATAACTTGGACTTGTGATTGGATCTTGAAAAAAAATATTGAAATGTCTTTTCCAAGTCATAGGGCAACCCAAAGGTTTGATAAAGAATTTGGTCAAATACAAATCCAAAACAAGGTGAAAAAAGTCCATGAAAGTCCTACATTCACCCAAACGAAAAGGAAGACTTGCTTGGGAGTCAAAGAATAAAGAGTAGGAGAATTGGGATTGGCCTCATATCAAAAGGTAATCATCTACATTAAAAATAAGATATGGTTGGTTTATTTGTGATATAGGTCGATTTATGCAATTAAATGTTTTTAATCACCCTTCCTTCTTCAAAATAAAGACTTGATAATGTGGTGACAATAACACTTTCACAAAAACAAAATTCTCCAAAGTTCAAGTATTCTAAGTCCTTGTGTGAGGAAAAATGAGGTGGACTTTTAGTGTGAACACATGGAGTTTTTAGGTGTTTTAGATTTTTTGTCAACTTTTTGCATGGAGATGACAAAGAGCATTATCTTATTGTTTGTTTCCGTCATAACGATTCCAAAAGGGCATGTGAGATAATACAAGATGATTTGTTGTTTATGTGTAATGCACGACTTATTTCAACCAAATTGCTAATGGTGGAAAATGGAGCGGCATTGATGAAGCTTTTAAAATTGGATAGTGCAATGGATGATAAAAGTAGGAAAAAGAAATTGGGAGGCAAACTAGAGAACTAAGCAATTAGCCTAATTACTTCATACTCAGAAAGTAAACCTTTTGGCATTTTGCTTCAATAAAACTTCAATAAACAATTGATGATCCTAATTGATGATGATTAGAATCATAATTACAACTTTTATTTAGCACCTAATACAAGGATCTCAGTCAACCCATCATCATGACCACAAAATTCCAATGACAATGGCCATTTTATTACTGGCAAGTTTTCGCCAAAAAGTAAATTTTAGTAAGAAAAAAAATATTATATTATATTATATATATATATATATAGATATATGCGAACATGAAGTGAGTTTTGGGGTTTCATTCGCCAGAGATCGAGAAAAAATAGAAAATAAATATTGCCATATTTCTAGCCTTCACTGCTGCGGTGATAACCTTCACTTTGCATGCCTGCTTGCAGAAATGTGTTGTGGTATCTAGTGTCGGCAGTACGTACTTCCTTGCGTCATCTCTGTACTCTGGTTCCGGATTTGTAAGATCCTTTCTAAAAATTCCGTTGCGTAGCAGATTTCTGAGAATCCTTGTAGATCCTTCTGAGAAGTCCGGTAATTCTGCAGATTCTTCAGCAATGTCACTCGCTGCTGATTAGCAGCAATCTTCCTTGTCAACAGAGTGTTTTTTTTTATCCTCAAAGCTTTTGTCGTATCAAAGCTTTTGCTTCAAGAAAAAAATTCACTTACAAATCTGATCTTTTCAGGTTTTAATTGCAATTCAGCGAGCTTTACAATATTGCTGGAGAGAGATGGAGGAGATCTCCGACTCGGTTTCTATGGACACCACAGAGATCATGCGGGTCTGGATAGAGTCTAGGTTTCCGCCGTCTGCTGTTGCCATAGATGAAGCTCCAGGCGGTCCAGCCGGAGTCGAGCCGTCGCCTGTCACCAATGGGTGGCAAAGTCCGAGAGGTTGGCCGCACATCTCAGGCTCTAGCGCCGCAGGTGCTTCCGCAGATGAAGTGCTAGGAGATCATGCAGCACGTCGCAGCAGTCGTGGTGCGAGAGGTGGTAGTCCTACTGGATCAGCAACACCACCTGCAGTAAGAAAGAAAGTAGTAGTCCCACGGGACACAAGAGATCAGGGCTATGGGACAATTGGACGTCCTGTTGAGCTCTTGTGCAACCACTTCCCCGTGAAGCTTACGAACATGACGGACGTGTATCAATACCACGTAACGTATCTCCACAGCTTTGTTTGTTTTTGAGCTAATTCGCAATCCACAGTTGATGATCGCAACCTAGTCTCAATCCGGATGATTCTCTATTGTCCATTGCATGCTTTCACTGAATCTCGAGGTTGTAGAATCAGCTAGAGATGTCTTGCAATGATCACTGTGCATTGGCAGTTTCTTGGCTTTACTGACATACATGCCATACTGAGGTTTTGCACATTTCTGGCTGTTGTTGGTTTGCAGGTGACAATCACACCCAAAGTACCCAAGAAAGTAAACCGCGATGTGATGAGCAAACTCCGAACCACTGCTGCAGAATTCAAGCGTGAGCGTGGGGCTTACGATGGCGATAAAATCTTGTTCACAAGTGGGCCTCTGAATGTCAACAACGAGGCGCAGGAGTATCCTGTCTTTCTTAACGATGAAAGAAGGCCTTCTTTCAAGTACGTTGCCTCCCTCTCTCAATTCTTGGACACAACTTCAGTAACTGTCGAATGAGGTTTTTCTCCCAAACTTCTTTTGCGTCATCCACAAGGAAAAGGATCCATCGAAAGGGGCTTAAGGACATGTGGATCGTGCAATATCTACTTGCATCAATTAGAAAATAAGTGTTCATGTAGACCTTGCAGTTCAGGAAGATGTCATCTACATGCAAGTCCGTGTTTCTATGTGCAGAGAAGCGTAAACCCTCAGTATCCAGTTGATAGATTGTAGTTGCAAAGTCCTTTGAAATTATGTGCAAAGGCTTGTTGAATTCAAAGACTTGATCATGCTTCCCACACGGTGTTCCCAGTTTGTGCTTGTTTATGGGATCCTAATTCTGGCATTTGTTGTGGAGTTGAAGAGATGGAAGATTCTCATATGATTCCACATGCGTTATTCTGTTCAATTTGTGAATCTTTATATTTCTTCTTGTGGTTCTTTATATAGTCTTCCCACCCATTAAAGACCTCACACCCATGTCTGTCAGGCATTATTCAGTGATACTACCTGTGGAAATTGAGGGTCTGATGAATGAATCAGGGCTCTCAAGAGTGTACTAAGCACGACCCAACATATCAGATATCTATGAACAGATTGAATAATCTGATGCATTTTTGTTGTAGGCTACAAGCAAGTCCTCTACAGTCCAAGGTAGTGAGCTTGCTACCAGTTTTCCTCCCACAGATACATAATTGTCACTTTCACTTGTGTGTTGGCCTGGTAACAGACATCAGAATCCAATTGTGGTTCTGTCTTCCACCAGTTCCAGAATTGGACAAATTAGTACAGCAATTGCACGAATTCAGTCTGGGAATGGACAACACAATGGCAAACCTGATTTCATGTGGTAGGGCTAGATTCTGATTGAGAAAGTCGTTTTCTTTGATTGTTTGAACACAGGCAGTCCAGATAAGCAGGGTATAGTCCAGAAGGAAAGACAGACTGTGTGGCGGGTCAGGGAATTTGTGGTGCACATCAAATTTGCAGCCAAGGTGAACATGAGGGTCTTTGGTGATGCCATCAGTGAACAGCCTGGTGCTCAAGTGTACAGAGCAGAAGATGCTCTTCAAGTACTTATAGTTCTGTGGGAAAGTGCTTCCTCTAAGTATGGTGAATTCTTCTTTGATGTATTCAGGTTGAACTTTAATTGAACTTGCTTATTGAATTTATCCTCTGCTCATCACAGCCTTAGAGACAAAGGACTTCCCTGTTGTGTATCAGAAACTCCTTTAGCTCCTTTTTACTGGAAATGATATATAGTTGAAAATGTTGCACACCATAATTGCTCTCTGAAATTGAGAAAGCATTATCCTGACAGTGAAAGACCCCAAATTACAGACAGTAAGGTTCTGGGTAGTCTGATATGTGATGTAATTTTGGAGTGACAGGGGCTATCTTCTTGTGCGGGACAATTTCTTTCACCCATCACTTGGCAAGCTAGGCAATCTTGGAGAGGGAGTGGAAGCATGGTGTGGCTTCCATGCAAGCATCGGGCCACACAAATGGGCCTTACTGTTGACCTTGGTACATTTGTACTGAAGATGAGCTTGTTGTTGTCTGGCAGTGCTTTCTGTGCAGTCAAATGTAGTTTGTAAATGACTAATCGTGTCTTGAAAATTAGCTGATCAGTTAATTAGCAGTATGTTCCTGAAGGCCTTGCAAGAGTTGGGGACTGTGAATCAGCAATTATCCATTGCCTACTGGAAGGCACATTCTGCCACAACTCACTTTAGTTCTTGGTTTGATCATAATGTGTTCAGAACACCTACTTCACACTACTTGTCTTTGGTTTAATTGATATTGAATGGTTGGCATGTAATCTGAGGAAATAGATACCACAATGACAACTGTGATCAAGCCTATCATGATTGAGTTTATCAGGGAAAAGCTTGGCATGCAGAGTAGTGATTCCCTTGATAGTTTAGATGAGAAAGACTGGAACAAGGTATCTTCTTAGTTGCATTCCACACAATTGACTCTCTAGGAAATTTGTTGTAGAATCTATGAAGAAACCAGCTTTTCACTTACACAACTGTGCACATCCCAATTACAAATTCATCCAGTTCAGCAGTCTGTATCATGAGTCACATATGGATATGTCAGATAAAGCTCTCAGAATCTTCCAGTAAATTCAGTGAGAATATTTGCCAGTTGACTTCTTTTAGTTTCCTTTGAGTTGGCAACTGAAGTAATGCTTCTCAGATTTTCAAATTCAGTTTTTTTTGTTAGCAGGTTGCTATGAGGTGATTGCATTAATTGATTGTTTCTGCTGGGTAAAATTTCAGGTCAAAATCATGCTGAAGAAGGTGAGGATGGTGACCACTCACTTGAGAGTCCCACTCACACACACAATTTCAGGCTTCAGCCTCCTTGCGTGCCAAGATCTCATGTGAGTATGAACCTCTTATGTCTCTATGTGTGCTCTTTGTATTGTAATTCTCAGTCAGAGCTTGCACGATATGTGGAATTGGGATTCCTTGTCTGCAGCTAGATGGTGATAGGATTGGAAAGTGTTTAATAATGGACGTGTAGATTAGTAACATGCCCTCTGTTGGGAATTCAGGTTTTCAAAGCAGTCAAGGCAAAATCCTGAGGAACCTGAAGAGGTTTCAGTGGCCAGCTATTACTGGGAGGTTTACAAGCATCACCTAAAGTACCCAAATGCCCCAGCCCTGGATGTTGGTAGAAAGAAAGAACTGATTTATATCCCCTTGGAGGTGTGGTTTTCTCTATTGTTTCTCAGCTTCTCATGTCTAGTGTGCTGCCTGCTGTTGCCAACCCCCCCAAAGAAAACTGGAACTTCTGAATGTACAGGTACTATGAATGTGCTGTAAGTTTTCTTTTGAGAAAATTATGTTTT
>Ga0209611_10014218_pt1 | contig 10705 bp, 6 predicted proteins | sample S1TSphgellanicum_3_FD_187693 | JGI IMG/M metagenome (GOLD analysis project Ga0209611, IMG submission 187693) | Host-associated microbial communities from peat moss isolated from Minnesota, USA - S1T2_Fc - Sphagnum magellanicum MG (SPAdes) (version 2) | ecosystem: Host-associated > Plants > Peat... | reverse complement strand
TTTTTTTTTTTTTTTTTTCTCCGCAAGTCGGAAGTTGGTACAAGCCATATACATCATGACAAAAGTGTAACTGTATAAGGGGGGGCGGGAGTAAACCTCCCTCCGTACCCCCCAAAAAGGCGAGGTACCTATCGGCCCGAGGCTCTATCTCCTTTGCCCCATGCAAATAATAATAAAGCAAATTCCGGACACATCAAAAATTGACCGGAGCGAACCCCGCAACCACCAGCCCACACACCATGAGAGATGATGGATGATGATTGGACAGGAAACATTTTTTCATTCGATTCCAGTTCCAAAGCTAACCACCATAGTTAGCTATGTGGTTAACTCAGTTTCAATTTTTTTAAATTTCATACCTGATGTCAATTTAGTTTGGGTTCATCCATAATTGTTAATTTTGTTTGGGGTTTGTCCCAAACTAAGTTCATCCACAAATGAGTCATAAGAGGCTTTGAAGTGGATGATGGTGCACTTGTCGGATTTGGTTCATCCTGGCCTCCAAATTTGACACTTGAGTTAGATGGCACCATAGAAGGCAAGGCAAAGCAACTATTCCATGTCCAATAATGTTTCATCACTTGTTTCAGGTCAGCTTTGCATATGACAAATGGGTTGGACTTGGTCTCTAGAGGTGATACTTTTTTTCCTTTCTTCCCTAACCATGAGTCATAGAGTTGCAAAATTACTACACCATTTTGACATGTGTGTGTGTGTGTGTGTTTTTTTTTCTCTTTTGGTATAGTGACCAATTGGTTGTGCAAGGGGGTGTGCCATAGTCTTGAAGGGCTCAAAAGAAGGGATGGTGCAATCCCCAAACCCAACAAAGGGTGATGAAGTTGCATCCGCAACAACCCAACTTGTATTCCAAGACAACAACAAAAACATGTCTTGCACACCATATGCCACGTAACTTTGGCAAAACACACCCAACAACATTGAAAATTGCCAAATGTAATTTCGCTTGAAGCTCATGGTCCCCCTTAATAGGTAATGCCTACTCCCCCATTTTCAACATCTCATTCTTTCCCAAAACATCTAGGTTCTTTGAGTTCAATCCCATTTCAATGTATAAAAAATCAAAACATCTAGGTTCTTCGAGTTCAATCCCATTTAAGTGTATAAAAATCCTTGCACGTTTGTGAAACTTTTCATCAAACTTCAAATGGACATTTAATTTCATGAAACCAAGAAGAATAGATGTGTTGTGTGTGTGGTGTTCAAATTGCTTTTGAGGAACCTAGGTTGGACACTTCCAAGTTGAGCCAAAATCTCTAGACACTTCCTTCAATAACACTATAGTATGGAGATATCCAAGGTGGTCAAGAGTAGTGTTTTTGCAAATTTTCAAATGTTTTTGGCCAAAAAAAGGTAGCCATAATATAAAATGGATTCTTTAAATTTTTTTTTCTATTTTCGATATCTTGTCTATAGCGAATTTTTGGCTAAATATTCTTGTGGGTGATCACCATTTTGGCTAGATCACAAAATTGAAAAGAAAAACTCAAGTTAAGTGTTCCAACTTTCAGCCAGATTTCAACTTGTTTTAATGACACGAATTCATAATCAGCTGGTCTATTAGCATTTAGATTCCATAGTTTTTAGCTTGTCACTTGTCAGACAATGATCATGCATACCTAATCTTCTTTTATGTATAGGGTCTTGAAGACTTGAAGATTTTTTTTTGGGTCTAGGGCGGTTGTTCCCCCCAAATGTTCCCAATAACATTCTAAATGTTTCCACAATTTTTGTGTGTCCCATAAATTGTTCCCAATAGCTCCAATTTTTATCCCATATTGCTTATGCACAATCCCTCCTCTTTTTCACAAACATATTTGCATATGTACCTAGTGCAATGGAGATGTTATGCAAATTCTATCTTAGGATGGTGCAAAGTTCGAAAACTTCTATCCTCGAAGCTTGAAAAGTTTTGAAACATTTTGCTTTGTAAGCAACCATTGCTTGTAGGCCCATTACAAAATGTTTTTGAAATTTTGACACTTGTCAATAACTAACTCATAGAAATCACATTGTACCATGAGAATCAACTATGGCAAATTAGTCTTCTATTTGCATTTGCCCTTAACCAACATATATAACATATAAAATGCACAAACTATAAAGATTTCACCTGAATATTGTATAAAGAATTCAATGTACACAAGCCTTTTACAATGAAAAAACTTGTACAACACCATTCCCATAGCTTCAATTCTCTAAAGGCCATGCATTATATGATACACAAGCCTTTTATAATGAAAAAACTTGTATGGGTATATTTTATTTTTGAAATATTAATTGGGTATGGAGTTTTTCTTTTAAAACTTAGAGAACCATCTAGATTGGGTGTTTTTAATTTGTTTTTTTTCCCCCCAAAGAACCACATTGCTCTAGGTTTTTGAGAATCATTAAATGCCCATATAAGGTCAGGTTGGGGATTTGATCTTTTATAGGTGGGTACATTATCTGAGTCTTTAAAAGAAACCTGGCCAAGTACCCATGTTGGTTCTTTAAGGCTATTGGGTTTTTTCAGAGATGTTTGGTGACAAAAATTTTCGGTTTTGTAAGTAATATAAGCCCAACTAGGTCTTTGAGATATCTAAACTTTTCAAAAGTTCATATGACCAAAAGAAATATTGCATTATCAAATGTTGAAATTTTGCACTTGTACAAGTTTCTATGCATTGCAATAGGTACGCATTCATATGCATTACAAATCACAAGAAAGAGGAAACATGTTACAACAAAAAATACAAACAAGAGCAAACAACAAACACATAACCATGAGTGGGATCAACTAGACCTCCACCTCTTACATTCTTTTAGATCATTATAAGCACGATGCAACTTCAAAGTTCAAAGAGTTCCATCAACTCTTCAGAGAAAGGAAAAATATACAAGCATTGTCTTCTTTTAAAACTATCTCACCGACCATATTGATTCAAAATGATAGAATTTTGTCCGATTTTATTCTAGTGTTGCCAATTTTTCCTTTGTTCCATGTTCCATGATCCCTTGTTCCATCCCTAGATACACACAAATGCAATGACTAATCCACTACACAAATCTAGATGATAAACCCCATCAAAAGAAACTAATCGCATAGATGCATTGAACAAATGCACTACACACATGGGCCCCATCAAAAGATAAATCAAATGTTGATGCATTGAATAGTTCTAACACAAACATAAGCCCCATCAAAACATAATAGACACAAAAATTCAACTGTTTTAAACAACCCTATCAAAAGACAAATGAGATGCACAAATGTTATTATCCAAATATACACAAATAGCCTCCTCCATTAGACATTGGAAAATGTATTTGTGCCATTTTGCAAATTAAAAGTGCACTACACATGTAAATTTCATAAAAAGGAAGAAAACACACAAAGCAAACTGTAAAAATGTAAATGCAATAATCGGATAAGCCCCATCCAAGAATAAACATTAAGTAAGTCCACAATAAAATGACCCACACCCAATTGCTTTTCCAAAAGCATAATAGTAAGGAGACGACATTGGAGATTGACATGGTGTGCAACCATTGTACAAAATTTGTGTTTGAATCATTTTTCTAATAATTTATTTTTACATTTTTTAATTTTACAATTATCAAAGGGTTATGGGAAGGAAACATGCAAATTGTAAATTTCATAATCTATTTTTACATAAATCCAAGTGATGATCCCAAACTAGTTTTCAGAATATGAAAACTTCTCCAAAAAATAAAATCAATTTGGAGAACCTTTATTCGATTTATTTGGGACCTCAAGAGTAACAAATGTTAAACACAATGCCAATCCCCAATCCATAATTACATCCATGACTAGGTCGTATTTTAAATGTTTTTTACAATTGTAGTAATGAAGGACAATGTCTTTTACAACTATGATTTTTGCAACTATAATCATGAAAGACATCAAAAATATATATTTTTCTAGCTTATTAACCTAGGGTATGTTAGCCCAAAAACCTAACCTACATAAAGTCTAACCTAGCTAACAACTTAGGCTAGGCTAAGTACTTAGGCTAAACTAACAAGCTAGCTTAAACTAATTAGTTAATCTAACCTAGTTAGCCTTATAAGATTAAGTTGTAATTGTGAGGACTTGAATTTTTCACTTTCTTCACATTGAAAGATGAAGTCCTTAACCATTGGACCACATTTTTTTACATGATTAAAATTGTTTTCTATTTACTTAAGTAGGTTAATCTAGCTATTAAACTAAGATATCTACCTAGGCTTACCTACCTACATAGGTAGATAAGTACGTAGGTAGGTTAGAGAGGTAGGTAGTTAGGTGTAAATACATGAATAATTATATTCTGTTTTTGGTTAAGCCTTTTTGATTGGCTCATCCCATATGCACATGTTTTTTAATATGAAAATATAAGAGAAAACATTTTGTTTATATGTTTTTCAAGATAAGAATGAAAGTCAAAACATATGGGATAATTTTTTAGTTGTAGCTTATTTGTGACTAAACATTTTTAGTTGTAAACTACTTGCAATTAAAAAGTTTATCCTATATTTTTATTTTTATTTTTATTTTAAAAATTATATTATTAGGTGACTAAGTGATTAACTAACTAGTTGATTAGTTAACAAATAAATTAGCTAATTAATTAATATGATTTCTGATTAATTAATGAATAAACTATAAACTAACTAATACTTATAGTAATAATCATCAATAATTTTTAATTACGTAATTATATGACTATTGAACAAATTATATTATTAATTTTTATTAAACGTTAAAGTTTTATTAGTTAAATAAATAGTCATAAAAATTTAGTTTCAATTATACATTAACTATAATGATCTATCAACTAATTTAATTAACTAATAATTGGCTACTATTGAAATAACTAGCTAATTAGTAATTAATTATTAATTAATATTTCATTTAAAAATTAGTATAATAACTTAAATATTTACTAGTTAATAATTATTAAATATTATTATTAAATATTAAATAATATAATTTAAAACTCTAATAATATAATTAATACCCAACCTAGGCTAACTATTTTATTTTCAATATTCATATTATTATTTCAGTTGTTATAGCTATTTATGAACTATTATATTAAATATTTTATATTTTTAATAAGTATATTTGTCCTCTGAAAATAATTTCTGCATTTATATAATAGTTAACTAGATTTTCATGACTAACAATTATAGCAATTATTATAAAATAATAAAATCTCAATAAAAATTATATTTCAATAATTAATTTAATGTAGTAATACTTAATAACTGATTACCTATAATAATAATAATAATAATGTAATCTGTAACTAACCTAGGCTAGCTTATTATTATTATTATATATATTATTATGTGACTTGCTATAGTTATTATGATTTGTTACAAGAATTATTTAAATAATTTATTACAATAATTATTATTATTATTATTATTATTTATTATATTTTAAACTAATTATTTCAATGATTAATATAAATAAATGCATAGATATTAAAATATTAAAATATAATAAAATTATTATTGGAGGTACCAATGAAATTAGGTTAATTTTTTCGTTATTTATATTTGTATTATTATGTCAATTTTTGTAGCTCTTATAAACTATAAATATCTAATAATAATAATAATAATTTCAGTAGGCATAATGGCTTTAATTTGAGTAATTATATTATTATTTTTCCTATCTTACTAATATCATGATCAACATCACCATCATCGTTGTGTAATAACATAATATTATTTTAAAACTTTAATGAAAGATAATATGATTTTTTTTTTTACTATAAGGTAATTAATATAAATATATAATATAATAATTATAAATATCATTTGTAATCATTTTATGAAATATAATAAGATAGCTTGGATAAATTTGTAATATGGCTATAATGTATTTTTAAAATATTTTACTTTAAATTATAATATATTCAAAATATACACTTAATGTAACCATAATATTGAAGCCATTTATATTAATAATAATACTTGAATACACACGTAATATGGTCATTCATATATATTCAAAGGATACATTTGTAAATATTAATACACCCAACTATATCCTTTAAAGTACACAAAATACACCTTTGTATACTCACAAAGTTACAATTAAATTGGTGACATTTGTAATTAATGGGACAAAAAAAAAATTCTTCGATGAAAACTAAATTAAATCTTATATCACATGGAAGGATGGAAACCAAAATTGTCACAAACTAATTGTAATCTAGTTGCAAATATTACCAACACAAGAAGTCGCAAATGACTAATAGTTGCATGTAGTCACAAATAGAGTGATTACATTGTGGCCAATACCTACTATAGTTACTAAATAATAAATACCTACTACCTACTATGGTATATACCAAGGTGGTTATTAGGTAGGACCTATTTAATAACTAGTAGGTACATATTTAATAATTGCATAGGTAACAATTAATAGGCACCTACCTATGAGTACCTAGGTAGTTAATAGGTAGTTAGTACTTAGGTAAGTTACTAACATAGGTACGCCAATTATGTAGTCACAATGCAATTGTAATCATGTAATAATGTAGTTGCAAAGATAATTAAAAGTATATGACTAAGGACATTTGATTACATGACTAAATTAACACATAGCTGCAAAATGTCCTAGTCATAAAAGTTGCATTTTGGTGTTGTGGAAGTAATGTTTTTTTACCTTCAAATGTTGATAAAAATATTCATACTTTCATATGTCATTCTTGAATGTATATTACATCACAATGTTTGGGGTAAAAATCTTGAGGCAAAATAATTTATTTAAACATTTGTTATGGGTTCTTGAACTTTTTTTTTCTCACTAGCCAAAGTCCTGGAAAGTTTTCTAAAACTTGTTAGGAATCCTTAAACTTGTTCAAATTCAAATTTGAAGTTCTATGCATAAAATAGTACCTTAATAATGTATGTATTTGTGAAGAAAAAGAAAACTTTCAATATGAATGTGCTATTAAGTTTTAACGATATGTTCAAGTGAGGGGGTTCACTAGATATTAAATGAGAAAATCCTTTTGGGTATGCCAACCATACTTGGACCATAATTTACCATGTACTTGCCCATGACACATTTGCATCTCTACATATGCATTATAAAAATAAGCCCCATCAATTGACAAAAGACTAAAAGACACAAAAGACCAAAACACACATAAATGAATTGTAAAGATGCATGACATAATCAACCAACACCAAAAAAATCCATAAAACACACCAATCTATTATTTCTCTCCATTATGCCAATTTTCCCATATTCTAGGATGGAACACAAAGCCACCAAACCATCAAAAATCTTGGAAAATGCACTATTGAAAAATAATAACACAAACATCATTTCACCATTTCCAAATGTTTGTTATGAACATAGTCATGGAGCTATCTAAAATGGACCATATGCTTTTGGAATTTTTTTGCACTTCTTTTTTTTTCAAATTTGGCTTATAGCTCTTATGTCAACTTCAAATTTCTTCCCATGTAGATCCAAAGCTAAAAGTTTTCAAGCATGCAACACGTGAATAGGAAGGCCAATTTTTGTTCACAAAGATCATTTGTTTAAAACAACATGTGTAAAGAACACTGAAGATTCTAAAAATGGATTTTTTTTTTCATATCTCAATTAGACCAAGTGCATGATGCCCAAAATCTATGGTACATTAGTATAGCCACAATGGGAAACTTGGGTTCTTTAATGCTCCACCATGTTAAAGCACATTTGCAAGTTTTTGCATCAATAGGATAACAATGAAATGAATATAGCTCTCTCAAGACAATCTCTTTGTAAATGGACTTTCATTTATGTCAAAAATAAATGGAACAAATCTTGAAAGCCCATACTATAACCAAACTCTTCAAGTTTTAAAACCCTTTTGGCAATCAACAACTTGTAAGCCTCTAACATCAAAGGCAACATCAAATTCCCATGATATCCAACATTTAAGGTTATCGCATTTTCATGGCCTGCATACTTGTTGACCAAGTACATGTTCTTAAATCCAACATCAACACCAACATGTTAGGCTTTTTTTCCTATCAAATGCATGTAAAATAAATGAAAGGTTGAAGAACCTCCAATATTTGGTGTCCATGTGAACAATCAATTGTTCCAACTCAAGATAAGAAAATGTTTGCCTCCTCTTAAACCAAACTATTAAGAACTTTGTGACATTTTATTTTTTTCCCCATTTTTCTTGGCATGTTAATATGATAAATTAAAGGGCATCCCCAAGAAACCAATGTCCCTAGCTTTGGTTCAAAACACAACCTTTCACAATTGGTGATAGGACCTTCACAACTTCACAAATTGCCCATGTGGTTGGAAAAAGTATGTCACTTCATAGTGTTGTTGATTGTTGGATGTAACACAATGCAATGGCATTCCAAAAAATCAAAGTATCTCATAATAGTATTACCCTACTTACAAAGACATGCATTCAACAACATAATCAAATTTGTAGCTTGGGTTTACAACACCAAAGAATTACACAAATAACCCTATAGATTACATGTGGTTATTTAAATGTTATGATAAAAAAGTTGAAGGAAAAATCACATAACTAATCTTGACATGAATGTTCAATTGTCTAATCTTCAATTTGTAATATATGCAAGCCTAATCCCATGCTAGCTTCCCCTTAAAAAATTTGGGCCAAGTATTAAATTTTTTGATGTCAACTTGAACTACCTTTACGTTTTCATAATGTAACCCATGATCTACTTTTTCATTTGTAATAACATGTTAATAGACCTTAGATAATGCATGCCCAAAAAACAACCCACCAAATGTTTCTAGCATTACCAAGTTGCTACATGAAACAATTCAATTCAAAGTGGTTGCACATGTCTACAAGTTCGACCCATCATCTATCATGTAAGCCAAAATCTTGTGCATTAGGGAGAAGATGTGAAAAAAATGTTGTAGCTTAGGAACCATAATCATGCAATTGGCGTTAATATTACTTCAAATAACCCAATAGTAATGTGTTTGGCCTCCCAATTGTTGGATATAAAATTAACAACTACAATGAACACATCATGCACCTTTTCCAACATCCACAAACATTAGTGAAATTGGTGGATAAACATGAAACTAGTGTTAATTGCACATATGCAACCATTGTTTTTTCCACCAATGTAGGTAAAACCTCTTCCACAAAACTTTCCAAACCAAGAACATTAGTCACCTTTGGGCATAATTGTATGCCAATATTTGGAACGAAATGGATTCAATTATCTTCATATGCAAACTCTAAGGTTATCACAAACACCATGACATCCTCCATAAAACCAATTTGGGCTTCATGGTCCTTTTTAAATTGTATTTAAAGTTGAAAGATCCAAAAATAGCAATTGGGCTTACATGTGTCCATTTCTTAATTAATTAACTCATGATAAAGTGGGCCATTGTTTGTTTTACAATATATTCATTAATTAAGGTTTTTTTCAACATCAACGTGTTTTTCATGGTTTAGGATTTAGGACTTATGGTAAACAATTATACTTTTCCATCATATAATGCACATGGTTAAGATTTTAGGATCAACACATTGTTTTTAGGAAAGGTTAATAGGTTGGTTAGTAATTAGAGCAAATCTTGTATTATGCAACCATTCAATTTGCAACTATATGCAACTAAATGTCATTTGTAACTATGTTTTGTCATTTTACAACTAATCACCATTTGTTTCAAACTATTATTTTTCTTACAACTATGGTGTAATTAATTTGCAACTATTAGGTTTTACATCCTTCTATGATGATTAATTTTTGGGGTTTTTCATCCAAAAAAGGGCCTTTATGTCTAATTAGTTCCAAAAATAGTTGCAACTCGGTTACTTCTATGTGATGTACATATACCTTTGATATATATTAAGGTGTTTTGGATAATCTTAGGGATATATATTTATATATTCAAAAATTTACTTATATTGTATTTAGGGCATATTCAATATACATTTTGCATACATTGTGGCTATGTAGGTAAGCAAGTTGATAAGTAAATAGTTAAATAATTAAGTAGGTAGAACTACCTACTATATTTAATGTAAATATTAGTTATTAATAATTACAAGTTAATTAATTGGTTCATAGTAATAATTAATAATTAAATTAAATTATTTTCTAAATTTATTAATTACTGAAATTTATTATTATCCAATAATTTAGTTTTTTGTGCTATTATTGGTTAGCTATTTAATTAATACTAATAATTTTTTTGCTAGATAATTAATAATCATTTAATATAATTTTTAATTAAATATTTTTAAATATGAAATATATTAGTTTATTAGTCATATACTATTTAACTAATAACATAATAAAATAATTTAATATGAATAGAAATGAACTAATTATTAATTTATTTTAATTATTAAAATTTAGATTATTTTAAATTTTTACTGATAATGATTAATAATTATAGTATATTATTATTATTATTATTATGAATAATATACTGATTATTATTTATTTAAACTAAATTATCTATTAAATATATTAATTAATTAAGTTTATTATTATTTAATAATTTAGTAGTTTATGTAATATTTTAAATAATTTATGTTACTACTAGTTACTATTTAATTAGTAGGTGATACTAAGTAGTAGGTAGGTTGATAAGTGGGTAAGCAATTATTTAATGTTTAGTTAATCAATTAGTTTTTTTTAGTTAGTTAGTTAGTTAGTTAGT
>Ga0209611_10014217_pt1 | contig 10706 bp, 5 predicted proteins | sample S1TSphgellanicum_3_FD_187693 | JGI IMG/M metagenome (GOLD analysis project Ga0209611, IMG submission 187693) | Host-associated microbial communities from peat moss isolated from Minnesota, USA - S1T2_Fc - Sphagnum magellanicum MG (SPAdes) (version 2) | ecosystem: Host-associated > Plants > Peat... | reverse complement strand
AACACATGTGGAGACTGGAAATCGGAAACAAGATGCCAATTAAAGGCAGCAGATTAGTATTTAAAAAGTGTCCAGAATTAGGGTTTAGGGTCTGTAGGAAAGGAAAGGGAAACACACACACACACTGATGCAGACACAGAGAGAGAGAAGACTTCCGATAGACTCACAGTCTGGAGCTGTGGGAGCTACATCTTCTCCATCACCGGAAGAAGCTCCATTGGAATCAGCAGCACCATCATCATCAGCAACAACCGCTACCAAATTCCCTCTCCTCAGTTTGTTTCCCACGTTCTTCTGCCTGGCCCTAATCCTCCCCGGTCAATTTTCAACTCCATTGAAGATCCCCACTACTGCAGCACAGCCCCCAAAGCTCGACACCTTGGGAATCCGAAGATGCAGCACCTCTGATGATGTCAAAAGAGCTGTGACAGGAGAATGAGATGGAGGAGAAGGATGATGAAGATACAACAAGTAAACATTGCAACAAGCAGGAGAAGCTGCAGACATCATCACTGCTCCTGCTCCTACTGCCACAGCCATTGCCAAAAAATGACGAAAAAAAAAGCTCCAAACTTCCATCATTTCGGCGCATAGAATAATAGTCAAAAAGGGTCATTCTAGCGCATAATTGTCAACCAGGTGACCATTTGTCATTGTCATAGTCGTTGACTGTGATGAAATCGTCTTAGTGACCAAAAAAAGACCCTCCGCCTGGTCTATATATACCAGTTCCGATTATCATCGTCACTAGAATGAAACCTGTACCTCTTACAGTATCAGCCAGGTAACGAGCCAATATTTTCCCATAACAACTCATAGCACAACTTTGCTTAAGCTCAAAATATGACCCACCAATCTCAATTTAGGTGAGTCTGGTCATAATATATTGAAATGTATTGCTAGCACTGGCAATGCTCTAAATTGTACACAATGGTACACTAGAGGAAGTTTAGAACCATAGGAAACACATATGTACTTCAGTTTTGCCAACAAGTGCCTCACTGACAGTGAGAACATGAAAGAAACACAAATACCATAGCCTGGTGGAAGTCCTAAAATATTAAGTCAAGGAACTGTTGGATTATTGTTATGAACATTCCCACTACACAACATAGATTACTGTACAGTAAACAGCCTGTAAGATGAGATGTGCATAATTAAAAATAATCAAAATTATGCTATAACTTAACTTCTATCCTATTTCTGCATTAACTTGCAGTGGACGTTGCACACCAATTGTTATTCCAGTCTCCGGCTTGTTCTCTTGACCATCCAGTATCAATTCCTCATATTCGCGTATGACATGTGTCATTGCAATATTTACACACATCGTTTTTTCATACACCTGTTGCAGATTCTGACTTTCTGTGCTGATCTCTGGACCCATAACCATGATATCTGGAACTGGAGTATTTTGCGAAGCTGCCAGTTTTCGTTTCTTCGACCAAAAGCGCCAAGAGTGTTGAAGCTTTGGTTCTGGTGTTGGAACAAATGCTGGTGTTTGAGCATGATCTTGGATGGATCGACGTTTGATCTCATCTTGGATTGAGATGATATATCGTTTAGTCTTAAATTCATAGGGGCAGGCCTCATTATCATCTAAGCTACCCCACACGGATACAATGGATGGCCAAAATGTATTAAAAATCCCAGAGCTGTAGAGCCTTTTGTAGGCCCCATCATCTCCTTGCTTTACGTAGTCCAAGACAGTGTGCTCAGAGAAAAACTTGCACTTCCAGGATGCTTCTTGTTCCATACAGTTCAGCACATACCCAGATACACACTTGGCATTATTCACCTCAGACGTACTTGCATGTGATGTAGAATCTCCCGAAGTGTTTGTCTGATTTCGACCTCCTTGAATAGTACCCCCAAAAGTCACCATGTGCAGAGGATTAACTGTTACTTGTCCAGTAATTTGGCCAGACTTTTGCCTGGCACAAGATTCTGATTTACCATATGTGTCAGATTCACTCCTTGTTTTATCTTTAGAATTGGGGACTGTTACTGGATCCAGAAGCTCTGCAGCCTCTGATCCATCGCCCTTCTTTCCAGTACAACTCAAGGAGATTGTGATATCATCTTGGTAATACCCAAGGTATCCTCCATCCCTCAATTCTGGTGCACTCTTCCCAAGGTTGCACTGTGTACGAGTTTCGATCGTTATCTTCCTGATTGTGTCACCTTGAAGCAACTCAAATTTGAACTCCAACACAGGGGAGATAGATGCAGTTTTGATTCGATCATCAAGCTGTGATTCAGTCATATTCTGTGGATTGAAAATGCTTTCTTTGCCTAAATGGACAATTACAATCAAGGTCTTGTCCTTCTTTGGGTCTATTGCAACATTAGAGACAACATCACACAGATTTGCAGGAGCCCCAGAATTATCAACAGCATCATCTCCAGCTTGATTATTGGATGAGGATCCTGGGGATTGAGAGCTAGTTGTGGGTCGCCAAAAACCCCACAAAGAGCGAGCTCCATTGTTTCTAGATTCAGATCCTGCATGTTGCTTGCAATTCCAAGCCATGTAATGTGCGAGCTCCCATATGAGGGGATAGAATGCAACATCTTTTCGCTTCTCCTCAACAAAAAATGCATTTATTCCACCATGATTATAATCAGGGCCTTGTGGATGTACACCAACCCCAAACTTCTTTGATGCTTCCTCTGCTGTTAAGTTGTAAATGTTGCACCTTTCCTTTCTAATGTTTGCAAGGTCAATGCTCAACACTACAACATCTTCTTCCACTTGGTGCCATGAGTCTTCCCATGCAGATTCATTTATAGACAACACCTTGACACTACCAAATTCCATGCAAACAACCACCTTTGCCCACTCCAATCCCACTCCTACAACCTTGCTCATGCATTCTGCTGATTGGAAGAAAAACTCATAGGCATCTATTGTCTTGTTTTGTCTTCCAACCACCTTGATTGAGTTTCCTCCATTCTGTGAATCTGGAAGTTGTTGGGCATTCATAATGACCTTGTCAAATACTTCATTGATTTTCAAGACTGTGCTTTGTTTTGCAAACTTAGAAGTTGCTTGGCTTTGCAAGCTACCAACACCAACATTTCCACCAAGCTCAAAGTCAATGCTACTAGATGCTTCATCACTCCGTTCACCATCTAGAACATGATGATTAGAACTTGAAGCTATAGGTAACTCCTTCAACTGCGAGCACCTTGACAAATTGAATGACCAAAGGGTAGTCAATTGGCCAATAGATGTGGGTAACTCCTTCAACTCTGAGCACCCTGACAAATTCAATGACCGAAGGGGAGTTAATTGGCCAATAGATGTGGGTAACTCCTTCAACTGCGAGCACCCTGACAAATTCAATGACCCAAGGGCAGTCAATTGGCCAATAGATGTGGGTAACTCCTTCAATTGCGAGCACCCTGACAAATTCAATGACCAAAGGGCAGTCAATTGGCCAATAGATGTGGGTAACTCCTTCAATTGCGAGCACCCTGACAAATTCAATGACCAAAGGGCAGTCAATTGGCCAATAGATGTGGGTAACTCCTTCAATTGCGAGCACCCTGACAAATTCAATGACCAAAGGGCAGTCAATTGGCCAATAGATGTGGGTAACTCCTTCAACTGTGAGCACCCTGACAAATTCAATGATTGAAGGGCAGTCAATTGGCCAATAGATGTGGGTATCTCCTTCAACTGCGAGCACCCTGACAAATTCAATGATTGAAGGGCAGTCAATTTGCCAATAGATGTGGGTATCTCCTTCAACTCCGAGCACCCTGACAAATTCAACAACATAAAGGGAGTCAATTTGTCAATACATGTTGGTAACTCCTTCAACTCCGAGCACCCTGACAAATTCAACGATGTAAGGGCAGTCAATTTGTCAATACATGTAGGTAATTCCTTCAACTGCGAGCACCCTGACAAATTCAACGACGTAAGGGCAGTCAATTTGTCAATACATGTAGGTAACTCCTTCAACTGCGAGCACCCTGATAAATTCAACGATGTAAGGGCATTCAATTTGTCAGTACATGTAGGTAACTCCTTCAACTGCGAGCACCTTGACAAATTCAACGACGTAAGGGCACTCAATTTGTCAATACATGTAAGTAATTCCTTCAACTCCGAGCACCCTGACAAATTCAACGACGTAAGGGCAGTCAATTTGTCAATACATGTAGGTAACTCCTTCAACTCCGAGCACCCTGACAAATTCAACGACTGAAGGGCAGTCAATTTGTCAATACATGTAGGTAACTCCTTCAACTGTGAGCACCCTGACAAATTCAACGACGTAAGGGCACTCAATTTGTCAATACATGTAGGTAATTCCTTCAACTGCGAGCACCCTGACAAATTCAAGGACCAAAGGGTAATCAATTGGGCAATAGATGCGGGTAACTCCTTCAACTTCGAGCACCATGACAAATTCAATGATCGAAGGGTAGTCAATTGGCCAATAGATGCGGGTAACTCCTTCAACTTTGAGCACCCTGACAAATTCAATGACCGAAAGGTAGTCAATTGGCCAATAGATGTGGGTAAGTACTTCAACTGCGAGCACCCCGAGAAATTCAATGATCGAAGGGTAGTCAATTGGCCAATAGATGTGGGTAAGTACTTCAACTCCGAGCACCATGACAAATTCAATGACCGAAGGGTAGTCAATTGGCCAATAGATGTGGGTAACTCTTTCAACTCTGAGCACCCTGATAAATTCAATGATCAAAGGGTAGTCAATTGGCCAATAGATGTGGGTAATTCCTTCAACTGCCAGCACCCTGACAAATTCAATGACCGAAAGGTAGTCAATTGGCCAATAGATGTGGGTAACTCCTTCAACTGCGAGCACCATGACAAATTCAATGATTGAAGGGCAGTCAATTTGCCAATAGATGTGGGTATCTCCTTCAACTGCGAGCACCCTGATAAATTCAATGACGTAAGGGCAGTCAATTTGTCAATACATGTAGGTAACTCCTTCAATTGCGAGCATCCTGACAAATTCAATGACCGAAAGGTAGTCAATTGGGCAATAGATGTGGGTAACTCCTTCAACTGCGAGCACCATGACAAATTCAATGATTGAAGGGCAGTCAATTTGCCAATAGATGTGGGTATCTCCTTCAACTGCGAACACCATGACAAATTCAATGATTGAAGGGTAGTCAATTTGTCAATAGACGTGAGTAACTCCTTCAACTTCGAGCACCCTGACAAATTCAACGACGTAAGGGCAGTCAATTTGTCAATACATGTCGGTAACTCCTTCAACTCCAAGCACCCTGACAAATTCAACGACATAAGGGCAGTCAATTTGTCAATACATGTCGGTAACTCCTTCAACTGCGAGCACCATGACAAATTCAATGATTGAAGGGCAGTCAATTTGCCAATAGATGTGGGTATCTCCTTCAACTGCGAACACCATGACAAATTCAATGATTGAAGGGTAGTCAATTTGTCAATAGACGTGAGTAACTCCTTCAACTTTGAACACCTTGACAAATTCAATGACCCAAGGGTAGTTAAATGGCCAATAGATGTGGGTAACTCCTTCAACTGCGAGCACCTTGACAAATTGAATGACCAAAGGGTAGTCAATTGGCCAATAGATGTGGGTAACTCCTTCAACTCCGAGCACCCTGACAAATTCAATGACCGAAGGGTAGTCAATTGGCCAATAGATGTGGGTAACTCCTTCAACTTTGAACACCTTGACAAATTCAATGACCCAACGGTAGTTAAATGGCCTATAGATGTGGGTAACTCCTTCAACTGCGAGCACCCTGACAAATTCAATGACCAAAGGGCAGTTAATTGGCCAATAGATGTGGGTAACTCCTTCAACTGCGAGCACCTTGACAAATTCAATGACCGAAGGGTAGTCAATTGGCGAATAGATGTGGGTAACTCCTTCAACTTTGAACACCTTGACAAATTCAATGACCCAAGGGTAGTTAAATGGCCTATAGATGTGGGTAACTCCTTCAACTGCGAGCACCCTGACAAATTCAATGACCAAAGGGCAGTCAATTGGCCAATAGATGTGGGTAACTCCTTCAACTGCGAGCACCCTGAGAAATTCAATGATCGAAGGGTAGTTAATTGGCCAATAGATGTGGGTAATTCCTTCAATTGTGAGCACCCTGACAAATTCAATGATTGAAGGGCAGTCAATTTGCCAATAGATGTGGGTAACTCCTTCAACTGCGAGCACCCTGACAAATTCAATGATGTAAGGGCAGTCAATTTGTCAATACATGTAGGTAACTCCTTCAACTGCGAGCACCCTGACAAATTCAACGACGTAAGGGCAATCAATTTGTCAATACATGTAGGTAACTCCTTCAAATGCGAACACCCCGAAAAATTCAACGACCCAAGGGTAATCGATTTGTCAATCAATGTAAATATCTCATTCAACTGCGAACACCCTGAGAAGTTCAATGAGGGAAGGGCAGCAGGTTTAAATGCAAGAGGGTCCATTTGATCCTTGCATTTTGATTCAAGTATTTGTATTTCACTTAGATCCTTTTCTTGCGGTTTGGCAACAATATCAGTTGCAGGAGTTGATAAGTCCAACGCCACCTTGAGCTTACTGCTCATGGGTGATTCTTTTAGCTTTGCCGCCATGTCTACTACTCTTGAAGCCTTTTGAGTTGTTGATTTACTCCATTCTAGTTTGGATATGTTCCCACCCTCTCTGTTTTTACACATGTTAGGGTACATTAAAATGCTCAAAAATCATGCACTTTCCCCATAACCCCCCTATTTCTCAAAACTTGATTGACATAGAGATTGTTTTGCTTTACCTTGATTGTGGCCAAAACAATTTCAATGTAGGTTTTAGATATATTCTATCACTTGAAATTCCTCTTGCCACCACCATACACAAAAGATGGTTCCCACTTTTACAACCAATTCTTCCTCCTCTCTGAGCTCCTAAAATTTTAATCTCACTTTTAACCTTCCCTCTTTTTGTGTTCACTTTTTGTGTGCACTTGCTACCAAAATAGACTGCCATGCTTCATCTCTTTTGGTCTAAGGCTCAATTAGCAAGCATGCTCACTATTGTACAAACATCCAACTATACTCCGCTTTTAACACACTAGAAAAACATCTAGCTTGTTCCTCCAATCCTACTAAGAAGACCATGCAAAATACATACACACATACACATACTTTATGTATCTCTCAAATCTCTCTATGCCTTCACACTCCTATTTCCTTTTGGATCTCTGTAGTGATCTGCTAGCGATCTGTGCATTCTATGAGTAAGCAATGTCATACCTTTCTATAGTGCTTCGACTCCCAGGTAGTGCAGCTTACTAGCCAAGCTTGCGTCAACACAAAGTACTTTTGATTCTAGCACACAAAAACCAACAATTTTTTTTTTTTAAAATCAAACCCTCACTCACTCACTCACTCACTCACTCTAGTTTTTGCAAAAGACGTACATAGGTACATCCCCCAAAACTATGCATATATTTTTCTTGCTTCAGCTTGCTTCCTTGTAAATCCATTCCCAACTCGGTATACAAACTAAGACTTCTCTTTGCCTTGTTGAAGACTCTTCTTACTGCCACTTCTCTCTGTCTCTTTCTCTCTGTCTCTCTCTTTCCTCACTCTCTCTCGTGCTGTTTCAGATCTCCTGCAGTATTCCACTGTATTCGACTTGGCGTGGAAAGAAAAGGGTTTAAAAAAATAAAAAATAAAAAATAGAAGAAGAAAAACGTACCTAGCTCCACGGCCTGAGTCGAACCTTCACGCATTTCCCCCCAAAGCTCCCCGTAGCATAGAAAGACGAATCCCAGGGGAAAGACACAAACGCGGCGCGGAAGAAGCGAAGCGTGCCAACGGGGGAAACAACACGCCATAGCCAACGAGCTAGCCAGCAGTAACGCAGAAGAAACAGGCAGCCCAGGTCGTCGTCGGCAATGGCCGGTCCCCCGCCGGTTCCTGGTGTCAACCCACGGATACAAAGGGTGGTTCATTATGTACCTATCATGTGCCCCGCTAGCTAGCTAGCTACTACCTACCTATCTACCTTCTTACCTTTTTTCTAATTTACTTTAAATAATGGAGTCCCAGATGGCAGGGGAAGGCCATGTTGAACCAGGTACCTACCTTCCCCTTCTTCAGTGAGGCCTCTTTTATTGACTCTATTTGACCCAGGAAATGCTAAATAATGAAATTTGAAGAACCTGATTTTAGTCTAACTACACTAGCAAGTTGTGCCAACTCGCATTAATTATCTTATATTTTCATAAATGTTCAAATTTTCATCCCAAAAAAAAATTCAAAGTAATCTTTTTGGTGAAGGAATTTTTAAAAATCTTTTGGAAGAATTTGTAATATTTTATTTACAAGAATAAAATCTTCCAAATGAAATAATTTTCGACATTGAAAATTCATTGGACTTGCCAAGATATTATCATAGTATTCATATTAGATAAATATGTAAAGTTATTCAAACAAAAAGTCAAAACACATGTTGAAATACAAAAATTAACACATGAAAAAGTACAATACCATGCATTCTTTTTGTTTAAAAAAAAAACCTATCTTTGAAAGCATTTGAACTTTGTCCTTGTTTTTGTTCTTTTGGTTTTTTCCAAATTTTGCACACCTTATAGATAACCACTGTCAAATGTTGCATAATGTAGTTGAAAATTTACAAAATGGATGAAGTATTGTGCGCTTTTAAAGAATTTTCATTGAACAACTTGGTCAAGGAGCTTCCAACTCCTTGCTCCTCAGGGAAGTTGCAACTCCTTTGTCTTCTTGTGACAACTAGCTTGAGGAAATTCCTCAAAGATTACATCCTCTATTTCATCTGTCCATAAAATTACATTTTTTGGAAAGATAATTATATCCTACACCTTTGAGGTGAAGGTAGAACTTTTAATCACTGCATCACATTTTTTCCCCTTGAAAGAATTGTGCAAGAAAAATATTTAATGCATTAGTTATAGTTCAGGCACAATAACTAAAAAATTGATTAGTTTTCTTACTGAACACGATCTTGCAACTGCATTGAGCTTGTCGCTGCATTTAATATATGAGTCCTGTTTAGTGCTTGTTGTAAGTTGCTTTTCAGGTGTTGTATATCAAATGGAACTAGAAATTTTTTGGCAAATCTTTATGTAAGGATAGCAGACTTGTCCTGACGTTTGCCAGGGATTTCAAACATACAAACATATACCCATACTTCATCCTCCTGCCATTAGCATGGGCCAAAAAGTTACAACCAACACAAGTAGTCAAAAAAAACTCTTCCAGCCAATGAGGTGAGGTAGCATGCACTCAAGGGGCCAATGTTATTTTTTGGGGAGAGTGAGAGTGTGGATTTTTGTTGTTGTTAATTTGTTCCCATCAAGTTCTCAATGGTGGGTTCTCAACATGTTCCTCAAGTTCCTAATGTGTTCCCAATAGCTCCTCACTTAATCCCAAGTGCTTTGCCTTCAGTTCTACACTTGCGAAACTCAGTAGGACCTACATCTTGGAATATAATTAATTTTTTTGTGATAGGCCAATGAAAGTAGTGATTTTCATTTGAACCACTGCCCAGTGCACATGGTTATACAATAGTTGTCAAATTGTCAAGTTGAAGCCTTCCATGAAACCCGCAAGTGGACGGACTCCCCACGCAACGTCACTGGTAAAAATAAAGATTGCACTCGCTGAATTGAGTGCTTGTAAGAAAATGTAGCAGAAAGAAGTATGTGGGTCCTAGCTTCTTTATAGAAAGATGTAGGTCCTAGCTGCATTGCAGCTAAGGCAGATGAATTAAATGGGCGAAGTGCGAGGCAAGTGCGTTCTCATGTTCACTTGGTGCAGGCCGTCTGCCGACAAAGAAAAGTGAGACAATTTGCAGACCTGTGTGAAATTATTCATTTCTCTGACGGACATTAAAATGACCCTGTTGTTGTGATTGTCCTGAACAATCCATAGGCATTTATTCACTGGAACCTACTGACTATTCCTGTACTTGTTTACGTGCTGCTCTGTTGTGTAGTTGTGGCAGAAAGATATGGGTCCTGTACTGCGCACATAAACCAAGTGGGCGACTTTGGAGGGCAGTGCCCTAGCTGGCTTCCAAGTTCCCACCAGAGATATTTATTGCGCGTATGTGTAGGAGAAAGATAATGAGTCCCAGCTGTGTACCAGACTTTCTATTTGATTATCGAGCTTGCTGTTCAGGTCCCCGCGCCAGCTGATCCACAGAGAGTACAACAACAGATGGGCGAAAGTGAACCAGCACGGACCAGCGCACCATCCACTGGATGCCCATTATGACACAGTTTTCCCATGTAAGTGTCATACTTTTAAAAACTAGAAGCGTGATACCACCAAAAAGATTTTGGTTAATATCTCTGGTCATCATAGGTTCACATTGTTGTCAAAAGAGTTTGGCATGTGAGTAAGAATAAGTTATTTCACTAATTCTACATTGTTATATGAATCAGCCACAAGAAATGTACCTGTCTAAGATGCCACATGACATTTTTGGATTCATAGTTTAAAGGTGCAGAAAATTATGAAGTCTATTTGTTAAGAAGATTGCCAAGATGAACATTGACTTATGTCAATGCAGCATTCTTTCCATGTGTAAGTATGTAGAGACCAAAAATCACCTTCAAGTCAAACCTAACTTGATCCATATTTGCACTAAAGTAGAGTGTCAATTTATGTTCGTGCATTCCCC
>Ga0209611_10014215_pt1 | contig 10706 bp, 8 predicted proteins | sample S1TSphgellanicum_3_FD_187693 | JGI IMG/M metagenome (GOLD analysis project Ga0209611, IMG submission 187693) | Host-associated microbial communities from peat moss isolated from Minnesota, USA - S1T2_Fc - Sphagnum magellanicum MG (SPAdes) (version 2) | ecosystem: Host-associated > Plants > Peat... | reverse complement strand
AGACATGAGACTAAACTAGTTTTATCACTAAATTTATTGCAAAATCCAATTTGGGTCCTCATTGTATGCATGTTTTTTGGATAAGTTTATTAAGTGCAATGTTTGATTGTGATTGCCAAATATTTTTATTTTGGCATAATATATCAGGTTGAAAATTTCATAGATTACAATTTTAATTGTTAAACTAAAATTCAAAAAAAAAAGAAGTTGACATTTAATTGTTAAACTAGATTAAAAACTATGATATGTCGAAAGTAAAAACAACATGGCCATAATGAACCAACACCTACTATGATACCTTCACCTTGTCGACTGAAGTTTTTAAAATGTTATATAAAATTTTTATCTGATATGTTTTTACAACACTAATAAGTCATTTTTTGAAAATCCTTTTTTAAAAGTTATTTGTGATGACATATTATGTTTACTCCGTCCCATTTGATTTTAAAGGACCTTGCACCATTATGACATGTAATTATGTCCTTGCAATTCATAACCATGCCATTGGCCTTAGCCAAGATAAATGATGAACATAGTTGAAAACAAAAATTATCCTCAACCAATGAGGAATTGTAGGAAAACATCTCTCTATGAAGGAATGTAGTTTGTTTTGTTTTGTACTGATGAGATCTACTGAGCTGGGATGCTTCAGATTGTGTTCTTGGTCTCTTTGGAAAGCTCCCAAGGAGAAGGGGTGCATCAGCTTGGTTTCATGGCCTTTGGACTAGCAGTGCAAAAATTTGTTGAATATTGAATCATTTTTTTACTAAAAATTAAATTCAATTGTAGCTGAAAATTTTGGAAGCATTGGAATGTGCCTCTGGTGTTCTTGGAAAGATCTTGATGAGCAGGATTGAATGGAGTTTATTTGGTAAGATTTGGATTCAGAATATGGGAGATATTGATTTTCAAGTGATTTCTGTTGCTGAAAATTCAAATAAATTTCAAAAACCATATTTTGGAAGGAAAAATCAGTTGAGAACATGGTAACACTTGGGCCAACTAGCTTCTTTTAATTCGACCTTCATTTGCGAATTTGAGAAACTTTTAGAACTAGGTTCTTTGGAATGTTTGCAAGCACTACTAAAAAAACTCATCTTTTGTAACTTGTCTTATGCAATTAAAAGTTTCATATACAACTTAAAAATGTTGTATGCAACTATTTTCTAGTTACATATAACACCTTTAGTTACATAAAATAAATTGTAAAAAATAAATTTTCTTTTAATGAGGCTCTTTAAGTTCATTAGCAAGCTTCTCTTCCCATTTCTAGAGGTGGGATAGATCTTGTTTTTATCACAGTTATCACCCCCAACAACCTACTTGGAGAGTTGGAGACTTATGACCCCAATTATCACATCGAGATTTTTGCAAGACCATTGTTCATTTTTGTTGGGGGCCATAAGGATTAACAATTCAGGTCCACTTTTATTCCAAGCTCACCTTAGGTGGGCTCACGACATGTTACCTCCAAATAGATCAGGCTTGCATCCTTCCATTTGAATAGCTATGAGAAAGAGAAGTAGATTGTTTTTAGTAAAACATTTTGCAAAGTGTGCATGAACACATTGTTTCCAGCTTCGCATCTTAGCTTCTTATACCTCAATTGCCCTTTCACAAGATCCGGCAATTAGTCTACAAAGTTGCCAACTATGTGGGAGGATCTCTCTGGAGTGCTAATTACATCCAATAATGACCATAACCTCATACAGAAAAGAACCAGAATTTCCGCAGACTAGTGGGTAGGTATATAGGAAGCCCTTTCTTGATGATCTTGGACAACGGGCAACAGCCTGATTGGGACTTGGCTGATTCTGCCACGTAAAAGACACTGCAATTCTAGAGAGTCTAAAGAGTAGTAGGTGCCTAAATGCTACTTTACATGCACAAACGGAGAATATTGGGAGACTGAGGAAATGGGAGATGTGGGGAAGTCGTAGTGTGTCGCGTGTCAGAAAGAGAAGAGCGAATCGTGTTGCTCGAGATTTGCTGCAAAAATGTCTCCATTCAAACATTTGCAAATCGCGAAATTAGAAGTTTTTTCCTTTCAATTTTGTGATGTAGCCATACTGGCGACCATCTATAAGGCTCCTTGCACACTCTGTTGAGTCCTTGCATGCTTCGATGCATCAGATCACAAAGAAATAAATGATGGGTTTAGGGTTTTGAGTCACAACAATACAACTTATCTGAAAGCTTTTCCCATTCAAGCAGAGGCAAAACACATAAGGATATTTTCTTCTTGGGAGCGACATATCTAGTTCTGTTTTCTGCTTCTGTTTTTTTTTGTTTTGTTTTTAGGTTTTGGGGCTTTGGGGCTTTGCAAGCCAGAATGGCTGATCAGAAGCTGCAGGACACAAGAGATATCCATGAGCCTTTGCTAGGGAAAGATCAGCAGGAAGGAGATGAGGAGCAAGGTGTCATAGCAGTGGAGCAGGAAACCCACAAATTACTACCTCCAAATGCTGGTGAGGAGGAGGAAAAGGAGAATCAAGGGGACAGTGGGTATCACAAGCATTTGGAGAAGAATCAAGGAGAAAATGGGTACAAGAAGCATCTTTATGAAGAGCAAGGTTACCTTGGGTTCCAGAAACCAGCATCACTGGTAGTTGAGGATGAAGAGAAAGGAGTTGTAGCTGCGGAGGAGGAGGAGGAGGAGGAGAAAATTGGTGCAGAGAGAGTGATGACATGGGAAGAGTACTGGGAGTGGGTAAAGGCGGAGACTAGATGCTACGCTAATTACATCTGCCCTGTCCTCATCGTCAATGCTTGCATAGTCACTCTCATCATTCTCTACTTCCTCGGATAGTAGACCATTTGTTCTCTGTTCCAATTCAGGTCAGAGTTCAGCCGATACCATTCCTATGCTGACCTTGTTATTATTCAGTGCACAGTAGTAGAACCTGCAGTAGTCCTGCTGTCCAGAACTCCTATAAGTGAGGACAGAGCACACAAAAAACCCTACGGGTAAGTTCATTTCTGAATTGCTGCGTCTTTACCACTTATGAGGCTGTTGTGCATGGCACAACAGCATGTATCCATTGTTGAGATGACTCGGGATTCAGCATTCCAAGAGCATTTCTTCGCCCAATTCTTCAGGTTTCTTCCTGAAATTTGGCTCTATAATTGTGTTTTATACCATTAAAGGAAGTTGACGGATTAGTTTGAAGGAGTTGTTGCGGTTCAGAACCTGCAACAATAGTACTGATTTTGCTGTTCCATAAGGTCAGACAGTTGCTACAACTTGTAAGAAAATGGGGAGAGCAGATTGTCCTTTTTATCAATCCCTTGACACTGCAAATTGAATGTGGATATACCCATGGCTATGGTTTACAAAGAAGAAACTGCCCTGACACTACTGCATTTGTCTGAAGTCAATAAATGGGTTTACTTGGAATTCTGAAGGCTGGGTGGTGCCTGCAATTGGAAAAGCACAATAGGAGAATGAGCTTCATGGATAACACGGTCTTGAAGAAGCACCTAGCAAGTAAGTAGCCCAGTGGTTAGGACTTGACCATCTTGCCCAGCAGATAGGACTTTGAGCATTTCATCCAGCGGTTAGATATGTCAATAGTGTATAGCACCATATGCAACAAAGTTCTGTTCCTTGGGCCCTTGTAAAATAGTTACACAGTTACGTAATCCTGTTTCCAAGTTTATGGTGGTCAAGTGTGGAATCATCATTACCAGAAAGCAAGCAGCTGAAAGCTTAGCAATTGAGAGTTTCTTAAAAACTTGCATCTCACAGTTCTGACACCCAAACTGCAGACTTGCAAAATGCACCTGCTGATCACAAAATTGAATCTTTGCATAGTTGGACTTAGGCTCCAACTTTGCAACCTGCTCACAACCTGAGAAACAGAGTAAGATTGCTCATATCAAAACTAGGCACAAAAATTCAAAAGCTTGCCATCCATACTAGGCAAACTCTCTGTCATATCAAATAAGCATGTAAATAAATAAATAAGTATGCAATAAATTCACAGCGAAAATCAAAACTCCCATCAGGATTTAGGGTATGTTCAGGATTCCACATGCAAGGGGGCCTCTTTCACCCAACACTGTCGGAAATAAATTACAGCTGTGACACCCAACAATGTACTGAAGCTGTATAATAACAACAGGAGGCTATTTTGTGGAGTTCATGGGAGCCAAAAAAATGAGAATGATGTTGGCAGATGATGAACAGTCTGCCCCATAGTGACCTTAAGGTATGCACCAATCAGGCTAGATCTATTTGAAGCCATCAAGAAAAAGACAAAGATGTGAAGTAAGTTGCACAAGATGAAAGTAGCAGGATCCATGGTCTTACCCTAAATTTAGTACAGAGACAGCAGGATACATCAAAAGATGTAGCATTAGCTACTCCAGGACCCTCTTCAAACCTCATTGTTTCAAGTGTGTCCAGACCCCAAGGATGTGGTGGGGCCAAGGCACAGATTATTTGTGCAATTGTTGCCTGGAAAATTAGCAAGCATGCCCAGTTCAACTCTCATGCTAATCTCTCCTAATAGTCAAACCTTCAGGCAATCCCTGTCAGCCGCAGTTGGTCGCTAGTTGAGCATCTATCTGCAGTATTGGAGATCATCAAGGAGATCGTCAGGGTGAAAAGTGAGCAGTCCTTGCTGACCCAGCATGCAACAGAAAATTGCAGGGGTAAAGAAATGCTACACATTAATGTGATGGTATCTTGACTCAGCATGACAAATGACTTGTTCCAGCCACACAAAGATTTAGATCCACTCGAAACATGGTGCTCCATTGAACCATAAGGAACAGACCTGTGTGAGATTACCTTAAGCTTTGGGATAACTCTTTGACTTTGCTGGAACTTCACAAACTCTATCTACCCAGGAGTTCCCCCTGTGCACTGCAAATGCAGAAGGGAGGAGGAAAACCTTGCAACCTCAAATCTGGTAAAACCCAGCTTTGGATCCAAACCCACACAGAGCATTTGGATCCTTCAGATCTGCACCTGAGAACGCACCCAAAACAGACAGGGTGATACAAAAGCAAATGATGGCTGACGGATGTACCCTGGAAAGGAGCTGTATAAGATGTGCACATGGGAAGGGACACCCGCATCGCGAGAGTGAATGCACAGGTTTCAATGTCTAATTGCATCATCAGAGACACAAGAAACTTGAGTGTCGTGCTTCTTTATTAGCGGAAGGCAAATGCGACAAATGTGTACATCGACTATGAACAGGACCGGAGACCAACATCGGCCATTGTTCGCAGCATCTGGTAGCAGCATCTTGGCGTTACCTCTCACATGCATAGAAGCTCTGGCCACACTCTGAAAGCGGTGGTAGGTTAGGCTAGCTAAGGATATCTAGTAAAGTTCATCAACGAAAGCCTTATGCAGCAACCTTCTTCTTGGACGTGACAGAGTTGACAATGGTGGCAAACTCCGGTCCCTTCAAGGAAGCACCTCCTACGAGGAAGCCGTCGATGTCTTCACGCTTGGCAAGCTCCGAACTGTTGGGCCCGTTGACAGAACCCCCGTAGATGATGCGAGTCTTGGATGCCACTTCAGGGGAGACTTTCTCGCTCAGCCATTTGCGAATGGCAGCATGAACCTCCTGAGCTTGTTCAGGTGTTGCCACTTTGCCCGTTCCAATTGCCCACACCGGCTCATAAGCAATAACCACGTTGGACCAGTCCGGAAGAGAATCAGCAAATGCTTGCAACTGATCGGAAACCACATCCAAGGTACGACCCGATTCACGCTCCTCAAGCTTCTCTCCTACACAAGCGATGATTCCCAAGTCCTTAGTCGCCGCATACGCACTCTTCTTGCCGATGGTATCGCTACTTTCCCCGAGGATATGTCTGCGCTCCGAGTGACCCAAGATAACCCACTTAGAACCCACATCCGCCAACATATCAGCACTGATCTCCCCGGTGAAAGCTCCCCCTTTCCCAGTCCAACTATTCTGCCCCGCGACATCGATCCGCTTCGTCAAAGTACTCACCACCTGCGGGATGTAAACAAACGGAGGTGCGACTACCACATCCACATCATCTTCCAGCTTCGCACTGTTCAGATCATCTACCAACTTCTTGATAGACTCGGAGTTGCCATTACACTTCCAGTTTCCACCCACGAAGAACTTCCCAGATCCACCCATGCTCACGATTCCTCTAGAAGAAGAAGCAGAAGAAGAAGAAACAGCCCCCAAAACTGCCCCGAAACCCTCACTGCCACTCTTGATACCGTTATCAAGACGCCGCAATCCAACAAACTTAGGACAAGATGCAACCACCACAACACTACTGCTCTTGGACCTGCTGCTACTCCTCGCGCAGATGGATCCCGTTGCCGTTGCAGAGTGCACCAGCCTGCAAGTATGGGCCATTCGGGAAGACCTAGATTTGCGAAGAGGAATCAGCACAGACACGAAAAAAGCTGTGGTGGAATCCGTGGTCACACGGGCGTTCTTATCTACCACTTCGTGCAATGCGGGCTGGGGTTTCGGGGTACTGTAGACGGCTGTGATGCTTGGCAAGGCGGAAGGGGTAGCTCGTCACCGTAGGATGCTGCGCTTTGGGTGGGGATGTGTGTGCACGCGAGCAGTACCGGCCCAACCCCCAACACCGTCCCTTTTTTTATTCTCATCTTTGTGTATGTATTCTAGTTTGAGGATGGATTTCAATGGATGGCCCAATGGGGCCAGAGTGAACTTGCCACCTACCAGGGCGCCATGGATGGATGTTATGTGGACAGAAAACATTTTTTATAAAAATTGTATTCCTGTCCTAAAACTAACTAACCATTGTGGTGACCTATCTATTGACCGTTCACATCAATCCTACCTACCTAGTTTTAGCCACCAAGTGCCTAACCTGCGCTTTGGGGGGGGGAGGGACGGATTGCTTGGGGTTTTGCTTCGTTGGAACTTTCTTTTTTTTCTCCTGATGACTCCCTCTTGACTCCCTCTTGGTGTCCTCCATTAGTTCGAAATATCCCTTGTTCCCATTGTTTTGGTCTTTACACTTGAAGTGACTTCTTGAGACATGTTAAGAGTGCTCATTCTCTTACTAGCATTGTTCCCATGTTAATCAAGTTGTTTTTTTTGCAGTTGTTTTCCCTTCTTGTGTTTTTCTTTAGTTTTATTATTTTTGCTTTTTGGGGTTGGTTTTGGGCTCAATCTAACATTATTTTAAGGTTGTTTGAATTTTGTTTTGCGTACCCTTGTTTGTTTCATAGGATCTTTTGAACCATCCAAGATGAAGTTATGTAAGCTTTTCGCTTACCCCTTGATTGAATTGTCCGAAACTCAATGGATGAATTATCATGGTATTTATTCTTTTTATTGTCACGTTGGTGTTTGCTCTATATTCAAGGTGGTTGTTCAAATCAATGAAAGGTTTTTGTTCATTTCAAGAAGTTTTTGGTAGGTGACTAGTCATTTTTTTAGAAGTAGTCTTCATGTGCTTCTTATTCACCCCATTCTCTCCATTCATGGGAAAACTTTTCAACCATTCATCTTCGCCGATGTTTATTTTTGGGGAGAGCCGGTGAGTACAATCACACTACTAGAACTATCCAGCCTATGACACTAACTATTTTTTTGGAGGACATTGTTGTTGCCCTGCACTAGTTGCACCCCCTTCCTTCAAACCTTGTCTTTCCACTTATTTTGATTATCAACTTAAACACATTGTTGTCCTAAATAGGATTCTTAGCCATTACTCCCCATTTGTTTTCAGGTGGGCTTTCTGGGATGATATACAAACATCTTTCAGGATGGTTCATACTTGAGGACCCATCCTCAGGGTTTTCAAAATTATTCCAAGTTGTGGCTACTATTACTCATGGGGATATCCCTAGGTATGGCCCTAGTGTTGGGGGCTAGTAGATTGTTGGTAATGGCGAAGGACACTAGTGGTTTTCGTCCTATTATCGTGGGCCAAGTGTTTCTTCAACTTATTAGTTGTTCCATTGTATTACAGCTTCAAGGGTCGTTTTAAGGGCACCTATCTTTTCGCTAGTTTAAAGTTTCAACCCATGGAGGTTGTGAAGCCATCCTTTTTGGCATCGGAACCCTTTTCAACCTACACCTTAATTGGGCCATGATGCAAGTTGATGTTGAAAATGCTTTTAATAATGTTTTTTGAACTATTATTTTTAGAGAGCTGTGTGATGTTGAGGGGTCTTTAGCAAGCATTGTCCCTTTCACCAAGTTATTTTATGACGTTCATTTTTTTCTTTACTTCCAGCACAGGCGACATGTGGAGGGGGTCACCATTATTGAATCATTTTTAGGCACGAAGTAGGGTGTGGCCCCCTAGGAGATCTTTTATTTGCTTTGGCCCATTATCAAGCTTTTTGAAAAACTATCATGCAAGCCCCCAATTGCGTTTTTCCATCCTTAGTGGATAATACCCACATTATGGGACCTTTGAATGAGATTACCCACGCTTTTAATCACCTTTCAACCCAATTAGCCCTTGTTGGGCTTAGGGTCAAGGTGTCAAAATGTAAGCTTTGGAATCCATCAAGATCTCTCTAGGCATAAATATTTCTCAAGGTTGCACCTTGGTCATAGATGGTTTACACATTTTGGGTGTGCTAGTGGGTTCTTAGGACTTTGTTATACATTTTTTGGATGAAGCTTTATTCCAAAACATGACGCATATTGATGATCTTCCTTTCCTGGGAAACGCCCAAGTTGTTTTGGGCATTTTGTTCTCATTTGTAGTTCATTGACCTTCTAATCTCACACAAATAGTCCTTTAACTTCTTCTTCCTTCATGTCTTTTTGGACAAGTTTTGACAAAACAATTATGTAAATATGTGGGAACATTATGGGTCCAAGATCATGGGAGTCTTTTCAACACCCCTTAGTGAGGCGTTAGGTTCAACTATTGATATCCTTTGGTGGTATAGGCTTTCTCTTTATGAAGGATTGTGCCTTGTTTGTTTTTTTAGGGAGCTAGGCTTTGGTGGCTCCATATTTGTGCTCTACGTTTTGTATTTCTGATAGACCCATTTTGGAGAAATATGTTTCTCAAATTGAAGAGGGCCCCCATTTGCTTTAGTCTCGCTTATGTGTAACTTGAAATGGCCTTCCTCTTGTAGCTAAAGATATGCATCTTTCTTTTGAAAATCTGGCAATTATTGATGCCCTAAGTCTATAGGCATCTTTGATGGACTTCAACCATGACACATCCTTTAAATCTATCTCGGAGGATGATGCCATTTTCTCGGCATCCAAAGCTTGCATTCATTTTTGTTTAGGTAAGGGGGCAAGGCTATGGTTGGTTGTTAGGCCATTTATCTATTTGTTTCGCATTACACACTCTATTTTCACCACAACATTGCATTTTCGTTTTGGTTTGATTTAACCTTTAACATTTAGTTTTTTCACATGTGAATGTGGACACAGGCTAGATGCATCTGGCACACATTTAGCTTGTTGCCCATTTGGAGGTCAACAAATAGCCACACATGACGTCATTTGAGATGTCACGTATGTCCTCGTTCAAAAGAGTGGGCATGATGTATGGAAAGAGTGGTGGTACGCCCTTATGTTAAGAATTTCATTACAAACTGATTTTTGCATGACCCAAGAGGACCAGGTCTTTATTACCAATGTGGTGGTTATTAACCCAACGTGAAAGATGGTGGTTTCAAGTGTCATTACTCGACCAGTAAGTGCAATTGGGGAACTTAACACCATTGCTAAAATCTGTAAGTATAAAAGGTTTCATGAAGGGCACCATTTTGTTTTGATGGCCATGGAGGTGCATGACACACCCAAATGTGATATGGATTATTTCATCAAAGAGTGTGCTCGTCTTTTCCATGATAGATAATCATGAGGTCATTTATCTATTTTTTTGCATTCAATTTTTTAAATAGTGTGTTAGTATTGCCCTTCAATGCATTTTAGCCTTTGTTATAGAAAGAAAAATTACATTAGTGGGTGATGCGTGTTATAAACCTCCCATTATTATTAGATCTCATGCTTTGCATGCAGGTGACATTAGAGGGGCCATGGGTGAAATAACTTCCTATCACAGGAAGGACTAGTTTTCTTCCATTTTTTTTGGTTCTTGTGAGCTTTTCGTCTTTTGGCCTTTCTTTGGCCTTCCCTTTTTGTCTCCCCTATGATGATTCCGGCATCAATCTTTTATTCTATTTTTTTATCTAATTTAGTGCCTAACTTAATTATCTTTACATACTAACCACTATTATTTCTTACCTAGTTGCTTATGATAGAAATGGTTCATTCACACTTCATGTTAAATCAATGATTAAATGAAAATCTAGGTGGCATCCTAGGTGGCACCCAATGGTAAATGATCAATAACTTAATGTTAAATGAATGTTAAATTAACATAAAATTTTCATGGTCACTAGGTTTAAGTCCTAAATGGCAAGCATGGTGTTAGGGGACCCAACACTAGAGTCCTTAACACCAAGTGTGAACGAACCTTTACTAACCCACTTAAGTGAGTAGTTCTAGTTACCTAGGTAGTGTGAAGTGGACATAGGAGGGTTTAACTAAACTTGGCAACTAAGGTTTAGTTATAATGGGTTTCAGATGGATGATGCACTGGTGAATGCCAAGTCTCATAATCAGTCCAATTCAATTGGGCCATAAGAAATTCCAAGACCTAGTAGGGTAGGTAGAAATCTTCTTCTGTTTAATGAAGGTTGCTTAAAGAAGGGTGAAGAGGTTTGGTGATTTCTT